>ERZ869929.1101-NODE-1101-length-10560-cov-4.782485_pt1 | contig 10560 bp, 22 predicted proteins | sample MGYA00579312_ERZ869929 | MGnify/ENA primary metagenome ERZ869929 (study PRJEB32216, sample SAMN09231818) | wastewater metagenome | place: USA: Maryland | collected 2016-08-09 | study: EMG produced TPA metagenomics assembly of the PRJNA472060 data set (Reclaimed...
GCGGCGACCCGGATAGGTGTCACCCCGTCAAGCAAGCTGGATTTGGCCTTGTGGAATCATCTGGGAACACCGGACGAAGACCTGATCGCCAGCAAGCCCAAGCGGGCTAAACGCTACATGCCGGACTTCTAAGATGACATCCTATCGCAAGTATAGGGCCGTTCCGACTGAGGTTGATGGTATCAAGTTTCCGTCAAAGAAGGAAGCGGCGCGCTGGCAACAGCTTAAGTTGCTGGAACGCGCCGGGCAGATCAGCCAGCTAACGCGCCAAGTCCCTTATGACCTGTTCGTCAACGGCAAGAAAGTCTGTCGTTACGTCAGCGACTTTAACTACTACGAAGGCGATCAGCTAGTCGTGGAGGATTCCAAGGGTATGCCCACACCGGCCTATCGCATCAAAAAGAAGCTGATGGACGCCGTGTATAACATCCAGATCAGAGAAACCTAATGGGCACAACGCTTGAGAGATGGTCGCCGGAAATGATCGAAGCGGCGCGGGTCATGTTCATGCAGGAGGGGCAGACAATCAATTATTGCGCCAAGGCGCTAGGCGTCACCCGTTCGGCCATGGCGGGGATTGCCAGACGGCAGGGGTGGTTCGGAACGAACCGGGGCAATGAGAGGCCGTCGCGAGCGAAACCGGAAGGTCACTTTGCAAAGCGCCGAACGTGGGATGTCGGACAGCCCATCAAGGCGACAGATTACGATCTGGACGCGCTTAGGCGACATAAAGAAAACGATGCGGCGTTCTCGCGGATGGTTTTGCGGGAAGCTGTGCAGCGTGGTCTAATCCAGGTGCGGCCATGAAAGTCGATTGGACAGATGACCTGATCGGCTACATCACCCGCAAGTGGAAAATGGGCTGGTCGGCGGCTATGATCGCCAGAGGGCTTTTCAAGGATGAGGGTGTCAGTTGCTCGCGCAATGCCGTGATCGGCAAGCTGCACAGACTGAGCCTTCCTAGTCCCGCCAAGCAACCGAAGGCGACGGATGTTTCAGCGGCGGCCAAGGAGAAAAAGGCTACGCGAGGAAGCGTGAAGCCGCCCCCGCCGCCGAAGGTCGAAGCCAACATCAAGCCGCCCACGTCTGTCCCGGACAATGCTTGGGAGGTTCTTGCCGGTTCGAGCCCTCAACCTATCGAGAGGATGGAACGGGGCGCTTGCAAATGGCCGGTCGGGGATGCTCCTTTCCTGTTTTGCTGCAACGCGACAGAAGAAACCTATTGCGAGACTCACCGGATGATCGCGTATCGTGGGCTACCGTCCAAGCCGCATGAACTTGCCAGAAGCCTGAGGAGGTATCTATGACGGCGGAACCGATTGTCCCGTATGCCTACGGGGTCAAGACCCGCAACGTCGGAACAACGCGCTACGAGCCCTTAAGGGGCTCACACGACCTGATAGACGGCGGTGTGAGACTGAACCTGCCTGTTGGCAACAAACTGACCGACAAGGAAGCTGTAAGGCTTGCATGGGCCATTCTGGCGGACCTTGCGCCGGATGATGTTATCGCCGTGCCTAGCGTCGTCACCTACCGTGAGGGCGCTCGTCTTGAGGTTCTTCGCCAGATCGAGCGGGGCGTTAACACCGTCTATGCGATCTCGGAAGCTACGGGCTGGAAATGTCGCACCGTGGAACGGCGTCTTTACGAACTTCGTGAGGATGGCCGCGCACAGGTTGTCGGGGGCAAGCAAATGCCTAGCGGAAACGTGGCGGCTGTTTGGGGGAAAGCGGCGGGAGAACCCAAGTCAGGAGGAGGGGTAGGCCCTACAACCGCCGCAGCCCCGAACAACGAAGCGTGAGGGGAGTATGACCGAGGTTCCTTACAAGCGCAAGGAGGTCATTGGGGAGTGTGAGCTTCTGCTAGGAGACTGCCGTGACATTCTCCCCTCGGTCGGCGGTAAGGGCTTCTGCCTTCTGACCGACCCGCCGTATGGCATCAACGCCGACAAGGCCGCAGCCAAGAATAAGGGCAAGTGGGGATGGAAGTTTCACGGCGACACTGAGTGGGACGTTGACCGACCCGACCCAGAAATCTTTGCCGCGATGCTTGCCCGCACTGATGAGCAGATAATCTGGGGCGGGAACTATTTCACCGACCTTCTCCCGCCGACGATGCAGTGGCTTGTCTGGGACAAGGGCCAACGTGACTTTTCACTAGCCGATTGCGAGTTCGCTTGGAGTAGCCAGCAGAAGGCCGCGCGAGTGTTCGACTACGCTCGCGGGAAGGCGCTTCAGGACGGCAAGGAGCATCCTACGCAGAAGCCGGTCGAGTTGAAGAAGTGGTGCCTAGGATTCCTTCCATCTCAAGCCGCTATCCTTGACCCGTTCATGGGCTCAGGGACGACCGGCGTTGCTTGCGTCCTGACTGACCGCGCCTTCATCGGCATCGAGCGCGAGCCGACCTATTTCGACATCGCCTGCCGCCGGATTGAGGAAGCCTACAAGCAGCCCCGCCTATTCGCAGAGCCTATCCAGAAACCCAAGCAGGAGTCTTTCCTGTGAGTGCTCAATCCAACATCATTCCCCTACGTCCTCCCGGCTTCCTGTTTGAAGAGGCTTGGCGGGTCATGCCTTCATCAATGCGGAAGCGTTCGATGAGCCGGGAGAAGCTGTTACCTCTCTGGCGTGACCATGCAAGGAAGGTGGGTGAGGAAGCCTTGCTAGGGGCTCTCCGGGCTTATGTGTCTGATGAGGACTGCCGGAAATGGGGCGGTGTCGCGCTTGACCGGTGGCTAAGAAATGGCCGTTACGATCACTACATCGACACCGCCCCGACCTCAGCGGGAGGCGGGCTCGTAGCCTTCCCCAATCTACCCATATGGACTGCCGTTGTCGATAGCCTTGGAGAGCCTTGGGCGCGTAGTTACCTGACCCAATGTGGCTATGAGGACGGCTGGCTCACCATTCAAAGGACAAAGCTAACCGCTATTGATAAGCTGAGAGAGAACAGGGAACGGCTTAAGGCTTGCGGGGTGTTGGGTGTGAGGCTGACGGATGGCTAAGAAGAAACGAACCGGCGACACAATCCCCGTCCAGACGCGGAAATACGTCTATGAGCGCGACGATAACAGTTGCGTCTATTGCGGCCTCCGGTTCTTTGAACACGCGGAACCGTGGCTGCAAATCGCTCTGGCGCGGGCCACGCTAGACCACGTTGTTCCTCATTCGGAGGGCGGCGAGAACATCGCCAGCAACCTCGTCACAAGCTGTCACGCCTGCAATAACGCCAAGGGCGATCAGACGCTTGAGGAGTTCTGCCCAGACAAGGCCGACGACATTCGCGCCGTGCTTGCCAAAGAAGGCCGTTTTGAGTGTGGCCCGGCGGATAGCCCTAGCAGCTTTGCGTTGGTTCTACAGGCCGCGCTTTCGGCATAACCAAAATCTATAGCCAAGCGCAGAACGCCAAAATATTCCTTGGTTGCATCAGGCGCGAGTGTGGTGCATTCTGAAAGACGAAAGGGCCGCCCTTGCCGGGCGACCCTCTCAAATCCGTCAGGCAGGACGGAATGCGTTACGCCCGGACAAAATAGGGCAGGCGCTTCCCCAAAGCAAGACGGTTTAGGCCCTATCCGCTTTCGAGCGGCCCCTGAACGGCGCTTAGTCGATACCCGGAACGGGTAGGAGAGGGGAGCCGAACCATCTACCAAGTGCATTCCGCCGAGCAATCGAGCGGATAGCCTGCCGGAAGGAAGTCAGAATCCCCCGGAGGCCAGACCGTTATTCCGAAAGGACGTGGTAGGGGGGCAACTGGCGACGGAATAACCTGCCAGCCGAGATGAAGTTCGGTCCCTGATTCTGACAGCGCCAAGCAAATTTGGCGCTTCCTGCGCCCGTCGGGCTCATTGTGACCAAAACTATTTCAGGAAAAAGGAAACAAAAACATGGCGTTAGTTATCTACACAGACGGTTCCTGCAATCCAAACCCCGGAGCAGGCGGCTGGGCCTATGTCATTCCCTCGCTAGGGATTGAGAAGTCTGGCGCTGAACCTGACACGACGAACAACCGGATGGAGTTGCGGGCGGTCATAGAGGCGTTGAAGGCGTCGGAGGGAGAACCGATTGTCAAAATCTTCTCGGATAGTCGCTTAGCCATCAACACGATCAGCGGGACGTGGAAGGGAAAGAAGAACCTGGACCTGATCGAAGAGGGCCGGAAGCTATGCGAAGGCCGCAAGGTTTTTCTGCGGTGGGTGAAGGCCCACAACGGCAACCCGCACAATGAACGGTGCGACAAGCTGGCCGGAATAGCTTGCCGAGCGGAAATCGACACGCCCACGAAATAATCCCTTGACTGTGCCGCGTCACTGTATATTCTGAACCTATCAGAAGGAGAGACGGACATGGCTTTCAGGCGTTTTACCCACTTCGATGACCGGTTTGATGGTTGCGGAGAATACCGTGACACCGACAGCATGACGACGGCAATGCGCTGGCACAGCCAAGCCGTCAAAAGCCCCGAAACCGAGCGGTCATACGTCCGCGAATACGACGAGGATGGCGAACTGGTCCGGTCCATTGCGGACCATTGGAAGGCCGACGAAGTCCAAGCCTAACCCCTATCAGAAGGAGGAACTGAGATGAGCGCAGTCAAAAACCACTTTCACGACGAGATCAACGCGGAGGCTTGCGACCAATGCGGGGAAACCGTGATGGAGGCTAACGTGGAGGCTTTCGAGATTGTCGGGGACATTCTTTGCGATGATTGCTGGCAAGCCCATTGCGAACGCCAGTGGGACGCAGAGCCCGACTATGACGCCCCGACCTTTGACGAGCAATACAAGGCCGCATGGGCCGAGCATCAGGAGGCGCACAAGCGCAAAGCCTAACCCCTATCAGAAGGAGGAACTGAGATGAGCAACTGGCAACCAATCGAAACCGCGCCTAAGGACGGAACGGTCATTCGACTAAAAAGCGAAAAGCATGAGCCCGACCAGCCCTTTTTCTGGAAGGGCGACCGCTGGACGACACGCATCTTCGCCATGGCGGCAAGCTATGATGCTTGGTGGGATGAAGACGCGGAACAACCCTCGTACTGGCAACCGGCATGACCACAGCCATCCGCAAAGCCCGTCAGCGCGCCCGTAAAGCAGAGAAGGGAGAAAAGGAAATCCGCTTCTACGCCAGCCCCAAGGCTCAGGAATGGGCTAAGCAGGAGTTTCCTAATCTGTCTGTCCATGAAGCGGCCAAGTGGGTGTTTGAGGCGGCTATGTTGTCTGAGCACACGAAATATGATCGGATTGGCCACAACGACGATGTGCTGCGCGAGGCAGTGCAAGAACTTGACGAGCGGGTTTATCGCCGCGTTCAGGCTCAGATCAGCGCCCATACTTGCATAGGCGACGGAAGCCGCAAAGACTTCTTGGCCTTCGCGGCTGTGACAGACGCAATGTCGGAAACGATGGAAGGCCTGAAGCGATATATCACGCCGCGTAAACACCCAACCATAAAGGAGGACGGGAAGTGAGGAACCCTTTTCTAGACCGCGCGATGTGTGTCTTGGCTGGCGTGCTGATTCTGGCATCTGGTCAAGCCGCCGTTGCTGGATGGTGGCTAATCTTGCCTTTGGGATGGGCTATGGCCGCCGTTCTAATCTGGGCCTCGACCAAATGACCCCCGCCCTTAAATCCCGTCTATCAGCCGAAAGGCTTTTTACCGTCGAGGACGTTCTGAACGCATACGGGCTTGGATGGCAGGACGGTAACGTAAATGTCGGCCATCACGCCGCTTTCGAGAAAGCCACCCTAGAACGCGTCAAAACCCATCTAACATCCGATACGACAACGATAAGGCCCCGCAAGGCTTGAGCCAGAAGCCGGTTTGGTGTAGCTTTAGGGTCCGCGAAAGCCATCGGCAGGGCCCTGTCGGTGCGGTCAGGACAAAATGCATGGACTGGGGTTTCTCGGTCGCCGCCACAAATCCTCCGGGAGCCATTTGGAGAGAGACAGATGCACTCGATTGAAGGTGATAGCGGCCTAGGCATCGGGGATGGTGGGTCGGCCTGCATTGAGGGATGGGGCGGCCTCGGCTAATCTTGTCCCCAAGGGACGTGCGAGCGGCGTGGATGGACACGCCTGAGATGGTCGGACGGGAAAAACCGAGCACGGAGACGCACTGGCGGGGATCGTCGGCAACGGCGGTTAAATGGGCTAAGCCCACGGCGGCAACGTCGCATTCCCGAGCAACCGGAGGCAGCGCACGGAGCCGGTGCCGAGCCGAAGCCGGTATCAAGCCCGGCCCCGCACGATACCCTCTAACTTTTTTCGGCCTGACTGCATTTTCCCTCTTGCATGTGCCGCGTCACTCTATATGATGGACACATCAGAGGAGAGGAACTCAAATGTCTGACGCCGCTTTCGCCACCGCCGCTTATCCCGCCTACACCACCGCTCAGCTTGAGGCCGCAATGGAGCGCGGCGTTGACGACGTGACCAAAACTAAGATGGTTGCTGAAATCTCCCGTCGCGCTCGTGTTGCTGATGGCGACCGTTCCGTGATGACGCCCGGCGAACGCCTTCGCAACCCGCTTCCGGCGTAAGGAAGCATATAGAAAACCGGGCTTTTCTATGCATGAAAATAAAACGCGCATAGCTGCTATTTAGGTGTTGACTGTGCCGCGTCACCCTGTATGTTCAATCCAGCAGGAGAGACGACATGACCTTCAAGGCCTGGACCGCAAACGGAACCGCCGCCACCTACCATCGCACGACGGTTCTGAACCGCGCCGCCGATCTTTCCGGCTTTAAAGGCTACGAAGCCGCGCTGGCCGTTATCGGAGCCGACGAAAAGGTTTCTGGCGTTACCGCCAACCGCGCGCTTGAAGCCGCCCGTGATTTCGCCCAACCCCAATAACCCAAGGGAACACTAAAGCTCCGCTTGATCTTGCATCGGCGGGGCCTTTTGCTATCCTCCCCGCATGGGTTGGACGGTTCTCAAGGTCTTTTCGGAAGCCAAGGCATTTCGGGGTTTTCGTGACCTGGGCATCCCGCTCTACAGCCCGCGCGAAATCCGATGGAAAACCACACGGGGCGAGCGCCAGAGGCGAGAACAGCCACTCCTGCCGGGTTACGCGTTCCTCCCGCCCGATCAGACACACCGGCTAACGGAAGCGTTACAGGTGGAGGGAATATACGGTTTTCTCCCCGTTCCTATTCCCGCCGAGCCCATTGAGGAAATCCGCACAAGGGAGCTAAGGGGCGAGTTCGACTATTGCCAAGACCGCAGGAAGGCCCAGAAGGCCAAGCGGCGGGCAATGAAGCTAACCGACTTCGCCCGGCTGGACCGGGAGGAGATTTTGCAGGAGTTGAGGATTTAATCGCAAAAGCCTGTTGACAGTGACGCGGCACAGTGTAGGATGGGGGCATCAAAGGAGGACGACATGACCGACACGACGCACCTGATGGCCCTGATTTCCAACCTGAGCAACGAGCGCGCCCGTCTGGCCGCTGCTACCAAGGCTCAAGAGATCGAACTCCGCACCGTCTGGGTTCGCCAGCTTGAGAAGGAAATCAACGGCGAGGAGCGTTTCTTGGGCATGACGGAAACCGATTTCAACGCCCCGGAAATGTCCAATGAGGACTTGCTCGCGGAGTTGATGGCCTAACAAGCCCCGCCCGGCCAAACGACCTAGGCCCTTCGGGGCCTTTTTCGTTACACGCCAGCCCTATTGCAAAGCCCTTAGAATAACGGCATATCTAGCGCTGTGCGTATCGTTGGCGACCACGGCCTGACGCTCAAACTTGGTGCATCCGCGCCGGGCTTGAGTAATGCGCTCCAAGACCAAGGGAAACACCTATGTCCGAAGCTGCGGCAGAGACTAGCTTGAAAGCCCCTAAGCCTGAAGAGCCTAACCAGACCGAAGCCCCAACAGACCGCCTAGCAGAAGCCAAAGCCAAACAGCTTATGGACTACACGCCCTTTAACGTAGCACAGAGAGCCGAACGCTAATGCCCGCTGGCCGCCCAAGCGAATATGACGCGGCCTATTGCAAAGAGGCTGAAGCCTTTCTTTCTGAAGGGTTTTCCGTCGCCGCGCTTGCAGGTAAGCTAGGAGTGGCAAAGCAAACGATCTATAACTGGATCGACGCCCACCCGGAATTTATGGACGCCGTAAAGGTCGGGCAGGCAAAAGCCGTGCTTTGGTGGGAAGAAAGAAACCGCCATATGGCTGTAACTGGCGAAGGCAATGCGACCTTGATTGTCTTTGGTCTCAAGAACCGTGCTTCGGACGAATGGCGCGATGTCAAATCGACGGAGATCAGCGGTCCTAACGGCGAACCCATCAATGTCCGCAAGGCTGACCTGAGTGACGATGAGCTTGCAGCTATCGCGACCGGAGGCGGCTAGGGAACTGCTGCAGCGTCGTCAGGCCCGTGAAAGCCTGATTGCGTTCGCCAGCTACACCTTGCCGACGTATGAGGAAGCGCCTCACCACACGATGATTGCCCGCAAGCTGGAGGCGGTTGAACGGGGCGACATCAAGCGGTTGATGATCTTTATGCCTCCGAGGCATGGGAAGTCTGAGCTTGCTTCAAGGCGTTTCCCGGCTTGGTATCTAGGCCGGAACCCGAAGGCCGAGATTATCGCGGCGAGCTATAACAGCGATCTTGCGATGGACTTCGGGCGGGAGGTTCGGGGCATTGTTAACGAGGCCGAGTATCGGGCCTTGTTTCCTGACGTTCACTTGAGGGTGGATTCCAAGGCCGCTGACCGGTGGCATACGAACCACGGGGGCGCTTACAGGGCGTCCGGTGTGGGCACGGCCATGACGGGGCGTGGCGCTGACCTGCTCCTGATTGACGACCCGGTTAAGGACCGTGAGGAAGCGGACAGTGAACTAAGGCGCAATCGGGTCTGGGACTGGTATCGGTCCACGGCTTACACGCGCCTCAGTCCGAATGGCCGGATCGTGGTTATCCAGTGCATGGTCGGCGGGACGATTGTGACGCTGGCGGACGGCACGGGACGACGCCTTGACGAGATTACACCCGGTGATGTGGTGGCGTCTTACCGCGACGGGCAGATCGTTGAGGCAACAGTCAAAAACTGGACCCCGCAAGGCCGTGATTGTGTCTTTGCAATCAAGACGAAAACGGGCATCATAACCCGCGCTAACGCAAGGCATCCGTTCCTTGTGGACAGGGGCGGGGGGCCAGAGTGGGTAAAGCTAAGGGACTTGAGGCCGGGGGATCGAATCCACCGGGTCATTGGGGCAAGTGGCGGGGCGCTGTCTGTGCCGCTAAAGGATGTGAGTTGCCGGTCAAGTGCGGCGGGTTTTGTCAGTCGCACTATAACAAGGCCCGTTGGGCCAACGGCATCCGGCCCCCGTCTGTCAATGCGAAGGCTCGCAGGGCGGCGCATCTCAAGCACCGATACGGCATCACCCTGGCTGAATATGAAGCCATGCTTGCCGAGCAAGGCGGACGCTGCGCAGTGTGTGGCGAGCCACCGGGAGATAACGTGCGAGCCCATTGGGGCGGAAAGCTATGCGTCGATCACTGCCACGGGAGCGGAAAGGTTCGGGGCCTTCTGTGTAACGACTGCAACCTTGCGGTCGGATACGGAAAGACAGAGCGCGTTTTGCTCGCCGCCGCCGCCTATGTTCGGGATCGAGCTTGATGAAATATCCTCGATTGAGCCTGATGGCGTTGAGGAAGTTTACGACATTGAGGTCGAAGGGACTGAAAACTTCATTGCCGATGGCGTGGTAAGCCATAACACCCGTTGGCATGAGGACGATCTAAGCGGGCGTTTGCTGGCCCAAGGTGAAGGCGATGAGTGGGACGTATTGAGCCTTCCCGCGATCTATCGGGGCGAAGCCTTGTGGCCTGAACGCTTCCCGATGGAGCGGCTGGAGCAGATCAAGGCGACGGTGGGCCCCCGCGAATGGTCAGCGCTCTATATGCAGAGCCCGCAGCCGGACGAGGGGACGTTCTTTCAGCGCGACTGGTTCGGCTATTGGGAGCAGAAGCCCACGCATCTTCGCATCTACGGGACAAGCGATTACGCGGTAACGGATGAGGGCGGGGATTACACGGTTCACAGGGTTTGGGGCGTGGATCATGCGGGGAATCTCTACCGGCTTGACGGCTGGCGCGGCCAGACAAGTGCTGACAGATGGATAGATGAGAAGCTGGACCTTATCGCCAAGTGGAAGCCTAGCGCATGGTTCGGGGAATCGGGCGTAATCCAGAAGGCGGTCCACCCTATGCTGACGAGGCGGATGCGGGAGCGCAACGTGTTCTGCCGTATGGAATGGTTGCCGAGCATCCATGACAAGCCGACCAGAGCCAGGGGTTTCCAGGCCCGTGCGGCGATGGGCAAGGTGCTGTTTGAGAAGGGGGCGGATGTGAGCGAGTTCCTGTCCTTCCCCGCAGGTAAGCATGACGACGAAGTGGACGTTGCGAGCCTGATAGGCCGTGCGTTGGACGAGGCCCATCCGGCGATTGTTCCGGTGACCGTGAAGCCCAATAACCCGCCCGATCTATGGGGCCGACCGAGACGAGAGGAGGCAGACGATTGGCGCGTAGTTTGACAAACGAACGTCACGGCCATTGCGTTGG
>ERZ869929.1104-NODE-1104-length-10547-cov-30.432997_pt1 | contig 10547 bp, 25 predicted proteins | sample MGYA00579312_ERZ869929 | MGnify/ENA primary metagenome ERZ869929 (study PRJEB32216, sample SAMN09231818) | wastewater metagenome | place: USA: Maryland | collected 2016-08-09 | study: EMG produced TPA metagenomics assembly of the PRJNA472060 data set (Reclaimed...
GGGATTAAATAATGAAACGACTTATCATGTTTATTCTTGGCTTAATACTTGGCGGATTGTTTGCTTTGTTGATTTCTATTCCAGTATCAAACGCTGGAGAAAAGACAGTGATCGAATATAACGGCCAGCCAGTGCCAAGCGCTATGGCACCAAGTATGACTGGAATGAATAATGATATGTGTCGTACTGGAATCAGCGGAGCTGCCAATACTGGCGTATTTTCTGTAAGCGGCGGCATGACAATCATTGATTCAAACTGCGAATCTATTAAGCTTGCACGTGAACTTGGATCTCAAGGTTTAAAAGTAGCAGCAGTATCATTGCTATGCCAAGATCAGCGCGTATGGCGCGCTATGGAAATGAGCGGATCAAGCTGCCCTATTGGTGGCGCTGTAGGAGATGCAGCTCGCCAAGCGTGGTACCAACTTCACCCAGAATGGTTTGAGGAACTATATGGCAAAACTTTCGTATTGCCTTTGGCTGTTAATACTTCTAGGAGCGAATGATGCTAAAGCGTATTGTTATGCAACTGAATGGACTACTTATGGCCCAGTTTACTCAAGTTTGGGCGTTGCTAACGGCACTACTATGGAAAGCTGCCAACAGCTTGCGTGCCAGCTTTACCCACTTATACCTGAATGTGGTCAGACAGCTTGCGCTGATAGGACAGAAACTCAAACTATATCTTGCGGGCAAAACGAAATCGGATACGTTACCCAAACCAGAACCTACTTTTGCGCCAGCGGAACTTATACACCATGGATCACAGCATTTGAAAGTTGCAGCCCAGCTCCAGCAACCTGCAACTACTCTTTCGTTACCGAAGAAAGATCCTGCGGAGAAAACCAAATCGGAAGCATCACTTACAAGCGCGAACAAAACTGCCAAACGCCATACTCGGAAGCAATCGACAGCGGGTGGTTTGAAATCCAAAGGTCATGCCAGCCAGCGCCAGCAACGTGCCAAATCACAACGGAAGAAAGGCAGATAGCGTGTCAAACTGGCTACGAGGGATCTATAACTCAGCAGCGAACTTCAATATGTCAAACGCCTTACGCGCAGCCAACGGACGGACAATGGATAGAAACGCAAAACAACTGCACGCAGTCGCTAACGAATCCGACAAACGTGGCCAGTCCAGTAAGTCCAGTAAGTCCAGTGAACCCTGTAATGGCCACTCCTGCCCCAGTCATAGTGCAAGAACCTGTAATTGTGTCGGTGGAGAGTGCGCCGATGATGACGGAAACGACACCATCAACTCCAGCACCATCAACACCAGCTGCAACTACAAGCTCGGAAACCAAGACGGAAACAAAAACAGAAACGAAAACGGAAACAAAGTCGGAATCAAAAACAGAAACAAAGGCGGATGCGGGATCAGCGCCGAAGCAACAAGAATCGTCACAGACTGCTACGAACACTCAGCAATCCGTACCGAAGGGCAAGGAGCTAGTGGCAGGGTTCGGGCTTGTAATGAGCTTAGAGATATTAAATGCTCCAATGAAGTTTCAAGAACAACAATTTCAAATAACAATGGATTACAGTCAGGAGATACCAGATGGAATTAGAGCAAGCCAAATCTACCTTCTCGAACTTATCGGCTACGGCGTTAGCGATAATTTTTTCAGTATTAGCGACATGCGGTGGGACAATCTACGTAGGCATAACGACTTACAACCGTGTTATAGCTGCGACTGAGGCTATTGAGGAATACAAACCTTACGATGACAATGAGCTAAAGCGTACTATCCTAGAGAAAAACGCTTCTCTTGAGCAGGAAAACGCAAGGCTTAGAGCAGAAGTATCGGCTGCACAAAACGCTTTAGTACAGGCATCAAGTCAATTAGCTCGCGTGCAAGAGAAAGCAAGCGAAGCTGCTGTTGCTGCAACTGAAGCTAAGACTGTAGCTCAAGGCACCGCTCGCGAAACACAGGCTATGCTTGCATCTATTCGTGAAGAGGTAAAGACAACTAAAGAAGGTCTTGAAGCGCGCATGAAGGCGTTGCAGAAGGCCACTGTAAATCCATTGGGGAACTAATATGTTATCTATTCTATCTGGTCTTTTAGGTATTGCTTCATCTGGCTTGCCATCTATTCTGCAATTCTTCCAGCAAAAGGGAGATCAAAAGCATGAGATCGCTATGGCTAAAATGCAAAATGAGCGTGAGCTTGCTATGGCTACTGCTGGCTTTCAGTCACAAGAGAAGATCGCTGCCATTGAGTACGAATCAACTCTAGCTGAAACATACGCGCAAGAGCGTGAAGCACTTTATACCCATGATATGAAGCTCATGGAGCGCGCATCACAATCAGTCGTTGATATGAACGCTAAGGTACGTCCTCGCATTGCTTATACTTTTGTCGGCTTGCTGGTCTTTGTTGATGTTGCTGGCTTGATCTGGGCGATTTATACTGGCGTAAACTTTGATGTAGCTATGAAAGAAGTATTCAGTGATGATGAGATGGCTATTGTAAGCTCTATCATTGGTTTTTACTTTGGCTCTCGTCAATGGGAAAAGATGCGTGAAGGTAAGTAAAGAGTTACTTAAAATGCTTGCACACCATGAAGGTGTCCGATACAAGCCATATCGGTGCAGCGCTGCGCTGTGGACGATTGGCGTTGGCCACGTGATGTATCCTGAGCAAGCTAAATATCCTTCTACACCAGAAGGCATGGCTGCACGTAAAGCGTTTCAATTAAAACCTGAAGATAATAGACAGTGGAGCAAAGAAGAAGTTGACAGAATACTGGCTAAGGATGTCGAAAGATTTGAGCGTGGGGTTGCCAAACTATTACCTATCAATCTTTCACAATGTGAATTTGATGCTATGGTTAGCTGGAGCTTTAATGCTGGTTTGGGTGCACTTCAGCGCTCAAGCGTCCGTCAAGCGCTTTTACGCGGGGATAAAGTTGCGGCTATGCTTGTTTTTCTCGACTATTGCAAAGCGGGCGGGCAAGTAGTACGTGGCCTTGAAACTCGCCGTAAAGATGAAGCTGCTTTGTTTTTCTCTGAAACTGAAGTGCCAACGGCAGTAGCTAAGAAGATCGCAGCTCCGTCAAGAGCGCCAGCTAAAAAGAAGCGTTAGTACATTTGCACCTTAGTGAATATGGCTGGATCGTAAACTCTTTTCTCGCCATGCCTATAGGCTACGTGCACAAACCCATCCATCAATGCCCAGCAAGCTTCTAGCGTTTCGCCAGTTGATGAAATGGCATAGGCTTCTCTAAGTTGTTTGTAGTCCCTGCACTGGCGATCTGTTAGCACAATGCGTCCGCCAGCTTTATTCTCTGTTTCCCATGTTTCTGCTGCTGCCGTAGTTGAAATCAATATCAATGCTGCTGCAATAAGCTTTCTCATGTATATCCCCTATGAGTTGTTACGTTCCCTTCAATTATTAAAAACCCGCTCTTGATTCTTTTTATTTCAGCCTTTGTTCGCTTTGGCTGATTTTCTAATTTAGCAAGCTCGGCTTTAATATCCATTGCAATATCTAACGATCTTTTTCTTACTGCCTTTAGATACTCTTTAGACTTTCTCATGCCAAGCGCATTTGCTTTGGCAATGATAGTAGATCTATGCCGTCCAAATAACTCTTCGAGATCTTCTGGCATTGCATTTGGATAAACTATCCTTAGCCTTTCTATCTCATCTTCAGTCCATCTAATGTTTGTACTCATCACAACTCCAAAAAAGTAGGGTACTCGCTGCGTCTGTAATACCTAAGCACGTCTGCCATCACTGCCCTGCTTTTGCTCTAAAAGCTCAATGATGTAATGCAAATCTCGTATGAGCGCATCAATACTTCTATCATCATCACCAATATCAGCAAACTGAGCCTCTAGCTTCCCATCGTATCCACTCGTTACATAGATCGTATAGGTCACAGGCTTCTGCTTCTTATTGAGTGAGATGATGTTGCTCATTACTGAATATCACCCACTTCAATTTCTGTGACACCAGCCTTACCATCTGCAAACTTCTCAGCTGATTCTTTATCCTTAAACACAGGAATCACACCAGCCATACCCTCTAAAAACGTCAAATCAATCTCTTTTACTTCATCATCCACATGAACTGCGCCTTTAGTCGCTAAGTTTTGTACTAGATATAATTTCATTTTTTACCCTCGTCATATTTCCAAAAGCCATGCGTTGAGCAGGCACGTCTATATTTACCATCTGGACCTGGACCACCATTACTTGCTTCTTTCCAGCACCCAGGCTCTTCACAAGCTGCGTATAAGTCTAACGACTTGCATCTAGGGCAAGCATATAGCTCATCTGTTGGATCAAATGGATTAGGTGCTATAAGCATCTCATCACTCAATCCATGCCAATTGCAATCTTGGCATCCAATTTTTTTTACTATCTTGTTCGCCATACACGGATACCGTCAGCATCCTTCCTAGCTATAAAAGACATCCCCAGCTTCTTCCCCATACGCCAGTTGTTGTTACACACCACCTGCCAGTGCCAGATCCATCTTCATGCATTTCTTTTTCAGCTAAACCAAAGTAACGTAGCTTTTGGAAGTTAGTCCATTGGTTTCGCGTTATATCAAGATCAGTAAGCGGCATAGGCATTTTGTGTTTTGATAGCTCAAACAATGCTTTGACTAGACCTTGATTAAGTACATGCTTGTATTCAACAATCTTTGCACCACAACATTCACAATGTTTAACATTATTCATGGCAATCTCCTATAGCTTCATAAGCTCTGCGATAGTCGCATCTACTTCTGCTAAAAATTTAATCACTTCTTGAGTAACATTTGCTAAATACTCAGGATCAGGCACAAAGCGCACTACAAATAATTGCAAGTGTTCTGGCATCTCTGGGCAGTAAGACACAAAATCTACCCATTCGCGCTGAGTGCAAGCTATCTGCCAAGTCATCTGTGGCTTGTACTTGCTTGGCGGTTCTTTTCCTAAAAGATACTCAACGTGGTTTGCTGGTGTTGGGCATTTGATCTCAATCAGGCCATTATTACCAACTAAGCCATCTGGGCTTGCGCCGCTCATTACAACTGTAGGATGGTCAACAAAGGCTACCTGATCAACGATTGATCCTGTTTGCAGCTCGTATGCGTCACGTGCAAAAGGCTCAAGTGCTGTTCCACGCTCCATGTGTGAGTTGGTAAATGTATCTTCTACCTTTCCAGTCAACCTTTCACAAATAAGCTGAGTACGATAATTCTTACGCGCAGCTGATTCGCCAGATTTGATTGTTGCCATTACATCTGCAATGCGGCTGGCCGTTACTTTGCCAGCGCGCAGCTGTTTCCACTCGTCTGTGCCTTGAATAATGTTATTCATTTTCTGCGATCTCCATTGCTGCAACGAAAGGATCAACTTCTGGCTCAACTGCTAGCGCTTCTGCCGCTTGTTCACTATCTTTTTGTATTGCGATACCTTTCAAGCGCTCATGCTCAGCTCCGCCGATTAGCAAACGATCTTCTTTAGTTAGGCTCATCCATTTCTCGCCGTAGGCAGTTAAGCCTTGTAAGCTTGCAATTTGCTCAAGCTCTAAAATCATTACTTCACGCTGCTCTTCTTGAGCTGGATCAATAACGCGAGATTGTTTTGCTTGCTGTGCATTTTGTACGCTGGATGCAACTCGGCCTGTAGGTGTAACGTCAATCTCAGTGATACGTTCAGCTTCATCTTGATCGAAAATGCCTGTGTAGCCAAACGCTAAGCGTGCACATTGAACTAATGCTTTATGGCGCAGCATACGTTTAGGATGCGTTTGCCAAGGCTGAGTATTGCGTGAGCACTCTGACATATATTCAGTACAGCTGATTGGGTGTGAGCGATCCTTGCGATAGATAATGCAAGTGCATGAATCGTCATCTTGCTTAAAGTCCATGCCATCAAACTGAGGGTGCGTATTGATAATGCGGCTCCAGCCATCAACGCCTACTACTGGCACGATGCCATTGTTTTTATCTGGAAATGCGTAGATCTCTCTAGTCCATGGGTTAAGTCCGTATTGATTAGCCACAATCAGCAGCGCGCTCATTTGTGCGTCACTTACATTGCCTTTGAAAGCTGTGCTTTTTAATACAGATACCAGCTCATTTGATTCTGGAATGTTGAACTGTTTAGCTAATTCATTTGTTTGTTGTACGATTAAGTTTGCGCTCATTATTGTGGTTCCTTTAAGTTTTTGTTTTCACGCTGAGCTTTCTCAGTGATAGCATCAGCAAGCCACACAACGTCTGCGTGGTGAATATAGTTTGTTGAAGCAATGCGTGAGATCTGGCCAACTAGGAATGTAGCAACTTCTTTGCTCATTGAAATTCCATCAAGGCTCATTACTTTTGGTTTGGTATAGGCCATGTAAATCTTTTCTGAAACAAACCTAAGTGTGCCGTAGATTGATCCAATTACAATTACTTTATAGGCCCAGAAGCCAACTAAAACCCACAACGCTAGTTGCGGCAAGTTGGCAATCATATCAATAATAACTTTTAACTCTTCCATTATTACTCCTTAATTTGCCTGAAGCTTGATTTGTTCAAAGTCATTGACCTTACCTTTCTTAACGACTTTTATTTTTCCAACGCCGAAGTTTTTGATGCAGTCTTGAATCGCATCAATAGAGTTTTTATAAATGCCTTCGTAGTTGATAACTCTTCCATTTATATCTGTGTGTGTAATATCAAAGGCAATCATAAGACACCTCTTTCAATTAGGGCATGAGCATCAAGCTTTGATGATTCACGTGCCATGCGGCGAATGTTTTTAAGATTAAGCGTTGCGCCGTCCATCATTACAACGTCAACATCTTTAAGTTTCTTAGCAAACTCTAAAACTTCATAAATGATATTGCCAGCGTATTCATTGGCAGCATCGTATTCGAGTAAGGCACAAGCTTCATCTGCGCTATCGTAAGCGTCAGCGGCATTATCTACTTGTTCTTCTGTGATCTCTGGTGCATCGTCATCACAATTATCCATTCTCATTTCTAATTTATCTCTGGTACTCATATATTTCTCCTTGTTGTGCACAACAAAAGTGAAGTGCATGTGTTATATTAAACAAGCTGTTTTAGAAATGCAACAAATAAATTAAACAAAATGATTAAATAAATTTTACACAAAACTTTAAAATAGGATTATGATTCGGTTATGACTGATAAAGAAATTGTTGAGTATTATGGCGGATCTACTAAGCTGGCTAAGCTTTTAAAGCTAGAAGGTAAGCACCCAGAAATGCGCGTACATAACTGGAAAAAAAGAGGCATACCAGCTTCAGTGAAGTTAAAATACCCAAAGATATTTTTGAAAAAGGAATTTATGAATTGTGCGGCCTGACCCTTAACAGGCTGTGTGATCGGTGCCAGTGACGTTCACTGGCCTTTTGTGTGCGACCTCCGACTTACCCAGCTGCGGCAACGTGGCTGGGCTTTTTTACAGGAGAAATAATTGTTGCAAGCTATCGAGATTAAGAATATATTTAAAAAATCTCTTGGCGGAGATTATGTTAGTAAGCCTTAGTCAACACTCTGCTGGTACTAACCCAGTCCGCCAACATCACTTAAAACGTGATGAGAGTGTTGTCTAGGGCTTTTTTATTGGATTGAATATGTATTTTTATCAGCATCACATTGGTGACTATCGTAGAGATACTGCTCATTTATCATTACTTGAGCATGGTATCTATCGCCAGCTGCTTGATCTTTACTACATGACTGAAAAGCCACTTGATGCGAACGCATTGCGTTTGATATGCGCTCGCGATGCGATTGAGGTAGAAGCAGCCATGCAAATCTTATCCGAGTTCTTTACGTTTGAAGATGGAAAGTATTATCACGCGCGCTGCGAAGATGAAATTCAGAAGTTTCACAACAAGTCTGACAAGGCAAAAGCTAGTGCAAAAGCTAGATGGAATAAAAACAATGACTTACAAAATGCGAACGCATTGCGAACGCAAAGCAAAGGCAATGCTAACCATAAACCAATAACCAATAACCATAAACCAATAAAATACATACCGCAAATTCCTGCGAATTTGCTATCCGATTTTATGGTGATTAGGAAGTCCAAAAGACTTGGAGAAGTAACTGAAACTGTTTTCAAAGGCATTGAGAGAGAAGCTAATAAAGCTGGCCTTACTGTAGTTCAGGCTGTAACTATTGCAGTTGAGCGCGGGTGGGGTTCGTTTAAAGCTGATTGGGATTGGCGAGAAAAAATATCAAAACAGAATAAAAGAGAAAAAGATCTTGAATGGTTTTTAGGAAACCAAAGCGGATTGAAAGTTGACACTAGCGTTAGTCCAGTAAAAGAAATAGAGGTGAAGCCATGATTGATAGAGAAAAGAAAGCATTTTGGAATATGATGAATGTTCTTGCTGAGCTTTATCGTAGGCCAGCACTATCAAAAGAAGCTGCTGCTGTTTGGTGGGGTAAGCTTGAAAGGTTTGAGTTTGCTGTAGTTAGCAAGGCTTTCGATAAGTGGACTGAATCAAATAGTTTCATGCCAACGCCGCATGACATTATCCAGCTATGCAAACCCAGCAGCCATCCAGCATTTACTAACAAGCTAGTTCACAAAATAAGTGATGAGATTAGGACTGAAAATAAACAGAAGCTTGAAAAGATGATGCGTGATCTAGGCTGGAGAAAGAGTGTCGAGCAAGCTTAGCTTTACCAAAATATCTGACTATTGCATACAGCTAGAAGCTCACACCATTGCAAAGGTCAAGGTAAGAGGTAAATGGATATTTGAAGTTTGGTGCGTCAATCAAAGGATTAAGACTTTTAACAATCCAAACGAAGCAAAAGAATTTGTAGTGCAACGTATTAAAAATCAACATGACTTTGGAAGGGGTTAAGATGGAGCGTTATCAAGGATACAATCGTAAAGACTACTATTTTGCTAATTCATGCAGGGAAGCCTTTGGCAGCGAATTTGAAAAAGAAGAGCCTGTGTTTAGCGTAAATTTATTTGGCCTTGCTTTTGTTGTTGGCTTGATTGTCGTTGCTTTGATGTTAGCAAAATGACAACACTAGAGTTAGCGATAAGCCAAAATGACTTCATGTTTCTGGTGAGGCTAACGACTTTGACTGTAGTTCTTGCTATAGTATTTTTTTTAATCTACCTTTTGTGTGAAGATATGAGTGACGAGTTTGATTTGGCAAGCGATATAGAGCAGCAGCATAGAGATAGCGCGATCAATGCTATTCGCAAGAAAAAGCCAGTGGCACAAGCTACTGGCCTTTGTTTGTGCTGCATGATACCAGTGGATAATGGACGCCGCTGGTGCTGCGCTGAGTGCCGAGATCAATGGAGTAAGGAAAATGAGCGTTAAAACTTTTTACCTGAACCCAAAAGCTAACAAGGCTGGGCTTTATGAAGTGATTAAAAGCTTGGCTGAAGATAAGCTATGGCGCTTCAGGATTGATGAGTTTGACGAAAAAACGCGTGAGCAGGAAAAGAAATACCATGCCATGCTGGGAGATATTGCAAGGCAATCCAAGCATTTAAACCAAAGCTTCAGCTTGGATGATTGGAAAAGGCTATGCGTGATGCAGTTTAAGCAGGATTGTATCGACAATGATCTGCCAAGATTGGGTGATTATTGGAAAAAGCAAAGCATGAAGGTTGTGCCTTCACTGGATGGGCGGTCATTGGTAACACTTGGCACTCAAACAAGGGACTTCCCTAAGTACGTTGCAGCTGGCTTTGTAGAGTGGTTATATCACTACGGCGCAGAAAACGGCATAGAGTGGAGTGAGCCAGAATACTTTGATACTCGTTATGCAAGTTAAACAAAATATCAAAATAAAACAAAAGAAGTGTATAATTTGTAAGCAATTATTCACGCCGTTCTATAATTCTACTCAGCGTGTTTGTGGGTTAGAATGTGCAAAAGAAGCTGGCGAAAAGAAAAGGATTAAGGACGAAGCCAAAAAGAAAGCAGCAGATCGTAAGAATTTACGTGAAGCAAAACTGAAGGTTAAGCCAAGATCAAAGTGGCTTGCAGAAGCGCAAGCTGTATTTAACCGATACATTAGACTGAGAGATAGGAATGATCCTTGCATTAGTTGTGGACGACATCACACAGGTCAGTACCATGCAGGACATTACAGAAGCGTTGGAGCAAGCCCAGAGCTCAGATTCAACGAGCTTAATTGCCACAAGCAGTGTTCTGTCTGCAACAACTATCTTAGCTCAAATGCTATCAACTACAGAATTGCTCTTATTAGAAAAATCGGTATCAGAAATGTTGAAGATCTTGAGGCAAATCACGATCCATTGAAGCTCACGATTGACGATATAAAAGAAATAAAACGCTACTACCAAGAGAAATGCAGGGAGCTGGAGCTTGAGGAAAAAGAGGATAGTGCTAGCGGTTAGATTTGCTTTGGCAATAATGAGAGCTGAATACATACAGCGCAATGCCAACAGTCGTTAAGAAACGCATGATTGTAGGACTAAGTGACCAAGGCAAACGCATTGGAGAAGGCCATCATCGCGCTAAATTAACTGATCACGAAATAGATTTGATCCGTGATCTTTATGAGGATGGCATGAGCGTGA
>ERZ869929.1105-NODE-1105-length-10546-cov-13.763416_pt1 | contig 10546 bp, 20 predicted proteins | sample MGYA00579312_ERZ869929 | MGnify/ENA primary metagenome ERZ869929 (study PRJEB32216, sample SAMN09231818) | wastewater metagenome | place: USA: Maryland | collected 2016-08-09 | study: EMG produced TPA metagenomics assembly of the PRJNA472060 data set (Reclaimed...
GTCGTTAATGCAATTGTGTGGGGAACTGTATTTGGTGGGCATTGGTATTATGAAAGTGAAGTTGATAGAATTTACAATGAGGCGTGGGAAATTGGATATTTCCAAGGCCAACTAGATGGATATGATGCTGGTGTAGAAAGTGTAACAGATCAGTTTTTCACAAAACTTTCTAAAAATCCAGAAGTTGTGTTTTTATTCAAAAAGTATTTTCCAGAACCTGAAATTGCCAAAACAATGCGTGCAATATCACTTTCAGAATCCAAAGGTAAACAAGTGCAACATTATAAACTTAATGCAAACGGATCATGGGATTGCGGATTTTTCCAAACAAATACAATTCACCGTAACAAGGGTGAATCTATGGAATCATTCTGTGATCGTATGAATGGAAATTTGGAATCAAACTTTGCAATGGCACGTAAAATCTATGATGAAAGAAAGAAAATCTTTGGTGATGGGTTTACTGCCTGGTCGGATTACAACAATGGAAAGTATTTAAAATACATCAGATAATATGAAAAAACATTATAAATCCGTATTCGAGAATGAACAAGAACTGTTAAAAGCACTTATAGACTTACACCTAGACGGAAAAGATATAGAGTGTGACCCAATGTATTTTAAAGGCAACTTCTATAAAGATGGCGTAAACAGACCCAAATATTACTGTGATAGAAACCCTCAAGTATCAGATTGTATACAAGGTAACTCTTTAGAAATAGCAAAAACTTTCGGCATAGAATATGGAACATTAAACTCTATAATACTTGACCCACCTTTTATGATAGGCAACAGACCAAGCCAAAAAAAGTATTATTCGTCAATGACACATACAATATACAAAGATTTAAATGAATTATACAATGCTTATGCTGGTATGTTGCTAGAAGCCAAATCTTGTCTTAAAAAAGGTGGAATAATTATATTCAAATGTCAAGATTATACTGACAGCAAAACTACAATGACACATTGTCTGGTCTGGGAATTAGCAGAAAAGTTAAAACTTTATCCTAAAGACCTTGCTATATTAGTGAAACCAAACAAAATAACAAACCCATTAACAAAACAAAGACATCTGAGAAAAATACATACATACTTTTGGGTGTTCCAAAGAACTAAATAACCTATAAACAAATAATATTAATATATGGAAACAAATAAAGAAGACTGGGAAGGAGAGTTTGTAGAAAAAGGGGCAGACTTGGAACACGCAAGGTGGTCAAAGTGGCAAGATTATGTTTTTAGTAAATGTGAGATGAAGGTTATCGATGATAAAGCTTATATGTGTCTGCCTAATGAATTTTACCAACGCTGGGCAAGACAAATAGATACCCCCTACTCAGAACTTTCAGAAGCAGAAAAAGAAAGTGATAGAAAAGAGGTTAGACAATATTTACCACTTATTCAATCCCTACTCTCCACACAAGAGGAGAAGATTTTCAAACAATTCGAAACAATAGATGTTAAAATGGGCGACCCAGATGCCGAAGCAAAAGTAAAGTTTGCAATTAAAGCAATGGTTAGACACATTAAATTAAAAAACGCTACAAAATAGCAAGCCCCACAATCACCATCCCTGATTAAAAATAAATAAATATGCAAGATAACTTAATAAAAGACTATAAACCAAACCAATTCTACAATAATGTAGATGGTTCAGTTATTGCGGTGTGGACAAGATTTTACCCAAGTAAAAAAGAATTAAAAGAAGCAGCCGAAGGTATTCTACCCACCGATACGGACTCAGCTACAAATATTAACTTAATAAATGCAGACCAATGTAATTTATTAAATAGATTAGAGGAACATTTTCAGAGGAAAACAGCCCCTAAAACCAAACAAGACCAAGAGAAACTTATAAAAGCATTAGATATAATTAGTCTAATATTAGAACCTAAGAATTGTAATAACCTATAAACAAATATGAAGAAATTACTACAAAAGTGGCTAGGTGTAGATGAGCTAAAATCTAAACTAGACAAACTTGATACTCAAATCTTTGAAATGCACAAGTTTAATTATGAAATGATTACAAAGGTATTAGAGAATGACAAAAAAGCATTTGGATGGCAACTTCAAAAGAAAGATATTAACGAGCAAAGGGAGTGTGAGAAAAACGGAGAAAAGATTCAAAAGATAATTAAGATACTCAATTAAATAAACAAATATGATGTGTAAAAACGAATGTAAATTAAGATACCCAGAATCAAAAGACTGGTGTGAAGAATGTAGGGGTATGACACAAATAGATAATTGGATTGATAATTACAAAGAAGGTTTGCAAAGATTAGAAAAAACATCTGGCCATGAGTTTTGCTTTGTATGTGGAACTGGTACGAAAACAATACAGGAAATAGAAAAGATAGCTAGTCAAAAAACTCTAAAAGACGCCCTAATAAAACTGCCTGCTAAATTCTGGGATGACCAAGACCATGCCGTCGGTGGATATATATCAAAAAAAGATTTACTAGAATTAATAACAAAATAAACATGATAGTAGCAACAACAACATTACTGCTTTTAATTAATGTGGCACGCAAACCCATTTTGCCTTTAAAAGAAGATAAAGTACTTTCTTCAATTGCAATGGATAGATGTGTGAACATGCGAGACTTTTCCCACACAGATTACTACAATGTTTATTCTAAAATCATTGAAAAGACATATAAAAATACTGGGGAAAATCTAGCGATTGGTTTTCCTGATGCCACTACAACTGTACAGGCATGGTTAAGATCACCAACTCACAAAGAGATATTAAAAGCTAAGAGATACCAAAAAATAGGATTGGCAGTGTGCCAAAAAGCCCCCAATGTATACCTCACGGTTACACTATATGGTGGAAATAAATAATACAAATTATATGAGTCTAAAATGGAAACAAAAAAAGAAAGACAAAAGACGTAAGAAATATAGTTATACACATAACATGCTATTAACAAAATCAAAATACTTGTTATACTTAAAACATGAAGATTAGTCATCTTCACATAAATTAAAAACACATAAATTATGGATCAAAATGAAAACAAATTGCCAAACACACACGCAATTTCAAAACCAAATGCAAAACCACCAACTGAAATTGAGAAATTCAAATCACAATTAGTTGGAGATTATCAAAAACAAGTTACAAATTATTTCATGGGTGATAAAGACAAGGCCATGAAATTCATGAGTGCGGTTGTATATTCTGTGCAAAAAACACCAAAGCTTTTAGAATGTGATAAAGAATCATTAATGCAATCTTTCATGACATGTGCAGAATATGGATTTTATCCATCAAATGCATCTGGCGAAGCATATGTATTACCATCCAAAGGAAAAGCACAATTTCAACTTGGTTATCAAGGACTTGTAACATTGATGTTTGGTGCCGGTGTCTCTGCAATTCATGCTGATGTGATCAGATCAAATGATAAATATACATATGAAAATGGTGTATTAAATCACACAATTGATTTAATAAAAACAAAAGCTGAACGTGGTCAAATTATTGCTGCATATGCAAGCGCAATTGTAAATGGAGAAAAAATATATTCTGTTATGAATATTCAAGACATCATGGCACATGGAAAAAAGTTTTCAAAATCATTTGATTCTGAATATAGCTCATGGAAAACTGCAAATGATCCTGAATCTTGGATGCCAAAGAAAACAGTATTAAAACAACTTGGAAAATTGATGCCTAAAAATGAAAAGTTATTTAAAGCATTGGAAGCAGATAATGATGGAGATTCTACATTACCAAAACTTGATGCCTTTGGCCCTGCAACTGGTAAACCAAACCACGGCCCAACAATTATTCCTGTAAATGAATTAGGCAATGAATAATATGCAAGAAACACAAATGCCTATAAATAGGTTTTCATATTCATCTTTTGTGCAGTTGTTAAGAAATCCACTGATATTTAAAATGAAACACATTTTAAATATTTACGATACACCAAGTGGTATGAGTGCAATGATTGGCAAAGCATGCCACAAAGCACTTGAATACAGATATACTGATCAAGAACAACAAATTGCAGATGTAATCCAAGTTGGTATGGATTATTTAACAGAAACATCTGATGGATATATTGATTATGGAAAGACTGACAGTCGTGAAAAGATGTTAAAAGGTTACACACAAGCAATGCAATTCTACTTTGCAGAGGAACCAAAATATCACAAAATCATATCTGTTGAAGAAAAGTGGGAATCAGAATGCAAAACAGTTTATGGCGATACATTACCACTGCCTATGACTGGCAAGGCGGATCTTGTACATCAATTTTCAGATAATCCAGAAGATGTAGAAATCATTGATACAAAATTCACAGTATCATTCACAAATTATGATACAGAGGATTACATCAAGATTATTCAATCAATGTTTATGTATCACTTGTTGTTTGCAACAAAAGGAATCAAAGCAAAAAGAATGATTTTTAGAGAAGTTAAGCGCACAAAAAATGATGATGGCACACCACAAGTACGTGATTGGGCAATCCCATTTGATCATGAACCATACTTTATTATCTTTTATAACTTGTTTAATGATGCTGTTAAATTCTTGAAACGTGATCCAATCTTTTTGCCAAATCTTTCAGATATGTTTGATGGTGAACAGTCTGGCTTGTTGTATGCACAAGGTTTGATCAATGCAGATATGAGTGATGTGGAAGTTATGCACAAAGTAAGAGATGTTGCATTCACATCTAAAAAGTTTATTGCATCTAAGCTGGAATCCGATTTAAACAAAAATCTACTGCCAGAAGAAAAAATCAAAATCAGATTGGCAGAATTTGGCTATCCAGTTGAACCGGTTGATGCAATTGTTGGTGCATCTGTTACACAATACAGATTCAAAATATCTGCTGGTGTAAGAGTATCTGCAATTAAAAAACTAAAAGATGATGTTGCAATTGCAATTGGATCAAATGGGCATGTGAACATTGATATTATTCCTGGCACTGGATATTTGGGTATTGAAGTACCAAACATTGAACGTTCAATAGTGTTCTATACACCAGAATTGCACAGAAAAAATACATTGAAGTTTCCACTTGGTGCAGAAGTTAATGGTACAGATTATTTGGCAGATTTAACAGAAATGCCACACCTTTTGATTGCTGGAACAACTGGATCTGGAAAATCAATGTTGCTAAACGTGTTAATTGACTCAATTTCAACCCAAAATTCAGCAAATGACCTCAAACTCGTGTTGATAGATCCAAAACGTGTAGAACTGGCAAAATTTGCGAAATTACCACATACAGATGGTAAAGTATTGTATGAATATGATGATGTACTCAAAAAATTGCTAGAAACAACAGATGAGATGGAAAAAAGATACACTTTGCTTGAAAAAGCAGGTGTAAAAGAAATCAAAGATTACAACAAGGTTGCAAAAAAGAAATTGCCATACATTGTTGTAGTGATTGATGAGTTTGCAGATTTCATGATCCGCACAAAGTTTTCTGCAAAATCAAAAGTATCGTATGGTGCAAAATCAAAAGCATGGATGGTTAGAATTGCAAAGAAAAGAACTGGCACAAACATTTCAGATTACACAAAAGCAGAAATGCGTGAATTTCTTGAAGAGTTGGATGATAAAGAAGAAGCAAACAGGCCAGATGCAAATGTTGAATTATTGATCACACGACTTGCACAAATGGCACGTGCTGTTGGCATTCACTTGATACTTGCAACACAAAGACCATCAACAGATGTGATCACCGGTTTGATCAAAGCAAACTTCCCATCAAGAATTGCATTAACAACTGCATCACCAGTAGATTCAACAATTATTCTTGGCCAAACAGGTGCAGAAAAATTAAATGGGAAAGGTGATATGTTGTTCATGAGTCCAACAATAAAAGGTTTGTTAAGATTACAAGGTTACTCAATAAAAAAATAAAATATGTCAAAATTAAATAAAACAATTACAAAAGAAATAATTATTGAAACTTTAAAAGATCAATTCACAGTAAAAGCAACTTGCAAAAAATTAAACATTTCAAGGCAAACATTTTACAGATGGATTGATCAGTTTAAAATAGAAAATCCATCAATAGATAATGAAATTGATGATGCTGTAAAAGCAGGTGTGCAAAACATTAATGATATTGCAGAAAACAAATTAGTTGAGAAAGTTCACAAAGGCGATATGAATGCAATCAAATTCTGGTTAAAAAATAGGCATGATGCATACAAACAAGCATACATAATACAAAAATAAACATATGGAAACAACTATGAATCTAAAAGAATTTATTGAACAATGCTTTGACAAAAATCCCTGGCATGCAATGCATACTGCGGAAGACTTGATTGAATTGCAAGCAATTGAACAAAGATTAAACCTAAAATGGGGGATTGAATTAGATATAAAAGTAAAACCGGCAGAAAGGAAAGAAGGCAGATTTTTTGGAAAAAGTTTAATAGATTCTGTAATTAAAGATGTTAGAAAAAAATAAATATATGAAATTCAAAACAGGAGACAAAGTTCGTAAAATAAAAGGTTATAAATTTGAAGGGGTCATTATTGGTGGGGGATATAAACTTGATGGGGAAAGAATCTTATACATGGTGGAGATGGAAAAACAAATCACATTTAGTGATTTTAGTTCAGTTCCTTGTATTGAAATAACATGGGAACAAAATGGTGGTGGGATGGTGCATATCTTTGCAGAAAATGATATTGAACTTATATGAAAAATAAAAAACTTATTATAACAAGCACACCACACAAAAACACATGCACATGTGATGATTGTTTGGGAATTGGTGTGCCACATCCAGAATTTCTGGTGCTGGACTCACAACATTTTCACAAAATAATTACATTTCGTGAATCTGATGGCCATCAATTTGCAGATTCAATTGAACTTGAATTGGATGCATTAAAAAGATGGAGAGTAAAACATTATCAAGAAAGATGGATGGAAAAGAAAGACATGATTAAATTCTATGAACTGATATTAAATGTGATCAAGAAGTTATAACAATGATTGAAAAACAAAATATCAAACAAGTTGCCAATTGTAGATATTGTAAAATTAATAAAAGATGCACATTATACAAAGTTACCACAACAAAAGGTATTAACAAAAAAGTTGTATCATGGGGAACATGGGTATGTGAATTGTGTGAATCGTTGAGAGAAGATGTGCTAAACAAAAATTATTTAGAACCTAAAACAAAAAAATAAATATGCAACCAAAACAAGACATATTTGATTACAAAATCAAAGTATTCATGAATGATTATAATGCAAAGAAAAACAAAGCAATGAAATATTACAGAATTGCTGAATCAATTAAAGATTTAGATGAAAGAAATTCATTGTTTGACAAAGCTGAAAAATGGATCGCAAAAGCAGAAGATGTTTTGAAGAAAATTGAAGAAGTCAAATTATCAAAAAAAATAGTGTTACAAAAAAAGAATGAACTCAACAACAATAACTTATTAGAAACAAATAAACAAGAAAATATTTTATGATAGATTTATTATTAATTATTGGATTCTGCTACTTGTTTTTTGAAAACAGATTTATTAAAGCAAAATTGAATAGTGATCTGTTTATACAATTAGCAAAAGGCAACAATCGTTTGTACCGTGGATTTTGGAAAATAAACCCAAATGATTACGAGAAAATTGCACTAGACAAGAGAACCCATGAAGAGATTGCCAAAGAATATGGTGTTAGTAGATCCAGAATAGGCGCAATCAAGCAAGATTATTACAAAAATCGTGAAAAATAGGGTAGAGAAATTGTGTCACAATATTTCAATCAACACCCAAAACTTCCATTTGAACCAAATAAAATGGATGCATAATGAAATATAAAAATCCAGATCGTGCATCTGGATTTTTATATTTTCAGCAAATTAATTATTTTTTGCCCTTTGTCTTGGGCCCATCCTCAACACCGTTTATTAAATCCAATACCCTACCGTAAACTACTAAATTGTATCTTTGTGTATATGGCAATTCTGCTGCTTGTTGCAATGCTTTTGACAAGGCCTCTTTTTTTGCCTCATCTAAAATAATTTCTTTGTTTTCTTGTGCTAAATCTGGTAACAGTGACCATGAAATTTTTAATTCAATCCCTGTTGCACTGTTCAGTGCTGCAAATAGTACATCCCCAAGTGTCATCTTTTCTTCTTTCCCAGCTTTAATGATTGTAAATTCCTTGCCTTCCAAGTTTTTAATTTTTGTATTTGTGTTTATTTTCATACAATTTAAGTATAGTATGTGTTACTTTTTTGTCAATAGTTTATTATGATCTAGTGTCTGGGTATCGACCTTAAACCCAGACATTAAACCACAATAAGAAATGTGATTTAATGCACATAAATTTTACAAGATTGGATTATAAAATTCCTGCCAGTGATAGGACTGGCATTTAAAGTATAGTCTGATTGCAAAACTTGTCAACTATTCAGATTGAATAACATTGTTGAGCGCTTTTGTGATTTCACCAAGCACTAACCCAATTAGAAGTATAATTGTTTGGTTGATATCCAAAGTTGCAACCTCTTGTTGAGTGTATGCAATAATGGCAACAAGGCCAATTGCACCTGCACGCCACAAAAATGATTTGAATCTAGTAGAACTAAACAATTCATTTAAAAATGTGGTTCTAGTATATCCTTTTTCTATTACGTTATTGTACATATTATTTATTATATAATTCATTTAATTTTGCTAATGTTTTTACACCCACATATCCTGTTGGTGTAATTCCATATTTCATTTGGAATTTTCTCACACCAGATACAGTTTTTAACCCAAAATAACCACGTTGTTCTGGTGTGATCCATTCCATACAATCTTCAAAAATTAATGCATATTGCAATAATTCTGTTTCATATCTGTATTTTGAATTTAATCCCATTTGCATTGTGAATTTGTGTTTAAATTCGGATTTTTTAACTGGCAATTTCCATTGATCATTAAAGTTTTTGAAATAAACTTTATATGCTTCTGTTGGCAGATAATCAATTTTTGAATGCCCATCTGCACACCATAATTTTGACCATGTGTTGCCAACATACAATGCTGCCATTTTATATACTGGCATAGGAACTGCATGACCTGTAATTGGGAATGTTGGTGTTGCAACTGGTTCTGTGATTGGTTCAATGCTTTCACCATTCCAACAATTATGCAAAATTCCATTTACATATTTATAAAACCAAGACCATCCACATGTATATCTTGCCAAAACACCATTTTCAGTATCATCAATTGCTTTTGCTAATGCTACCAAAGATGTACCAATATTTGTATAACCTTGTATAACTTTTTCACATTTTGCAAGCAGTTCTTTCATCAATGTTTCATTATCTGCAATTTGTTTCAGTCTTGAACTGTATGAATCATAATTTTCATTTGGATCTCGTTGAAAGTATTGATCAAAAATTTCTTTTGGCAAAAATCCAACATCATATCCAGCTTTTATTGCATTAAAAACTGATGATCCTTCAAACCATCCTTTATCATAATATTTTTTTTGTATTAGATATTGGAAATCTTCACTAAATCTTTTGCTAGTACGATCAAAGATTAATTCAACTAGTGATATTGATGTACATATACCAACTCTATTTTGATCCAAAATACATTCTGGTTTTATTTCTCTACCACCATCTTTTGGAAAAGTAAAATATGCCAAAAGAGATACTTTTGGTTCTTTTATTGTCCTTGAATCTTTTGGTGATTCAATTGCACCATGAATCAAATAATTTTTGTTTGTTTCTAACATATATATTGGATTGTTAAATCCTGTCAATAGTGTAGCACATAATAAATTAAAAAAGTCCACCCCTGCAAGCATGTTGCAAAGGTGGTTTTTGTAACGACTTATTCAGTCGTCAAGTTGGGGAAGTGGCGATGGGTCGCCTGGATCTGGTGGTATTGGATCGGGCAAATTTAATTCCAGTTGGTGTGGCACCGTCTGGAAAAAAACATTGCCTGATGTATCAACACCCCAATCTTCATATTGGCGAGTTGCGTAATTGAAAGATCGCGAGGTGATTTCCATCATACACCTGCCTTTCTCCCTTTCGGGAATTTCAGTATATCATTTATAAAAATAATGCAAGTGCAAAAAAAAAGAGAAGTTGGCCTTGAAATTCAGATCATCTTGCGCTCCTTACAACTGGAGAAGCTCCAGCCAATCCCAAATCTTTAAGTTTGAAATCTTTTGACTTTTGTTCGTCAGTTCTAGTGTCTAATAATGCTCCTGTATAATTTTCCATATTATTTTAATTTTTGTGGTGGTATTTGACCATCAATTCTTGCTCGAATATACGAAGTATCTACTTTTATAGATGTAATGTCAGAATTGATGGACTCTATTTTTAGATCTTGCTTTTGGTCATTAGTTTTTAGATTTGTAATATCTGAATTAGCTTGTGAAAGCCACCATGCAAATGTTAAAAGTGCAACTAAGATATACCAAACCTTTGAAATTTCATCTAATAATCTTTCCATCATATTATTCTTGAGTATCTACTGGGGTATCTTGTGGTGTTGGGTCTAGCTGTACTTG
>ERZ869929.1106-NODE-1106-length-10536-cov-4.909074_pt1 | contig 10536 bp, 11 predicted proteins | sample MGYA00579312_ERZ869929 | MGnify/ENA primary metagenome ERZ869929 (study PRJEB32216, sample SAMN09231818) | wastewater metagenome | place: USA: Maryland | collected 2016-08-09 | study: EMG produced TPA metagenomics assembly of the PRJNA472060 data set (Reclaimed...
GAATACCAAAGTAAATTTTAGGGGAATACCAAAGTAAATTTTGTGTACTTTAGTACACAGGAGTAACTACGGGCACAGGAGTCACAGCAGGTTCGCTGCTGGGCGTAAGGTCCTGTGATAGCTGACTGCCTGCAAATTGTTTGTTGTTGCGCCCTTCACGCATGGTTCCCACAATGGCTTGGCCGCCCAGGGTGGAAGTGTCTGACACTTCTTCTAAGAACTCACAGGCACCACACTGTTGTGTGAGCAATGCATATTGAGGCAGTTGCTGAACAAAACCAAACACACTGACCTGTTCGCCTGCTTGAAGATTGAAATAATCAATGCTGGCTCGTGTTTGATACGTGCGTTCTTGACTTAGAACACCGGCAATGTTGTTCCAAGCGGTGTTCAATGCTGCCACTTGACTGGCATATGTGGGATTGCCAACAATAGCTGCAATGGCTGCGTTGGCATTGCCAATCTGTGTGAGCACTGCTGCGTCATTGGCCGCGCTGGCAATGTTGGTGTAGGCAGTATTCAACGCGGTCAGTGCACTTGCTGTCTGCAGACTGACAATATTGGTGCGAGCTGTGTCTAAGTCAGCAGCAAAATTGTTGTAATCAATGGCAGTGCCTAACACATCACAGGTAGTTATGGTGCCGTTGGGTCCTGAACCAGTGGCCTGTTGTGTGCTAAAGTAAGTGGCTACCGAACTGGCTATGGGTGCAGTTTGCGACTGCAGCAAAGGCAAGCTGGCCAGTGTGCTGATACCGCCCAAGGTGGTAGGCAGCCAATAATCAGTGTTGTTGATATCAATGCCTGCAGGAACATCTTGCTGTGCCCGATACACAGTCAATGCGGGCGATCCTGCATTGACCGCTTCATTGGCCAGGTAAGTGGTGTTTGGGTCCCAGGTTGTAGGAGCGAGACCCTGCACTGTTTGTGCTAACTCTGGCAAAGTGGTCAGTGGCAGACCAGTGATTTGCTGCAGACTCACTGATATAGCACGATTGGCCACAGCTTGGTCTGGTGGGATCACTTTGGCCAGTTCATCACAGCCTGAAGCTGCAGGCAACACTGCATCAACCAAAGGTGCAATGGCCAGGTTCACACTGGTTCCAGGATTGTAAATTGGCTGCCAGGTTGTGCCAGCAGGAACCTGGAGAGTGCTGTAACTGGCAGGAAAAGTTTTTACAGGGTTCAACAGATCTGCCATGTTGGCAATGTTGGGCAGTGTGACATCCAGTATAGCCAACACTTGATCCAGCGCATCGCCTGTGACCGCCACCATGGCTTGATAAGCCAGTGCTTGTAACTGATTGAACTCAGTTGAGGTCAGCTGTTCTTGGCCGCGAACCAATTGCTGTATGTTAGATGCTGTAAGACCTTGTGCTTCCAACGCAGTTTGTAGATCACCAAAAAACCCGCCGCGCAATCTGCCCACTGTGGCCAACTGTTGTAGCAGGCCTGCAGGTGTGCCGTACAGTACTGGGTCAGCCAAGTTCCACAGCTGACCTTGCTGATACAAGTCTTGACCAAACCCAGCCAGGTCTGTGTTGATGTTGCTGATGTTGTTGGTGATCAAGGCATCCATACCAGTAAAAGTTGGCCCTAGATAGGTCTGTGCGTTCACTGAAGAATTGATAAATTGGTTTACTGTGTTGATATAACCCTGCACAGCCATGAACCCTTGGCAAAAACGACCAAGGTCTCCGGCACCAAGATAGGCATTGCCAGTTTGTGTGATCAGCCCTGTGAATCCATAAGGTGCAGTGGTCACCGGTGTGAGATTGGTATAAGCCGATGGTATGCTACAGCCCAATGCTGGACAAGTTGAACTACCCATTGACAATAACTGTTGCAGGGTGCTGCTATTGGCAAAACTCTGTGCCACATAGTAATTCACTGCTGCAAAAAAATTTGTATACAGTGTGGTAGAGTCAATTGCACTGATAGCTGAAGTCAAAGCAGCTGGCAAGCCATTGATACCTTGATTGTTCAGCATCTCAGCTGCTACGGTTATCTGCAGTGGAGTTACAATGCCTTGTGCCATTATGCCACCGTTACGTCACTGCTGCCGCCAGATCTGGCATGCCCGCATGTGTCTACATCGCCAGTTCTCACAATGGGCACACCACCGGCTCGCACCGATCCTGACCCACCTGTGGTAACTGCAGTGCAATGTCCGGGTGGTGCTCGACGTTGACCACAGGGCGGATGTGCACTCACTGAGTTACCCACCACTGCCACTGGTCGGCCGTTGATACGAACTGAACTGATTCCTCCATTGACCACCCCACCTGCGGTATTGGCATCACCTACTCGTTGCGCTGCTGGCATTTTACCCCATTATAATTTTTTTCTCTGGTACCTTGATACCTGTGGTTGCTTCAATATACTTGGCTCGGACCCCGTCATCGGTCAGTGCCCATAGCACCACGTTGTTGATATTTAGCTGTATTTTTTGGCGAGGATCTGCAGTAAAAGAACTGGGCACAAGACCCATGCCTTGCGGACCAGGAGCCACACTCACAGGATATTCGATTTCAATCCAGGGCATGGCATCAGTGGTCACTTTGGCAATGATTTCTTCGCCCGAATTCAGCTTGAAGGTGTAAACTTTTCCAATTTCCATTATTTGCTTTCTATTAGATGTGCTCTTAGATCAGTGAACCCACCAATGAGTTGGTTGTCCAAGAATATTTGGGGTACGGTGCGAGCAGTGGGCACAGCTTCTAGTAGTTGTTCCCGAGTCCAGTCGCGAGTGATATTGCGCTCTTCAAACTCAATGTTTTTGGACTTCAACAAGGCCTTGGCCTGATCGCAATAAGGGCAGGCATCCTTGCTCCAAATTACAGCTTTTGTCATATTTTTATTTTCTTTCATAAATATAGGTGTAGTTCGCGGGACGGGAATCCCCAACTACTCTAACGCCGGGAAAGGGCATCAGCAAATGTATTTAACAAACAACTTTTACGTCTATGCATATCTACGAGAAGACGGAACTCCTTATTATATAGGCAAAGGCAAAGGTTTACGAGCCTACTACAAATACGGCAGACAAGTCAAAACCCCAAAATCAAAAAATAAAATTGTCATACTCGAATCTAACTTGTCTGAAGTGGGTGCATTAGCAATTGAACGTAGAATGATTCGTTGGTACGGTCGCAAAGATAACGGCACTGGAATTTTAAGAAATTTAACCAACGGCGGCGAAGGTGCCGAAGGAAGACTGTGGACAGAAGAAAGAAAAATAAATCATTCTCAAACACTCAAGGGTAGAGTGGGACCAAATAAAGGAAAGAAACAATCTGCTGCATGGGTCGAAAACAATCGAAAAACAAAAATAGGTAAAAACAAGATACCAAAACCAATTATTGCATGCCCGCATTGTAACAAAACTGGAGGCCTTCCACAGATGAAACAATGGCATTTTGATAACTGTCGTTTATTCTCCTATAAATTTATGACCACTTCAGTAGCCATAACACAATGTCTTTTTGATTGGTAAATCCCCACCACTCTTGTTGTTCTTCATCACTGCTGCTGTAACAACGAACCTGTCCCAACAGGCATTGATGGCACCATTGCCAAAAATCTATTTTGTACTGATGTGCCTGCCGCGGCGACACGCACACAAACCATTCACTGGGATCAGCACCATCTTCTGGAATCCACAGAGGACTGTCTGCATTGCCTAGCCCTGGACGAAGACCATTGAAGTAGTCTGCAAATTCTGATCTGGTCAATATCATAGCTGAGGCAAGGCATCGTAGTCAATGCTGTCGCTCATCACACCAATCACATAATTGGTGCTTTCGTTTTCTTGCAGTGCAGTTTGTTTTTTGCTCACATCCACATGCTTGTTGAACCAAGGAATAGGAGTGCTTCGGGGCGCAGGCTGTTGATATTTGATGCCAATTTCTTTCAGTGCAAGAGCAGCAGTGTAATCCACAAAGTCTTTCAAAATCTGTGAGTTGAGTCCGATCACTGGGCCTTTTTGGAACAAATAATCGGCCCAGGCTTTTTCTTCACGGATCACATCCAAGTACATTTGATACACTTCGGCCTCGCACTCAGCACGGGCCGCAGCAAATCGAGGATCTTCTTTGACCACTTGATTGATGATCCAGGCTGTCCACTCTTTGTGTAGAATCTCATCTTGCAAGATTAGGCCAATGATGTTGCCGTTGCCGATAAAGATCTTGTTTTCCACCATGGCCAAACTGGTAGCAAATGACACCATAAAGCGGAATGCTTCTAGCGCATAACTGGCATTGAGAGCCAACCAAACAGCTTTGACATGTGCAGAGTCTTTGACTGGAACTTCTAACTCTCGTTCGCAGTTGACCATATGCAGGTGATCATAGTATCGTCCCACTGAACTGGCCATGTCAATGATTTCTTGTGTGTCATGAATGGTATTGAACACATCCTTGGGCACGTTGTAGATGTTGCGAATGATGTGACTGTATGAGCGACTGTGAATGTTGGTTTCAAAGAAACTCCAATTATACATCAAGGCTTCCAGCTCAGGAATTGACACCACCGGAGTAAACACCTGTGCAGGACCACGTCCTTGCAAGCTGTCTAAAGCAGTTTGCCGCAGCAAATTACTTGTGAAAATGTGCCGCACAGTGTCCGATGCTTCTTTGAAGTCCTGTGCATCCTTGGTTAATGAGATTTCTTCTGGTACCCAAAAGAAACCGCGAGCTTCTTGCTCGTATTTGGCCAGCTTGTTGTATTTGACTTCTTCAAAACGTTGCACAGTAACGGGTCCTGCAGGATCCAAAAACATCTTGCGCTGCAGATAGTCAGTTTTAGTGGATAGATTATATTGTGCTTGACTCATATTGTTATTCCAGTGAGTATGTAATTATACCAGAACTCACACAGTGTTTTATTGTAACATATCTGTGCTTGTCTGTCACAAGTAACGGTGTACAGCCGCCGCCCCAACTGGTGGCTTGATCCAGATACAGTGAAATTGGCCCTTGATCAGTGTGGTGGCAAAAACCAACTCTGGGCACAACCAGAACCGGCTGATTGTTTGTTTGATCAAGCTCTACTACCAATTCAAGATGGCTGCGATCAAAATCAATGGCGCCAGTGACTGAACCACGAGTGTCGCTCTTAGACATGGTTTGATTGCCTAAATTTATGCGATACTCAGCACGGGGTTGTTGATTGATTTTGACCCAATTGGCGTAGGTCCAGCCGCCCCACACTGTGGTTTGATGGTTATCAGTGTTGTAGTTCACACTGCGGTGTGGCGGAGTCTTTTGTACCAGTTGATTGATCAGCGTTACCCAGTCAGGATTGATGTCCACTGCTGGATTGAAAAACTCAAAGTGTTCAGAAGGTCTAAACAAATCGTCTGCAAAGGTCTGGGCCACAGGCTCTGCAATCACTTGCATGAATACTTGACCAGGTACCCAGGTCTGAGTCTGCGTTCTAGACATGCTGAACCATAGGTGTTCTGACCACAACTGAGTGCCCACAGTTTCGCTGATTATGACTGAAGCTGGGTTTACTGGCGTGCGCCAACTAAACTCTTGTTGAATCAAATCAATTTGATTGTTTAGGCCTAGGTGATCAATGATATATTGACCAAGTTGATATCTATCAGCATTAGACTCATAGGCAGTAACGTGTGTGGCTCCGTGTTTGAGAGCCAACAAGCTGAGCATGCCTGTGCCAAACCCAACTTCCACACATTCACGCCCTGGAACTGTGCTTTGAATCACTTTATCGTAGTACTGATTCCTGGCCCAGTCCATGAGCATGGGAAAAAACACACCATCATCGCTGTGCCAATTGATGCGTTCAAGAAAGCTCATGGCAATCAATGAAACTGGTCGGCTTCAGTGGAATGCTTGTTGGCCACTGTGGACGTGGCGCCCACTGCTTCACTGATGAGGTCAAAGTAGCTGACGCCAACTTCGCGTTGATGCTTGACTGTAGTGAAGCCACGATCTTGAGCAGCAAATTCACGCTGCTGCATTTCTGAGTATCCGGCCATGCCACGTGCACGATAGGCTTCGGCCAGTTCAAAGGTTGCCAGGTTGGTTGAGTGGAAGCCTGCTAGTGTAATAAACTGGAACTTGTAACCTAGTTCGCCAAGCTCTCGTTGGAATGTTTCGCATTCGGCCTCAGACAAAAATTTGCGCCAGTTGAAGCTGGGTGAGCAGTTATAGGCCAACAGTTGGTCGGGATATTGAGCATGGATTGCGTTTGCGAAACGTTTGGCTTGTTGAATGTCTGGAGTGGACGTTTCAAACCAAAGTAAATCACTGTAAGGAGCATAGGCAAGGCCACGAGCAATACAAGCGTCAATTCCATTGCGAAACTTATAGAATCCTTCTTCTGTGCGTTCATTGATAACAAAATCCTTGTCTAGTGGGTCATGGTCTGATGTGATCAGTGTGGCTGCTTCTGCATCAGTGCGAGCCATGATCACTGTGTCTACTCCTGCTACATCTGCGGCCAATCGTGCGGCGTTGAGTGTGCGTATCATTTGGCCAGTAGGCACCAACACTTTGCCTCCCAAGTGTCCGCATTTTTTTTCTGACGCTAGCTGGTCTTCGAAGTGAACGCCAGCAGCGCCAGCTTCGATCATGGCAGCCATCAGTTCGTAGGCATTTAGCGCACCACCAAAGCCAGCTTCGGCATCGGCCACAATGGGCAAGAAGTAATCAGTGGTTGCGCCGCCTTCGCTGTGTTCAATTTGATCAGCCCGGCGCAAAGCATTGTTGATGCCACGAACCACACGCGGCACAGAATCCACTGGGTATAGACTTTGATCTGGATAGGTAGTGTTGGCAGTGTTGTTGGCCGCAGCCACTTGCCATCCTGACAGGTAAATTGCTTTCAACCCTGCTTTGGCATGTTGCACTGCTTGCTGACCGTTGTAGGCACCCAAGGTGTTGACATAGGGTTCTGTGGCCAGTAACTCTCGCAGTTTGGCAGCGCCGCGACGTGCCAAAGTGTGTTCAATTTGTACTGATCCCTGGAGGCGCCGAACTGTTTCAGGTGTGTAATTGCGTTTTTTCATGGGTTCCTTAGAGTTTGCAAGATTCGCAGTCGGCTTCGTCAATCATTTCAATGTTGTTAGGAAGCTCAATCAATTCTTCATCACGCTGTTTGGCGCCTTGTTTGTTGATTAGACTGTAATAGAATGTTTTGATCCCCCAGTGATGCGCTAGCATGAGGTTTCGAGCAATCAGTGTGGTGGGCACTTTGCGGTCAGCAAAGTGTGCTGGGTTGTAGAAGGTATTGGTTGAGATGCTTTGATCCACATAGGCCTGCAGCACAGCCGCTGTTTTGAGGTAGCCCACACAGTCAGTCTGAGACCACATCAACTGATAACGATTTTTTAGTCGCTGATATTCAGGTACTACTTGAGTCAAGCTACCGGCTTTTGATTCTTTCACTGTAATCAAACTCATGGGCATTTCAATACCGTTGGTAGAATTGATTACCACTGAACTGCTTTCCACAGGAGCAATGGCCATTAGCGTGGCATTGCGGACACCGTGTTGCTTCATTTGTTCGCGAAGAGGTTCCCAGTCTAGTTCAGGTTGAAAGTCCGTGAGTTCGTTGACCCCGGCGGCTCGTCGCTCCCATGGGAAGATACCCTGACCATACCAGGTTCGTGCCGAATCTTTACAAGCACCACGTTCACGAGCCAATTCCACGGTAGCTTCCGTAAGGAAGTATGCTTGGTGCTCCATCCAACTTTTAACCTCGGCCAAAGCATCCGCATCACCGTATTGGAGTCCGCGGCGGGCATGCCAGTAAGCAAGGTTAGTAACGCCGATGCCGAGCGGCTGAATTTCGTCATTGGAAAGTTTGCTTTGGATTGAGAGGAAGTCTTGGTAGTCCAGTATGTTACATAGCGAGCGTTGAAGAATGCGACAAGCTCTGCGCATATCCTCAGGATTACGGAACGCTCCCCAGTTAATGGAGCCCAGTGTACAAAGTGCGATGCGACCTTGATCGTCGTCCAGGCGCTTGAAAGGTCGCGTAGGGAGTAGAATTTCACAGCAGAGATTTGATTGGTAAATGGTGTGATACTCAGGGTCAAATGGACCTTGGTTCATCACATTGTCAATGAACACTAGATAGATACGACCAGTGTCTGTTCGCTCCTTAAGAATGCCAGATTTGAATACTTCTTCTGCAGACATAGTCTTCTTCCGGAGGTCAGATCTAGCTTCATAACGCACATATAGTTCTTCAAATAACTTAGTGTTGCTGTAGAATGCTTCATATAGGTCTGGTACCTCATTGGGGTCAAAAAAAGTGATATTTTCTTTGTTTCGAAATCTACGCCAGAAAAAAGCAGATAGTACGACGCCGTAATCCATGTGTCGGACTCGGGTTTCTTCGGTTCCCTGATTGTTCTTGAGCACAATGAGATCATCGAATTGATGATGCCAGATGGGATAGAAAACCGTAGCTGAAGCATTGCGAATACCACCTTGTGAACATGAACGTAAATCACCAAACCATTTCTTAAGGAACGGAATCATACCTGTGTGCATAATCTCGCCACCACGAATGGGCGAGCCTAGTGGGCGTAAACGACCAATTTCCAACCCAATACCAGCACGTTTACTGGCATACTTGGCCATCATTTCTCCTGAAGCAAATATACTATCAAGATCGTCGTCACTGCGGATGAGCACACAACTGCTAAACTGCTTAGTTGGTGTTCCAAGGCCAGCCAGTACAGGAGTAGCAAGAGTGAACAAACCGTCGCTAGCAGCATTGTAATATTCCTTGATATATCGCATGCGAGCTGAGTTGGGCTCTTCGCGATGAAATACCGTGGCAGCAGCTACCATGTAGCGCACTTGAGGTGTTTCGTAGATTTCTTTCGTGGCACGGTTACGAACAAGATATTTTTCAATCAGCTGCTCAATGGCAGCATAACTGTATTGTTCGTCTTTGGAATGATCGATCATGTCATTCATGCGATCCCAGTCAGATTCTGAATACCAAGTCAGCAATTCAGGAGTATACAATCCCACTTCTACATTGCGCTTGACAATTTCGTAAAGCCTAGGCGGTTCGTAATCACCGTACACATCTTTGCGCAGCATGCTTAGGCGTTGTTTGCCAGCTACGTATTGATAATTGGTATGTCCCACATCTGGATTGGCCTCAACGTCAATGAGATCAACAATGGCCCGCAGTGTGATCCCGTCGATTTCTTTGGTAGTAATACCATCATAAAAATGCAATTGAGTGCGGATTTCTACCATGCTCTGACTTACGTCAGCTGTGCCAGAACAAATTTTAGCAATCTGTGCTTGCCATTTTTCCAATGCCAATGGTTCGCGTTGGCCATTGCGCTTGACTACTGTAATGTTTTTCATTGAATTTGGTGTTTTAGTTTTTGTTGATCAACGCTGTGACGGGGGTTGTCTAGCGTTAGATTGATATTTACGATTCGATCTCGGTCCCAATTCAATATATATTTCTCATTGTCTATTGAGACTAAATTGTCTGTAGTTGTCTCCACTAGCTTGGCTGTTTGGAGATCGGGTCGATCTATCAGTACCACAGTATACATGATTCCTAGTCCACGTGCAAGATTGCAAAAAATATTGTCTTCCAAAAGTTGCCAAGGATCGGGCCAAGTGTCAAAATCATCCCAGTGCAAGTGATAGGCCGTCCAAGGCGTACGGAACCACCACTGATTGATCGACGTCAGAGCCTGCTCAAGCGGTTGATCTTGACAGGTTTGACGCAGTTCCATCCAGCTGGCTAATCTGGCGTCAAAAGTACGAGCCCACATTAGGCAAATCTAGTAATAGAATAGGAAAATAAAGCATCTACACCAGTGTTGGTAGTGGCATAGCTAACTGTAACCACCGATCCAGTTTCACTCACACTCAGTGTCACTCCTGGATCACTGTTTTCAATAAAATCATCATTGTAGCTTAGATCTGCGCCGTTGCCAGTGTTACTGGCCACCACAGTCAGTGAGCCAGTTCTGGTGGTAGTACTGCGAGTCACTGTGTATTCCACTCGAAAAGCACGAGTGGCGGCTGCGCTCACAATGAACAGTGCAGTGGTTGCGGTGTTATTGGGCAAGGTGGTTCTCACACCAGAAAATCTAGTAAATGTGCCCAACTGTATTTTGTCAGACCCGTCGAATCCAATGCTGTTGGTAAAGTTGAGATTGATTCTGGGATAGGTCAGTGAGTTGGCCTGTGTTCGTTCAAACATGTCGCCAATGGAAACGTTTTGATCAGTGTCGATGTCAATAACGCTGGTGGCTGGCAGTGTGGAACCATTGAAATGATTGCCCACGTCATAGAACACGTTGTGGCCGCTGGCATTGAGTTGCACACCTTGCATCACAATGCCCTCTGCATAGATGTTGTCAAACACACTGTGAACAATCCTGGTGCCAGTGGGGCCACCGTCAGTCAACACTGGACCACCTACGTAGGCTCCTTGATACAGTGTGTCAAACTCACATTCACTGAACACACAGCCTCGAGTTTGTTGTGCTGTGGCTGTGCCATAGGTAAATCCATT
>ERZ869929.1107-NODE-1107-length-10529-cov-3.871205_pt1 | contig 10529 bp, 14 predicted proteins | sample MGYA00579312_ERZ869929 | MGnify/ENA primary metagenome ERZ869929 (study PRJEB32216, sample SAMN09231818) | wastewater metagenome | place: USA: Maryland | collected 2016-08-09 | study: EMG produced TPA metagenomics assembly of the PRJNA472060 data set (Reclaimed...
ATGGCAAAGAAATTGCAACAAAACATGGGTTCAGTAAAGAAGAAATAACCGAATATACAGAATATATGAAACTATTTAAAAAACTTGGGAGGTAACATGATTTATTTAATTATCGGTCTTTTTTGTTTATCTACATTGATTACGGTTATGGTTGCCTTTGCTGATGATTTGGAATTTAGAGAATGGTTTAAATTATTCTTTCAGATAAATAGTATTATTGGGTTACTTATTGCATCGGTATATTTTATTTTTTCTGGAATCGAGAGGTTATCAAAATGACTAAAAAAACCAAGTTGATTATTTTCGGTTTTACCGCAGCGTGTATGGTGTACAGTTATTGGAGCGTTAAGAAGTTTTGGAAGGGGATGGGGTTTTAATATGAAAACCCTAAAGCGTTGGATCGCTAATATCAAGTGGCTCTTTAACCACCCGCCGACCAATGCATCTCTTGGTGACAGCAAAATTTCCCCATGTGACTTTTGTGGATCAAAAACTGAACTATATACATATTGGCGCGGTGATGTTGCCGTGTTTTCTATCTGCTGGAATTGTATGTTTAAGGCGTATCGCAAGGTGTTAAATGAAAAAACTTTTTAAAAAATACGGCATTGCCGTTGTGGGATTCCTCGGCGCAGCACTTATATTCTATCTAATTCTGGACAGAGATCGTATTGCCGCCAAGTATGCCGCTGCTATTGCTGGCAATCAGATTCTTGTCGAGGCTCAAAAATTAGATGAGGCAAGAGCAGATTATTACTATAAGGAAAATGCCAAACTAAATGCCAAGATCGAAGAATCTAACATGAATATAGACTTAATCGCCGCCGGTAGCCGAAAATATCAGGCACAGGCGAGGGCGGCTACGGCTAAAATAGCCGAAATGCAACGCTGCGAAGATGCGCGTATGGCGCTTACTGTCGAATTTGATCTGTGCAAAACAAAAGTAAAACAGATTACGGATGATTTTGTTTTACAAACCGACAACCTAACGCTTTTGTATGACAATAAAATTAAGTTAAAAGATACTGAAATCGGTGAACTAATTACCATAAAGGGCGATTTGGTCAAGGATAAGGCCGAACTGGTTTCTAAAGTGGTCAAATTTAAGGCCTCACGCCTTCGTAGTGGCACGATCTGGTTCGCCGTTGGTCTGTGTGGCGGGTTGCTACTTCACGCGCTCTGAGGGCATTTAAACGATGAAATATACTTCGGGCGTATTTGGCTTTGGGGGCCGTTGGTGCTACCTCCCATCAGCGGCCCCGCTTTATTTGTATTACAAAATTATTTAAGGGGTGAGAAAATGAAAGAACAAGAGATTAAAAACATTTCTATTGATGCTGCCGATGGAGCCGTAAAAAAATACTTTGCCGAACTTTGTGGGATGGCCGAATCTCCAAGCATTATTCATTATGGGCCATATACCCTGTACGGGGCAACAAATAAAGAACTCCTTTATTATAAAGACATTTCTAAAGTTATTAAATTTATTTGTAACGAAGAAATTAAATCCGCGCTATTGGTATGCAATGCTGAAATTAACTCATTGCGCCGTGAAAATGACGATCTCAAATGGCGCATCACGTTACTTGAAGAAAGGGTAAAAGGTAAGTAATGCAACTAAAATCGTGGGAAGTGCTTAGAAAATACGCCAATAGGGGAATAACGTACAATAACCTCAGGTATGGACGATCCAAGAAACCGGGTACATCCGGCCATCTTCCATGCAAGATGGATGTTATTGAGTGTAACGGAAAGCGTAAAATATATTATACTTACGATGAAGCCGATATTGTGAAATTCATAAACGAATACTTGCGTCCCAAGGATGGCAAACGCGGGCCGTGGAAACACATTAAATGAGGGTAAATAAAAAACTGAGAAGAAAACCGATTATTGGGCTTGTGTTTAATAACGGATTAAAAAAAGAACAATTAAAACCAATTAAATATTTTCTTAGAAAAATCGGTCGCAAAGATATTTATTTTGAACACGAAACTCCATGTAATAGGTGTAAATATTTTTATGTAATATTTTTTAATACTCACCCTCTTGGTATTCCCAGGATAAAATTAGTTTGTGTAAATGAAAATAATATTAAAAGCACATATTGCTCCACCATAATTCAATGCGGTTATCTACATAAACCAAAACGAAGCCCAGGGCAAATAAACCAAGACGGGTTTTGCACATGGTTCAAATATAACGATAAAGTTAAAAACATTGAAGATATTAAATTAACGGATTTGCAGGTGGTGGATGACATAGACCATACAGAAAAAATAAAGATTATAAATGAAAAATGTCTGAAACAATAGCCGAGTTCACGGCACAAGTGAAGGAACTGAAAATTAAAACCGATGCTGATGGTTGCATGGTGGGCCGTCTGGCCGTTGAGTTCCCGCCCACAGATGAAGTAATAGTAACCCTTAAAAAATTATATCAGCCAAATACGAATGTGTTTGTAACCGTGATGGAGGAATAATGAAACCAAATAAACTATCCAATTACATCGGCATACGTTTCGATTCAGATGCCAACGACAAACTGATCGCAGTTGCCAGGCACCACGGCAAAACTAAATCAGAAATGGTAAGAATTATAATTAGGGCTGGAATAAATAGGTTGTATGCGGAGATAGAGAAGAAATAGTTATTCTATTTCCGACAAAATATCTTCCCGGTGTCTTTTCCCAATATTTCCAATTTCTTTATAAATATCAGTTGCCATTTCTTCTATTGATCTTCCAGAATCCTTTTCAGACTTTTGGTATTCATTGATAAACTCATAAACTTCTTTTCCAACTAACTCTTGATATTTAGATTTCTGTTCTGGCGTTAGATAATATCTCTTTTTGTCCCTCGTAAAAAACCATGTTCTTTCTGTTAACCTTGGAAGCGGTTTATCCCTCATGCTAATCGGTTTGTCCCTATTGAGTTGTAGCACAAATTCTATTCCCGGTTCATTTTTGAGATCACTAACTATTGCCGGGTTTATAAACCTATCAAGAACATCAAATAGAAGGTTTCCCGTTTGATGATATTTAACGTCTTTGCCGAATATGTCTTTTCTTTTTTCCAACAACGTTGATGCCATCGGTATTTTATTTAACAGTAGCGCACCGGCGGCAAAACCAAAATCCTTTAAACTGTTGGCCGTACCCTCGCCATGCTTCCTTCTCAATTCTCGCTGGTAGGGGTCTATTGCCTGTCTTGCCTGACCGGATAATGTGGGGATAAAACTAGCGGCACCAGCTAGGGCGACAGATTTAACGGCGTTCCAAGTCTTTTCGCCCATGTCTTTCCCACCGGCAGAAGTTGCCCTAGAAAGTCCGGTAAATAGCGGCTGATCCACAACGGATGTTGTTGCCCTAGTTAATATGTCCGCAACAGATTCCAACACATTTCCACGCCCTTTTTCTCTGAGCGCCTTTCCAACCTCTGCGCCAAGTTCAAGCATTATAGAAAGTGGTTGTACCCAATCAACGCGAACGCTATGCCCGAACAGCTTAATTGCTCCCGGCTGTTCTCCGGTTGCCTCTTTTGATCTCTGAACATTTATGTCGGGATCGGTACTTCCGGTAGCAGTACCAAGATAGCCAAGCAACATTCCCATTACAAGTACGGATGATCCGGCGGCACCCCTTGAAATATCAAATACAATCTGCCTTTGATTTCCAATTTCTCCACCACTCTTAATTAGTTTTCTGGCATCTGCTATTCCCTTGCCAAGACCAACGGGAGAATATTTATATGCCCCGGTATATACGATATTGGCCGCGACCTTGGGGAATGTAAGAAGAATCTTGCCAATCGGCCCCATTTTGGATTGAAGGCCAACCACCATTTTGCTAAACTTATTCATCTGCCTATAAGTGATCTGGCTGGCCTCGCTCCATGCCTGATCGCTTATCCTTTGTTTCAATGCTTGTGGGATATTGTGTCTTGTTTCTGGCTTTAGTGCTTTTATTTGGTTATAATAAGATTCCCAATATACCGCCTCTTGGAACATTCTGTCTGGTACTTGAAGCCCATACGCCACTCCGCGCTGAACCTTATCCATAAACCCGCCCTCTTTAAATTCTGGACGGCCCATGCCAAACTTATCGGCATCCTTTCCAAGTTTAACTTTAGCGGTTTGCTCAATCCTGGCCTTTAGCGTATCAATCTTTTTTTGAACATCGGCAACCCCATAGCGGCCAGCCCGTTTCGCTTTATCAATGAGCATATTCCAGTCCGTCTTAACCATTGTTCGCTCGGTTGGTTCACCAAGTTTTAACGACAATTTCTTGGTAATCCAATCATCAACACGAACACCAATAATGTCTTTGGCGAGATTGGTTACTAGGGCATCGGCACCCTGACCGGCTATGTTGCGTTCAAATGTTTTGGCGTTTGCCAGAAGCCCAAGGGCACGAACATCCCACATCCTTTGATAATTAGTTTTGGGAACATCTGGATATAACATAGAATACAGTTTTCCAATTTCGTCTATCTTGGTTTCTGGATTCTTGGTTTCCTGTATTTTTTGCGCCTGTCGATTTAGTTCAAACATATGTTCTGGCGACAACACCGGAAGCCCGATCTTCTTGGAAACAATGTCCGCAAACATTTCTTCCGACATGGCCCCACGATTACTTAATTCGATTATCTTTTGCGACAAGTCTTGCTTGTTTCCGAATTTGTTTTTGGTTCCAAGAAGCCCATCGAGATATTTGCGCTTGGCCGATCTGGTTAAAATATCAAAACCATTACGGATATGATCTGACATTATTTGCGCCATATTTTTATCAACGGGGAAGTATTCAACAATTTTATCTGTAAGGGACTTCCCGGTGGCATCAATTTCCGTATAGTGTTTCTTTATTAACTCGCTAAACTTAACCTCATCTATCTTGGCTTGGCCCCGCAATAGTTTTATTGTATCAATGGTAATTTTATTGCTAAACTTAGACAAAACACCCTTGTTTATTTCATAGAATTTTTTATTTATTTTGCCGGTTACACTTTTTGCAATCCTTTCGCGCTTCTGTAATTTGGGGCTTTTTTTAATTGTTTCTTTAATGTGGCGCTCTGCCTGTTTTTCGGGTTGGCTCAGAATGTCCACATATTTTTGCGCCTCGACAATCTTAGCCGCGCCACTTGCCGATTCCTTTCTTGCCTTCATTACGCCGAGCAATAGGGGATTCCTTAAATCTTCTGGTGATTTGGCCTCCGCCTTAATGCGCTTTTCTATGGCGCTAATTTTCATCATGTCGTAATCATCAAGTGGTTCCTTTTTGTTTATTATTTTATTGGCCGAAACCTCAATGCCATCTGAAACCAACTCCGATGCGGCGCGATCTGCCTGTTCTTTTCTAACACTCGGATCATATTCCATAAAATCTTTAGCCAGATCGGTAGCCGTCTTTTTACCGAATTGTTTAGCTTCGGTATTCGTAATTACCCGGCTAATCTTTTTTTCCGGCGGAACCGGCTCTGTTGGCTTCAATGTTTCCCGCATAACCGCCCCCTGTTTGGCCACAGTTGGTGTTGTCGGTTGTATGGTTCTATTAAAAATAATACCACGATTATTTTTTATTTCATTGATAATGGAATCTATTTTTTGATTAGATGCTCCGCGAATATCAAGCCCAGCAAAATTAATTTCATGTGGATCTTCACCACGATCCATACTTTGTAATATATATGATTCCAAAGAATCTACGCGCGGTTTACCGTGCAATCTGACCCAAGTTTCTGACGGTTTTTCATTTGGAATTACATTTGATTTGGCCACCCCCCTATTTATTACCGCTTCTGCTTTTCCATCTTTCGGCTTAGTCTCCGCCATGTCAACGCCATTTATTTTGGCAACCTCATTGGTATCAGCATAGAATGTAGTACCATCAGTAACCTTAGATATGCCATTACCCTGATCTACGGTATATAGTTTTTCTCCAGCATATACCTCTTTTTGTTTCCCGTTAATATCCTCAATAACAACATCTTTCTTGGGCGCAAACCAATCGCGCCGAACTGGAGCCGTCTTAGCATCGGCGTTTATGCGCTCAACATAATTACCTAAATCCTTGGCGGCAGTATCGGGAGTAACACCATTAAGGTTTAGTATCTCGCCTTCATATCTGCCAGTATTTTTATTCAGTTTAATGCGGGCATCAAATTCGCCACGCCCCAAGTCGGTGTCAACGTCAACCCCATAATCAGAAACCTTATTGCCATTGAATTTGACATGGCGAACACCCCTGGTCTGCGCCTCAATGGACGCGCCGGTTCCTTCTGCTCCGTGAACCTCTGCCTGTTCGACTTCTTTTAACTTATCGGCAATATCAGTTTTCTCCTGCTTGCCGCCAAAGTCCTTTACAAGAAAATCCCTTGGATCAAAACCGGGCTTTTTCTGCTCAACCGGCTTAACCCCGTCGATTTCCACGGGTTTGGGAGAAACCGGCTTTTCCATCGGTTTTTCCACAGAAAAATCTTGCGAGGATGCCCTAGAATCAACGATCTTCTCACCCCCTGTATGTTTGGACGGGGCAATTTCTGGTGATTGTTTGGCCACCGTGGGGCCGGGACGCTCTAACTTAGTCGGCTTGCTTTCGATATAATTGGCCTTCGCTTGGGCTTCGGCAATCTTTTGATCTAATTGTTTCTTCTTTGAATCTGGAAATAGCCCAAAAGTTATTCCACCAGAAACAATTTCCTCGGGCGTACCGCCAGTAATAGCCGGCATACCGGCGCCAACGGCCACGCTTGCCGCCCTTCTTGTAAGCGCATTGGGCAACTGGTGGCCAAGGCCAAGGCCAAACTCAGTTGCTTTACCCATAGCGGCGCCCTTGGCTGAACCCCATATGGGGGATTCACCAGCGGCAACGGCTTCACCACCAGCAGTAGCCATACTAACCGGGACAATACCAAGACCCTGAATTGCTTTTTTTAATCCAAAAGTTCCCTTTCCAAGTCCTCCCATTGCGGGAACATCTATGGCGGCAGACCCAATACCTTGTGAAACCAATTTTGGAATAGACCCTTCTGGAAATCCCGCCTCGGATGACCTGGCTCCCTGTCGCGCCAAAAGATCGGCAATGGATTTGGCCGGACTTTCCCTTTGGGCTTCAAGTTCTGGCGGTAATTGCGGCCTGACATTCATTAATCCAGAAATCCAATCTGCCCCACGAACAAGGCCAGATAGCGCACCCATCGTCCCGCCGCCAAGATCGGCCAGCGCCTTAACGGGAACGGGAATATCGGCATTATTAAATTCCGGTTCTACTTTCTGCTTTTCGTATCTCTCCCTAATCTGCGGAGTGATTTCTATATCTTCTACTTTCTGTTGTCCCTTATAGAATGATTTAAGCCAATCACGGACGGGAGTATCATCTTCAATAGATTCTTTAGTCTTATATTCGTTCAAAAAATCATAATTAACCCCTTCGGATTTATTATCTTTTACCTGACTCTTTTTGTATTCATCGAGAAAGGAGTAATCCATTGGGAATCTCCGTTATTTTTTAAATTGTGAAATCCACCCACTAATAATACTTTCGGTTGGCCTTATCCCCCTGGCATCTAATTCGTTTTTAAATCTTTTAATTTGAGAATATATTTCCTTCTTTTTATCCTGTTTGGAAATGCCGCTATATGCCGGACTATTCAATATGGAGTTTTCAAAATCCGCATATTCTTTTTCCGCTTGTGCGCCCTTCGTTTTATCAATCTCATTTTGCATCTGTGAGGATTGAGTTTTAGCATCGGAAATTTTCTGATCGCCAGCTTTAATGTCTGCCCAACGATCTTTAGATGCGCCCTGAATGTCTTTAATCATATTATCATACTGGCGATCATACGAACCCTGCATCTTGGCATCGGCCAACTGCTGTGCTAAAAGATTAGCCGAAGCACCGCCATATCCCTGCCGCTGATACTGCTCTTGTCTGGCCTTTTCTTCCGCGATATCTGCCTGTGCGGAAACAATCCGCTTTTCGTCATCTGTCTGTTCCGGCATTGTACGCCCACCACCACCGCCAGCCGTCATGCCCTGCCTAAAGTTCTGATTCCATTCCTTAAACACTTCGGTTGGATCAACGCCGCTAATATAACCCGGCATTTCGTGTAAGAATTTTTTGGTAGGCATACCCGTTAAACCGCTGGATGGTACGGTCATGGTCTGAACTTCTCTATCTTTCATGTTCTGCCATTTCATTGCTTCAAGTTGCTGCTGCATTAACTGATTCTGCAACTCTTGGGCCTTTTCATTCTCTCTGCTTTTCTGTTTAGCCGCAAGCGCCCCTAAGAGATCTATCATTTGAAGTTTATTTTCCATGAACGCCATATTCCCCCCCCTATAACCCACCAATGCCAAGCATTTGTAGCATCTGCCGTAACTGATCCTTATACTGATTATTAGATTGGCGATCCAGATACCGCTGATAATCAGTTTCATTTCCCCACTTATACAGATCATTGTATTGTCCAATGTCGAACTGCCGACCCATCTCTGACAACTTGTTTTCATCCATGCCGGTTCCCATAAGTGTATTAAGCAATCCAGCTTTAGAATATTTATTGGCAAGATCGGTATTGGCGGCGTTAATATCAATATTAGACAGAACATTACCTAAATCTTTATTCTGTGAGGATAACTGATTGTAAATATTAGCGGCCTCATATCCAGAGCCGCCCATGCCCTGTTGCCCCATCAGTTCGCGGAGTTTCAATTCCGTTCCCTGATTGGCGGCAGTTGACAGGTTCCGCGCATTATTCTTCATCTGCAACACCTGATCCGGTGTATATGACGTTTGCAGATTACGGATATAATTGGCATCGGCAGAATTATAAATACTACCATTGGCACCGGGAACACCGCCAGTATAGCCGGTTGCACCGGCAGTACCCGCCCCGCCAGCCTGAGTAGTCGCGCCGGTATTAGAGGTTCCCGGAGTATTCGCCCCCGTACTATAAATCGGAGCATTGTAGGGTTGCGTTGTATTATTCCCATATGGCTGGCCGTAATTACCCATTGAATTAGAATATGGATCGGCTACCTTTTTCGGCCCAAGTGCCGCAGTAGAACCGTGATATACCGTATTATTCGGAACAACCTGTCTGCCAAATCCCGCCATTTTATCCTCCTAGTCTAATAGGTCTGTATAAATTCAGATTTAATACTTTTAACTTCGCCATCGGAACTAAGTATTTCCAATATCCAACCGCCGGTTACGTTGGTTAGATTTAATGCCCTTGAAAACGTATTCGGCCCCTGCCATGATCCGCACATATAGCCAGTAACATTCCTTATTGTCATTTCCATACTCTGATGATAATGTCCCACAAGCAAGATGCGCGGCTTATCTCCCGGCACATAACTTTCGATGCGCTTCTGCAACTTATAGGACAACGCATAAGCCCCCGATCCCTGCGGGTGATAGAGCTCAATCGGAACGCCGTTAATGTTTATGCGGCCCTCCATGCACCCAAGGTATTGAAACTCTTTTCGTTCCCGCGAAATGTCTTGGCCAATATCCTTGCCGATATTCTTAAATGCCGAGTATTCGTGATTCCCCGTAATAAAAAATGCTTTGGGAATCTGGGGGAACATTTGGGTAAAATACTTAATCTGGCCGTCTATGCCGGGGATGTTCTGCTCGTATTCTTGCCCTTTATAAACTTTAGTTCCATCAAGAATGTCGCCGGGGAACAGGAAGGTTTCGACCCCGTTATCCAACGCATATTTAATAAATGCAATTAGCGGCTCCTCGCGGAAAACATTAGAGCCAACATGAAGGTCTGATACAACGGCGACCTTCCACCAATCCCCCTTAATTTCATAATTCACCGCGCCGCCACTTGGCTTGTGCAGCGGATCGTCAATGAACGGCATATTGTTTTTCTGCAAGTATTTGGCTACCGCAAGCCATTCCCTTGCCATGCTTTCCTGTATGCCAAATTCTTTACATAGCCGTTCTCTGCCATAACCGCCAATGGTAATTAAATCGAAAATGTTTTTCGTTAAGTCCATTTGTAGTCGCGGCGCAGGATCGGACATTTATTTGCCCCCAAATAACTTAAACAGTACCGCTACAATAGCGATAATGTTTGCTATGCCAATAAACCCAACGAACTTAAATACACCCTTCATGTTCTGGAAAAATATTTCGTGCTGGTCAACTTTCTCAAAATATCCCTCATGCCCGTTACCCTTTAACAGCGTTTCCATGGCCAACACTTTCTCGCAATAGGCGTGATCCGTCATTTTTATTCTCCGGTTTATTATTTAAATCAACCAATCTCAATTCCTTAAAGAAGCGATTAGTATTTTCCTTTCCCTGTATTCTGTTTAGGATTTCAACCGCCTCTTTCAGTACACTCATGGTGGTCGGCGTCATTCACCCTCCGCGACTTTCTTTTGGTAAACATTCGCCGCCCCATACAGGCCGAGCGTGGCAATAATGATGGTGGCATAAATGCTATCCCCCATCTTGTCCGTGAATATAAAAATCGCAGAGGACGTAAACCATACCAGAATCGCAAGAATGA
>ERZ869929.1108-NODE-1108-length-10514-cov-55.834975_pt1 | contig 10514 bp, 13 predicted proteins | sample MGYA00579312_ERZ869929 | MGnify/ENA primary metagenome ERZ869929 (study PRJEB32216, sample SAMN09231818) | wastewater metagenome | place: USA: Maryland | collected 2016-08-09 | study: EMG produced TPA metagenomics assembly of the PRJNA472060 data set (Reclaimed...
CCCTTCCTGCCCGACGTGGACCGGGACGCGGGCGTGCGACTGCGCCTCGAGCGCGTGCTCACCGGCACCCTGGACACCTCGACGTGACCGCCGCCACCACGCTCTCGGACGAGCTCGCCACCATCATGGGCGACGTCGTCGACGCGAGCGGGACCGCGTTCGCGGGCCTCACCTGGGCCCTTGGGCGACGCGAAGACCCGCGCCACGCGTCCCCCCCACGCGCGGTCTGGGTGCCCGTCGGTGCGACGCCGAAGCCCCCGCAGAAGCACCCCTTCCCGAGCGGGGCCCGATCGGTCCTGACGCGCGTGCTGCAGCTCGAGGTCCGTGTCTGGGGCGCGACCCTGGACCAGGCCGAAGAGCTGCTCGCGGGCGTGCTCGCGGCGTCGCACCGACGGTGGTCCGGCCGCTGGAGCTACCTGGGCGAGCGCTGGGAGACGGACCCCGCGCAGATGGACCTCGGCGAGCTCGTGACGGCCACCGTCTCCGTTGAACTCGCCGTGCTCGATCGCCCGAAGACCACCGCCAACCTCACCTCCGCAACCCCCGACACCACCGACGCGGTCACCGGAGACGGTGTGCTGCACCTTGGAGAATGACGATGCTCGGAAGCGCCACGCTCACCACCAACGACGGAGGCCTCGGGGTCTCCGAGCAGCTCCGGCGGCCGATCGCTGTCGTCGGCTGCTCGTCCTCCGGCACCGCGGACAGCCCCGTCGCCCTCTCGACGCCCGACGACGTAACGAGCACCTTCGGCTACGGCCCCCTCGCGGAGGTGCTGGCCCTGGTGCTCGCCCTCGCCGGCGGACCCGTCGTCGGCGTGAAGGCCGCCACCGCTACGGCGGGCGTCGTGGGGGGCGTCGCCCAAAGCGGCGCAGGCAGCGCCGGGCCCGGTACGCTGGTCGCCGCCGGAGGCAACACCTCGACGGCGCTCCCGGCCCTCACGGGCACGCCCGACAAGCCGTACGCGGTGAAGGTCGTGGTGACCACGGCGGGCAGCAACCTCGCCGCGAGCCCCGTGGTGAAGGTCTCCCTCGACGGCGGTGTGACCTACCTCGCCACGGGGTCGATCGCCGCTTCGGCCAGCGCGCAGGCCATCGGCACGACGGGCCTGTCCCTGGCCTGGACCGACGGCACCTTCGTGCTGAACGAGAGCTGGACCGCCTACGGCGACGACAGCCCGACCACCGGCGCGACCTCGGGCACCTCCGTGCTCACGGTCTCCGGGACCCCCTCCGACGCCTTCGACGTGCGCGTGCAGGTGACCCGGGCGAGCTCCGCCCTCACCGCGCTCACGGGGGCCTTCAAGGTCTCCCTGGACGGCGGCAACAGCTACTCCGACGAGATCGCGCTCGCGTCCACCGGGGCCTACGCGATCCCGAACACGGGGCTGTCGCTGACCTTCGGGAGCGGCACGCACGTGGTCGGGGAGGTCTTCCGCTTCCAGACCTCGGCGCCGGCCTGGGACACGACGGGCCTCGGGACCGCGCTCGCCGCGCTGGTGACCTCGGGCCGAGACTTCGAGTTCGTGCACGTCGCGGGGGCCGTCGACGCGACGAGCGCTGCGACGGTGAAGACGTGGCTCGACGCCCGCGAGGCCGCCGGGCAGTACACCTTCGCGGTCTGCGAGGCCCGCGACCAGCTCTTCGGCGAGAGCGTCGCGACCTGGCAGACGGTGCTCACGGGCAGCTCGCCGGGGCTCGGGACCTTCACCGGCGACAAGCAGTACGTGATGGCCTCCCACGGGGAGATCCAGAGCGCGATCCGCGCCGGGGTGTACTGGCGCCGTAACCTCGCCCGCCTGCTCTCCGCGCGCCTCGCGAAGATCCCCCTGCGCGAGAGCCCCATGCGGGTGAAGACCGGCCCCGTGGAGGGCCTGAAGCCCGACGGCTCCGTGTCGAGCGTCTACCACGACGGGCGCACGTACACGTCCCTGGACCTCGCGCGCCTGGGCGTCGTGCAGACCATCGCCGGACGGCCCCAGGGCGAGTACTACTTCACCTCGCGCACGATGGCGTCGAGCTCCTCGGACTTCTCCGAGGTGCAGCGCATCCGCGTGATGAACGAGGCCGCCCGCGTGGGCCTCGCCGCCATCGCGGAGTATGTGGGCGACGACGTCGAGCTCAAGACCGACGGCACCGGGCGCATCGCGGAGCGGGAGGCTAAGGCCATCGAGGCGGAGGTGCTCGCGAAGGTGAAGGCCGCGGTGCTGAACGCCCCCAACGTGCACGTGAGCTCCGTCGGCGTGCTGGTCAACCGCACCGACAACGTCGCCTCCTCGCGCACGCTCCGTGTCGCGATCTCCCTGGTGCCCAGGGGATCGATCCTCGCCGTCACCGCCACGCTCACCTACCGCCTGTCCTGAGGCTCGCATGAACATCAACGGCAACGAGTTCACCTGGTCCTCGTTCGAGGCGCGCTTCCTCGGCGAGAAGCTCACCGGCGCGAAGGCGCTCTCCTACTCGGACGAGATCGAGGGCCGGGACCCGGTCTACGGGGCGAGCAAGATCCCCCGCGGCCGCAACGGGGGCCGCTACAAGGTCGGGGACTGCTCGCTCGAGCTGTACCTGTCGGACTTCAAGAACCTCCTCGCGATCCTCGGGGACGGCTGGGGCGAGGTCGAAGGGGAGATCGTCGTGCAGTTCCAGGAGGGCTCGGACCTCCACGAGCACGTGCTCGAGCGCGTGCGCCTTGGCGGCGCCGAGCACTCCAACGAGGAGGGCACCGACGCCATGTCCGTGAAGATCCCCCTCCACGTGCTGCGGATCCGTCGCGACGGCGTGTACCTGATGACCGAGGGCGCGTGATGGACCAGGACGCAGACGAGCCCCTCGTGACCGAGGAGGTGCAGGAGGCGACGAGCCTCAACGCCGAAGCCACGGAGCTGCTCCTGGCCGCGCGCAAGGCCCACCGGGACGTGCGCGCGTACGAGATGGGCGGGCGTCTGTGGTTCCTGCGCCGACCGACGCGCGTCGAGTGGCTGAAGTACAAGACCGACCGCGACCACCAGGACGCCGTGACGCGCGTGCGGGCGGCCGAGCTCCTGGCCCGCGCGGTCCTCGTCCCCACGGCCCCCGGACGCACCGTGGCGCAGGAGCGAGACGCCTTCGACGCCCTCGGCGAGGAGTACCCGGCTCTGCCCGACCTCCTCGGGATGATGGCGCTGGGCCTCGCCGCTGGACCCCATGGTGCCGTCGAAAAAAAACCGCTGAGCTCGGGCGCCTCGCAGAGCGCGACCCGAGCCTAGCGATCGACTGCCTCTGCGCCTTCGCGGGGGCCGATCGCGACGACCCCGAGGCGCGCGTCGGGGCCCTGCAGGTGCTGCGGTTCTTCAAGACCTTTGACGCCCTGGTGCGAGGCCTCGCGAAGGCCCCGCCAAAGAATCCCCCCAAGAAACCGAAGCCGTGAGCACCACCTCCTGGGAGCTGCGCCTCATCGACCGCATGAGCGGGCCCGCGCGCGGGATCGCGCGCCAGCTCGGTCGCGTGCGGCAGATGTTGGGCGGCGTCGGCGGGGCGCTCGGTCGCTTCCGCGAAGGCCTCGAGGCCGTGGGCGTGAGCGGCGGCAACATCGGATGGGGCACCATCGCCGGGGGGCTCGCCAGCGTGGGCCGCTCGGCCCTCGGCGCCGGCGCGAGCCTCACCCGGGCAGGGATCGACCTGGCGGCGTTCCGCGAGGGGCAGCTGATGGCCCTGGAGACCACGCTTGGATCGAGCGAGGCGGCCCTGCGGAGCTTCAACAACGCCATCGCCATCGCCAACCAGACCCCGCTCGACACCCGCGACGTGGTGGCGCAGACGCAGCGCTTCGTGGTCGGTGGCTTCGGCGAGCGCGAGCTTGCCCCGCTGCTCGCGGCGTCTTCGGACCTCGCGGCGGCCTTCGGGCAGCAGGCATCGGACTCCTTCGCCCTCGTGGTGTCGCAGATGCGCGCCGCGGGGCGCATGGACCGCGGGGACCTCCGCCAGCTCCTCGCGTCCGGGGTCAACACCGGCGCGGTCCTGGACTCCATCGCGCAGCAGATCGGGATCAACAACACCAACGAGGACGCGCGGCGCCGCGCGGTGCTCGCGGCGATCACCCACCGGCGGGTGTCGGGGGACGTCGGCATTCAGGCCGCCCTCGACGCCATCCAGGGTCGCCTGGACCGCAACGGAGCCCTGGGGACCTTCGCCCTGCGGCAGTCCCAGACCCTCATCGGCGTCATCTCCAACGCCCGGAACGCCGTCGACAACCTCTTCCTGACCTTCAGCCTCTCGGAAACTCGAGGCTTCCGGAGCCTCGCGTCGACGATCCTGACCATCACGAAGCTGCTCTCGCCGGCGAGCGCCCAGGGGCAGCGCCTCGTGCGGATCTTCACCATGCTGTCCGACGGGATCTTCGGAGGGCTCTCGACGGACGCGAAGGGCGCGAGCGGCGCGCTCGATCGCGTGCTTGCGGGGGTCGAAGAGGTGGTCCCCTGGATCCTGCGCGCGGTCGCCGCGGGGCGCGCGTTCACCTCGGGCTTCGGGACGGGCTTCATGGCTGCGCTCGGGCCCCTGGCCGAGCTGCTCACCCAGCTCTCCACCGACGGCAACGACAACACCGAGACGTGGCGGCGCTTCGGCGCGGTGCTCGGGGCCGTCGCAGGCTTCGCGGTCACCGGCACCGTCGCCCTCGCGGGGCTCGCTTACGGCTTCGTCGCCGCCGCGTACAGCGTCGCGGAATTTCTCGTGACCGTGCCCGCTCGCATCGGGGAGTTCACCACCTGGTGGATGGGCCTGCCCGGCCAACTGGTCGACGGCTTCATCACCGGGATCACCGCCGAGTGGGGGCGCCTCATCTCCACGATGGACGGCCTCGCGTCGCAGCTCCCCGAGAGCGTGCGGCGCGTGCTCGGGATCCGGTCTCCCTCGCGCGTGTTCGCGGAGATCGGCCTCCACACCGCGGCAGGGCTCTCGCAGGGCATCGACGCCGGGGCGCCGGGTGCCCAGGCCGCGATGCTGTCCCTCGTGGCCCCGCCCCAGGGCACCGAGACCGCCGCGGCCGGGCGTTCCATGGGCCCGGTGTCCATCGTCATCCAGGTGCAGGCCGGCGCCACGCCGAACGAGACGGCGACGGCCACGGTGAGCGCCCTCGAGGAGGAGCTCTCGGCCCTCTTCGGCCGCCTCGCGGAGAGCGTCCCGTGACGATCCCGTCGCCCATCTCGAACCCCGAAGCGTGGGACCGGCTGGTCATCGGCGGCGTGGAGTTCCGCGGGAGCTTCGAGTTCTCTGGCGACGCCCTGAAGCGCAAGCTCGATCACCGGCACTCGGCCTCGCGCGACGGTGCCCGGATCCGGGACCGCGGCTACGACCTCGCGAAGATCAAGCTCGCCCTGCGCTGCTACGAGGACGAGCACTTCGAAGACCTCGAGGCCCTGGTGCGCCTGCTCTTCCCGCGGGACGCGGACGCGACGCGACGCGCGGCCTACGCCTGCACGCACCCGGCCCTGGCCGTGGCGGGCATCTCCGAGGTCTACGCGGAGAGCATGGACGTGCTGCACGTGGTCGAAGAGCGCGGGCGCGTCTGGGGCACCACCATCGACCTGGTGGAGTACCGCGCCGAGGCGCAGCACCGCGTCGGGCGCACCGTGCGACGGCGCCCGGACCTCTCGCAGAACCGCACGGCCTTCACGGGCCTGCAGCCGATCCCGCCGCCAGCGGCACCCTCCACGAGCCCGACGACCACCGGCCCCCGCACGCGATGATCTCCCTCGACGGCACCGCCCTCGTGTCCCTCGTCCTGCGCCTGCCCTTCGTCGGGGTGTGGACCGCGGACGTCGAGGTGCCCGCGACCACGGCGCCCGTCGGTGCCGTGACGCTCACCGCGGACACGGGGGAGACCTTCCGCGGGGCGGTGCTCTCTGGGGGGCTCTCGGCCGGGGTCTGGCGCGGTGTCCTGGTGGGCGGGGCGGGGGGCCTGCGGCGCGCGCTCGATCCGACGCACTACCACGGCGCCACGGCGGCCGACGTCGTGCTCGACGCGCTCTCCCTCGCCGGCGAGGCCCGCGCACCCGGGGGCGCAGACCTCTCCGCGATCGCCCTGCAGCGCTGGGTCCGCCGTGCCCAGAGCGCCGCGCGCACCGTGGCCGACGTGGCGCAGCTCGCCGCGGTGCCCTGGCGCGTGCTCGCCGACGGCACGGTCTGGATCGGCGCCGACGCCTGGGACGACGCAACGCCCGCGGACCTCTCGGTCGTCGCGGAGCACCGCGCGGACGGGCGGTACGAGCTCGCCGGCGCCACGCTGGGGCTGCGCCCCGGAGCGACCACGACCCTCCGCCTGGCCGACGAAGACCTGGGCGTGCGCCTCGCGGACGTCGTCCATCGCCTGGGCCCCGCGGGGCTCACCACCGCGGTGTGGGGCGCCTGATGGACTTGTCCTCGAAGATCCTCGAAGGCCTGCACCGCCTCATCGACCAGCGCACCCGGCGCCTGGACTACTGCGCCCTGTACCCCTGCACGGTGGTGCAGCAGCGCGCCGACGGCACGCTGGACCTCAGTCCCGAGACCACGGCGCTCCCGGCCCCGCAGGCCGTCCCCTACCGCACCATCCCCGGCGTCGCGCTCACGGTCCCCGCGGGGTCCAGGGTGCTCCTGGGGTTCGAGGACGCGGACCCCGCGCGCCCGGTGGCCCTGCTCTGGGAGCTCGGGACGGTGACGCGTCTCGCGGTCAACGGGTCGTCGATCCGCGCGGCGCGCGAGGGCGATGGCGTCGCGGCGAGCGTGAGCATGGCCGCCTGGATGGCCGCGGTGACCACGAAGCTCAACACCGGGGCGGGCGTCGTGCCCTCGGCCCCGGGCACCCTCGGCACCGTCGCCGAGGGCTCCGACGTCGTGAGGATCCCGTGACCGACTTCGGCTACGACGTGTCCTGCGTCACGGACCTGGACCCGGCCTTCCGCCAGGTCACCGGCCGCGAGGCCGTGGCCCAGGCCATCGCCCGGCGCCTGAGCACCAAGAACGGCGCCCTGGCCCTCGTCGGCGACGACCCGGACTACGGGTCGGACCTGCGCGAGCTCGTGGGCGAGGACGTGGGGCCCCGTGCGCTCTTCGAGCTGCAGGCCCGCGCCGAGGCCGAGGCGCTCAAGGACGAGCGGGTGTTGACCGCGCAGGCCTCCGGCTCGCTCGCCGCGGGCGTCCTGACCCTCGTGCTGGCCCTCTCGGACGCGGACGGGCCCTTCCGCCTCGTGCTCGCGGTGTCCGAGGTCTCCGTGCAGATCCTCAAGGTGCAGTGATGACCACCAGCGTAGACGAGCTCGTCACCCCGAAGACCGCGGACACGTTGCTCGCCGAGCTGCTCGCGGTGCTCAGCACCGAGGGACTCCCGGTGACGGCGTGGCAGCCCGGGAGCGTCCCGCGCACGTTGCTCAAGGCCGACGCGACGGTCCTCGCGGACCTGTACGCGACCGTTCGGTCGATCGCGAGGGGGGCGTTCCTCGACGACGCCGAGGGCGACTGGTTGACGCTCCTCGCGGCCTCGCGCTTCGACCTGACGCGCACCCCCGCGGACTACACCCTGGGCGTCGTGCTGGTGGCCGTGGCCTCCGGCGCGGGCCCCTACACCATCAACGCCGCGGGTTTTGTAGTCACCGACGGCGCGCGGCGCTGGCGGTCCACCAACACCGCTCCGGTCACCGTCTCGAGCGCCGCAGCCGTCGCCTTCACCGTGAAGGCCGAGAGCCCGGGCGAGGACTACAACGCCGCCAACGGGGCGATCACCGGCGTGGTGACCCCGGCCCTCGCGGGGCTCTCGGTCTCCAACCCCGTCTACGCCTCCGGGACCTGGATCACCCGCGCCGGCGCCGACGCCGAGACCGACGCTGCGCTCCGGGCCCGCTGCAGGGACCGCTGGGGCACCCTCGGGCGCGGGGCAGGGGACGCGGCCTATCGGTATTGGGCCCGCACGGGCCACGCCTACGCCGCGCAGGTGACCCGGGCCGAGGTGCACCCTGGCGTGGGCGACGGGACGCTCACGATCTACGTGGCGGGCCCCTCGGGCGTGATCGCCGACGCGGGGATCATCGCCGCGGTGCAGGCCTGGGTGAACACGAACAAGGCTCGCACCGACGACGTCACCGTCGTGGCCGCCAGCGCCCGGGCCGTGACGATCTCCGGCACCGTGCGGGTGCGCGCGGCGAGCGACAGCACGGCGAACCGCGCCCTCGCCACCGACGCGCTCGCGGCCTACTTCGCGGGGCTCGGGATCGGGGACGACGTGGACCTCGGGGCGCTCTTCCACGCGATCTACAGCGCCGCGGGCGTCGTGGACGTGGACCTCGACGCGCCCGCCGCCGACGTCTCCGTGAACAACGACGAGGTGGCCGTCCCGACGGTGAGCCTCACCTGGGTGACCGTGTGACCTACCGCCGGTTCCAAGCCGAGCTGAACCCCGGACCCCTGCGCGGACCCAACGGCCTCGCGTGGTCCGCGGGCCTGGGCGCCGCGAAGGACACCCTCGTCGAACTCGCCAAGGACGCGGTCTACGCTGGCGGGGCGCGGGACGCCGAAGGCCTCGGTCGCGAAGCCCCCTCCGACGGCCTCGCGCGCCTCGGCGCCGACGCCCGGCTCGTGCGGCTCTTCAGCGAGTCCGACGCGTCCTACCGCGCGCGCCTCGCAGGGGCCTGGGACTCCTGGGGGTGGTTGGGCACCGGCTACGGCCTCGGCTACGCACTGAGCCTGGTGAGCGTCCGCGGGGCGCGCATCGTCGCGCAGTACGAGTGGTCCCCGCCCGACGGGCTCACGAGCGATTGGTCTCGCTTCTGGGTGCTGATCGGCGTCGGCACCATCGCTCTCGGGTCGTTCTTCATCGGCCCCTGGGCGACGCTCGGGGCCCTCGCGAGCCCGTGGGCGCTGCTCGTGGTCGGGAGCTTCACCCTCGGCTCCGGCGTCACCATCGGCTCGACGGCGACGGCCAACGCCATCTACGGCGTGCGCCGGATGCTCGCCGACGCGAAGTGCTCCCGCGACCGCGTGCCCGAGGCCATCGTGGCGAGCGGCGCGGTGCTCGGCACCGTCACCCTCGGCACCTTCACGATCGGCGGCACCTCGGCCCGTTGGACGAAGCGCCCCATCCTCGGCGGCTTCGTCATCGGCGCGCGCCCCATCGACGACCCACACGGACCCTGGTGGCCGCGCCTCGGCCGCTCCCTCTTCGTCTGACCGGAGACCTCCCCCATGACCACCGCGTATACGCCCACGGCGCAGATCGCTTCGAGCAACCCCGCCACGCACGCCGACGGCGACGACGGCAACGCCACGAACTTCAACCGCCCCCTGGAGCCGTTGCTCGACGCCCGCGCCTTCGTGCGCACGCTCGCTCCTGGGCTCCTCCTGTGGCGGGGCCTCTTCGCGGTGGACACCGGGGGGTCCAACAGCTCCTTCACGGTGCGCTTCTCTCCCATCGAGGCGGTGGTGCTGCCCGACGGGAGCGGCACGCTGTTCGTGTTCGAGGGCACCGCAGCCGAGACGACCATCGGCGCGTCGAAGATCGACGGCGGAGGGAACCTCAGCAACTCCACCTGGTACTACGTCTATGCGTACCGCAACGCCGGGAGCCTGGACTACCTCATCTCGACGACGGCGCCGGACGTGTACCTCACGTTCCGCAACGGCGCCCAGACGCACCGGTACCTCGGCTGCTTCGTGACCGACTCCACCGGGGCCCCGATCCCGATGCGCGCGCACAAGGGCCGGTACCTGTACCGCCGGAGCGCCCTGGCGAACAACCAGACCCGGGCCCTCAACACCAGCACCGTCGCGGGTTCGGCAACGAACGTTTCCCTCGCGGGGCAGGTGCCTCCGCACTCGCGCGTCGCGATGGTGCAGTCGCAGATCACCAACAGCGGCGGGGCCTCGCTCCTGCTGCTCTACACCGACGGCGACACCTCGGACGCCGCGCTCCGGCACGACAACCAGGACGGGCTCACCAGCACGCGCTGGGCGGAGGTCGAGACGAGCTCGTCGCAGGTGCTGGACTACACCCTCTCGATCTCCGCGGGGACCGCCACGGCCACCCTGCACGTCGCCGGGTTCAGCGAGTAGGTCAAGGCCGCGCGCACCGCCCCATGAAGCACGTCTCGGGGGCGATGCAGGCGTTGCCGCACCGGCCGCAGTTCGTGTTGCTGGTCTCCGGGTCGTGGCACCCCGAGCCGCACGAGATGTGCGTCGGCGGCGTGCACCGCGGGTCCAGGTCCCGGCTGAACCCGTCGGAGACGTCGACGGAGGCCTCGGACGACGCATCGAGGGCAACGTCCGGCGGCGCCGCGTCCGCCCCAGCATCCACCGGGGCGAAGCACATGCCCCCGACGCACGCCTGACCGGCGGCGCAGGCCGGTGAGCAGCTCGCCGCCTCGGCCGGCGCGTCCCGGGGGCCAGCGTCCGGGACGGGCACCTCGGCCGGGGTGCAGGCGACCAAGATCACGAAGAACAGCGGGGCGTACCTCATGCCCCGACGGTACCGCCGCACCCGCCCCGAAAGCTACGGCCACCCCCAGCACCCCC
>ERZ869929.1111-NODE-1111-length-10470-cov-3.326740_pt1 | contig 10470 bp, 10 predicted proteins | sample MGYA00579312_ERZ869929 | MGnify/ENA primary metagenome ERZ869929 (study PRJEB32216, sample SAMN09231818) | wastewater metagenome | place: USA: Maryland | collected 2016-08-09 | study: EMG produced TPA metagenomics assembly of the PRJNA472060 data set (Reclaimed...
TGCGTCTTCAAGGGTGTATGAGTCCCAATAGTTTCCATTACTCGTGAGTTCCATAAATCTGGTCAAAAAGATTCTTCTTGGCTGCCAGCATATCTTCCTTGGTGCGACCATCAATCACAGCATCGCCGTTCATGAAGCGCGTTCCGTACCAATTGTGATAGAAAAATGATTTGCCATCCAGAACATAAGTGTCCCCCCAAACATCCTTGTAAAAGGATTCCCCCACTTCAAGCGGAGCAATCTTGAAACCGTCATGCAGCGTGCGCAGAGCGAAGAAGACGCCAACATCAATCGTCATGAAACCTCCCTTGGTTGAGACGGGCATGTTCTCGAAGCTATGGCCTCCTCGCACAAAATACTCTTTCTCGAAAAAGGAGACGCATGGACGATATGGCTTCAAATCACCTCCACGCGCGCCCAAAATCTTGGTTTCCGCATCCAACTTGGCGCGGCAGGCATCTTCCCAACCAGGGCCAAGGAGATGCGCATCAATATCCAAAGCCAAAAAGAACTTGCCGTTGGCAGCCGCAATCGCCATATCAAGCCCAGTGCCATGACCTACATTGTCTCCCGGACGAATGATTTTCACGCCTTCCATCTCCGGAAGTTCCATTGGACCAGCCGGAGAATTATCCACGAGAATGATTTCGTGTGGTTCAGACGAATGCTTACACACGCTCTCAACCAAAAGCTTGGCCCAATCAGTTGAACAATAGTTCACGGCTCCGATGGTGATGCGCGTATCAGCGAGTTGCATAGAAGAGAGCGTATGTGGGTTTGGCAAACATCTCTTCGTCCTGAAAGGCTTCATTCTGAATGGTCCAACCCCGCGCCTTCAAGCCTTCGCGCACTTCTTCCAGGGTGAAGTCGTGGAGATGAAACTCATTGAAGTGCTTGGTCGGAATGACCGGCGTGGACATGACCAACTCCTTCACAGAGGGAGCAAGACCCTCCAAGAACTCCCACGGCTTCTCCAGGTGCTCAAAGGTCTCAAGACATACGAGGGCCGTGAAGCCGTCGAAGGTCTCGTTCTGGATATCCTGCTTGCGCGTCTCGATTCCCGGATAGAACTTCTCGGCGAGAGCGAGTGCGTTCTCGTTGCGGTCAAAGCCAACAACCTCACGATTAACGGCATTCTCAGCCTTCATCAAGATATGGCTTCCGTAGTTGCAAGAACAAGCAGCGTTCGCAATGCGCTGTGAGCGCACATGAATAGCAGCCCAGTTATAGCGGCCAAGATGCAGCTTTCGCTGTTCGTGATTCTCATGAAGAGAATAGGGGTCAATCCATTCGCTCATAGCGTTTCAGTGAAGTTATTGATGTCCTGATACCTCTTGATGCCGTGCTTCTCGTAAAACCGAGTTTTGGCTTCGCGGCTCAAACGGTGCTTAGCATACAACGTCTGACGTTCCTGGTCTTTGATGGAGATGTGTTCCGGCTTGTGCACTACTACCGCGTCAGGGTGCCAAGCAACGAGGTAGCCATTCTCTTTGAAACGAATGAAGAAGTCTTCGTGCTCATAGGCTACTTTGATTTTCTCATCCCACTGCGTGGCCTCAAGAGCGCTTTTGCGTCCAATGAAGTAGTTGAACACGAGGTCGCAACGATGCTCCATCGTCGGCGTAACAATCAAACGGTCACCTTCTTTTTTGATGAAGCCCTGGAAGTTCTTGATTTCACCATTTTCTGACACGCGACCGGCAACAATGTCCACGTCATCATCACGCATCCGGTCAATGAGATAATGGATGCCGCCACCATCCGCGTAATAGAAGTCATCGTCTCCGACGAGAACGTATTCCGTATTTGCGAGTTTCACCATTTCGTTGCGTGCCTTGGTAAGCGGCATCGTGGCAAAGGGAAAATGGTAATAAGAAATACCGCGCTTCTTCATGAAGGCGGTTTTCTCATCGGAAGGGTAACCATCATCGAACACGATGATAGGCATTGGCTGGCGCGCTTGGAGCGACTCGATGCAGGCAAAGAGATACTCGTCGCGCAGGAATGTTTTGATGATGGCGGTTACGTCCATATTACGCGGAGAAAAGCTTGCTCCACTGGTCAGCCACACAGCCCCAAGACCATTCACTCTTAGCCCAAGCAATCATCTCATCACGCCTCTCGTGGGGTTTGGTGAGGGCCTCTACAGCCGCATCTACAAAGGCATCCATAGCCTCAGGGTTGGCAGAAATGTCGGCCACATCGAGCTTTGTTCCAAACTGCACGGTCTCATCGAGGGCAGCGACATTGGTTGTAACGGGAACCATGCCGGCGGCCTGAGCCTTCACGGCTGAGATGCAGAAGATTTCTGTGAACTCGGTCGGGTAGAGCCATGCAACTGCCTCGCTCATGTGACGCGCTAAGTCAGCGTGACCAATACGTCCGAGGTCATAGAAGCCTTGCAGACCTTCCATCGCCTTCAAGCACTCTTCCTTGTACGCGCGCGCAAGCGGGTTCGTGCGCATCATGATGTCATACGTTTCCCAGCCGTAGGCCCAATACAACTCAGCGTGCGGAACTTTTTCCTTAATGCGCGGCCAGAGCTTGAGAAGGGTCAGAAGACCACGGTTCGGGGCTGAGACGTACATCGCCTTCCCATCTTTCTTCCCCAATCCATCCGGGAATTGTTCCGGGTTGATACCGTTGGCCGAGAGGATGAACTTCTCATCCGGTACGTTCGGATAAAGCGAGCGATGATACTTCGAGAGGACGAAGATGCCGTCCATCTTGGCCAAGCGGGGGGCTGTGAGAGAGGATTCCGGATTCGTGTCGTGAAGCCAAAGGAACTTCTTCGTAGCTACAATTTCAATGTCGAAGAGTGTCGGGTCACGCCAACCGATGAAGATGTCCGTCGGTTCTTCCGGGGACCATTCCCAGTACGGCTTATACGTCACACCTTCGTATGTCTTGGCTTCAAAGCCATGGTTGCCGAAGACGGTCACTTCAAAGCCACGCTTCACGAGTTCACGACCCATGTTGATGACAGCTTCTTCGGACCCACCAATGCCTGTTTTTTCGTTGTCAGGTGTCCATTCTTCCCAACCCACACCAGTGTGGATGACAACTTCCTTGCCGCTTGTCGTGGTCTTCCACTTCTTTGAGCGGCGGAACATGACCATCTGCGGAGATGACTTCATCTTGGCAGAAAGAGCATCAAAAGCGGCGCGCTGCTCCTCCGCTGGAAGCGCTTCAAGACGCTTACGTTCGGTTTCGGTCTCGGTAAGCCATGCCTTAGTCTCACGAATATGCGTGAGCATAGCAATGACGTTCGGGTCTTCAATCTTCGTCTCTTCGAGACAGAAGACCAAGAACTTCTCCGCATCGTCGAGCTTGCCTTCGGTGGCATAGATTTCAGCCAATGAAAGAAGCGGCATCACAAGCGATGCGCGGAGGTCGGTAACGTAGGCATTGTCCTCACCGGCCAAGAGCGCCAGCTTGAACCATGCCTTGGCGCGGCTCTTATCTTGGAGACCAAGGTACGCACTCCCCATGAGGGCATAGCCGTCCTTAAACTCAGGATGCAGCTTGAGACATTCCAGATAGCAATTCAGCGCCAAATGAGGGCGTCCGAGGCGCATGTGGGCCTCACCCATGAAGCGGAAAGCCACATAGGCGTGCGTGTCCCATCCGGACATCTTGATGTAGCCCTGGAATGCTTTGATGGCCTCTTCCCAGTCCTCAGCTTTGTCGGTCTTCTGAGCAAATGAACAGTACGCCATGCCAAGGTTAAAGACCGTGCGCGGGTCCACTTTGTTGTCCTTGTTGGCTTCTTGCGCAGCAATTTGAGTTGCGAGTTCACGTTCCACAATCTTGATGTTGCGGAGGCAGGAGTCGAGTGAACGCTCCTGTGTGGTGTGGTGATTCCAAACGACGGTCTCACATTTCATCACATCTCCCTTGTGCGGAAGGATGCAGTTCTCATGAAGCGCGCCCTTCCATGTGAAGCCCTCACCCATCTTCATAAAACGCTCTTTCGGATGAGCGTTCTCAACCTTTCCTGATGGAAAGAAGGCGTAATTGTACGTTGCCAAAACACATTTTACGGTCGGAGGAAGCTGCATCAAGAAGTCGCGTGCATTCTCCATGCCTTCCACCGTGTCGTCAGAGTCAATCCAAGTGTACCAATCCTCCTTACAATCCTTCATGTTGAAGTTGCGGGCGGCCGCAAAGTCCATGTCGAACTCCGGGGAGTCGTAAGTATTGTTCCAAGGAAAATGCGTCAGGACCGCATCAAGCGTCGCGGCATAGACCTTGATTTCATCAGAGGGCGGGAGCGGGTCGGCAACCGTGATGTAGATACGGTCAACGTGGTCTTTCACCGAGTCGAGAGCCTTCCTCAAGATAGAGACTTCTGAGTTGCGGCAGATGATGCCGAGGCCGATAGTTGGTTTGGTCATAGAATGTTTTTTCCGCAGAGCTTTTGATGGCCAAGGGCCAACATCGCATGAGTGAGAATTGATTGATGAAAATAGGTGAAGGCTTCCGAGCAATGTTCCGTGAGAGGCACGCCTCGATGTTCGAGCACCGCGATGACGTAGTGAATAATCTCATGCGAGAGGCACGGAATGTCGTTCGGGTCTTTTATCCAGATGACCACCTGACGGTTGCCTTTCTCCCAGAGAAAATGGCCATTTGCGCTGTCAGAAAGAAATGCGTAATCCGATTCCTCACCCTTGCGATAGTTCTTTTCCAGCCACTCAACAACAGCCTTTTTATCAGTGGATACAAGCAAGTTGATGGGTACCTGGTAGATGTTCTCTGGAATGAACCACGCCTTCACTTTTTGTTTCTTCATAGGTTCTCAGCCACCTGGAATTGAGGGAAAATGCCGAGGAACTGCTTGAGATTCTCTTCTTTCAGGAGTTTCGGGTACTTGATGGAAAGAGCCATCTCAAGATTGACGGGGAGTTCAAAGATGTGACGTTCACGACCTTCCGTCTCCCAAGAACCGAAACGATTCTTAAGCTCCTGACGCAAACCTTTGACATGGATGATGCATCCGGCAACTTCTTCCGGATGTCGGTCGGTGTACTTCTCAACGATGAGCTTCACGACCTTCCAATTGACCTCATCTTCTGGAACAACTTTCTCTGACAACTCGTCAATTCGTGATGGCATACGCTCGCCATCATAGCATAAAGAAAACCGCCCCATAAAGAGGCGGCTTTTCTTTCACACTTCTTTGGCTTACGGAGCCAAGAGGAAGCCGGAGATGAAGAACGAAACACGTTCGTTCAACGATTCCATCGTGAGGGAACCCGTTGCGCGGGCGTCGGTCGTCGAACCACGCTTGCCGTACAACTCCACGCGCGGCGTGATGAGGTAGGCAATCTTGAACTTGTCGGCGTTGATACCAAGCACACGACCAGTCGCGTCAGAAGAACCGGTGTAGTCCTTCTGCATGTAGCGGTGGAGGTGAATGGTCAAATCACCGAAGTCCGAGACGTAACCGGAGGTTGTCGTGATGAGACGCTCTTCGGCGGCCGGAATGACGAACTGAGTGCCAGAGCGGCCTGAGAAGGTCGAAATACGACGCTTCATCATCGAGCCGACATAGCAGTCTGTGACTGGCAAACCGTTACCGTTTTCCCAACCCTGTCCGAGCCAATGGTCCAAGATGGACTGGTTCAGCACCGTACCGGAGTTGTAGGCCGTTACGTTGGTGGAAATACAGTTGATAATACCAATCATTTGCGCCGCCGAACCGGATGCACCGGATACGAGGGAGGAGCGGAGCATGTCTGCTTCCGCCTTGTTACGCCACGTTGCAAGAGCTTTCTCCTGTTCGTAAGCGAAACGGTCAGCGAACCCGTAGTGGTCCACGGCACGCTGAGTGTCCGAAACACCGAAGTCCTCGTCAATCTTCTCAACGATGTTCGTTGAGCGAGACGGGTTGTTCAGGGCGGTGGCCGAGAACTGCGAGGCTTCTTCGCCAGCCGCGGCAGTCAACGCGAGCGTATCTACGAGCCACTGGTGGACCGTAGAACGTGCGGTTGACTTACCGAGCGTGCGGAAGAGGGTGTCTTCCTTCGGGGAGAGCATCTCCACGAGGTCGAGCACATCTTCGGCAATCGAGGTGTCTCCGTATGTACGGAGTAGGTTGTCGGTTGCCATAGCAAGGAAGTACTACGCAAACCGTTGCATGACGTTATGACGCTGCTGCGGCACGACGTTTCAAGCCTTCGTTGTTATTCCATTTGTGCTTGATAGCCTCCTGGAAATACTCCTTCTTCCCCGTCCTCTGATACATCTTCATGTTTTCGGCATAAAGGTCAGGTTCCGGAGGAAGAGGAGCGGAAGTGCTTGCGGCAACGGTTGCGCCCTTCTTTTCACTTTTGAGTGCATCGGAACGGACCGATTCCCGGACTTGTTCGACGACACCGCCGTAGAGGCTTGTAAAAGCTTCTTGCAGCGATTTCCCTGTCGCCTTCGTGTACTCATCTAGCTGAGGCATGACTGCCTCGGCTTCGGGATGTTTCCCGATGAAAAGTTCACGCTCCATACGCCGCATTCGCGCGTCGGTCTCCGCACGTTGAGGGTCGAAGGAGTTGTCCGGTTTCCCAATACCATCCGGAGGTTTTCCACCTTGTGGCAACTGTTCGAGGTAAAGGTAGGCGGTTTCAAGCGACCATCCATTCTCCTTGGCAATCTGGCTCGCAATGGTTTTAGCGAGTTCAGCTTGTTTGCGCTGTTCGGCCAGAGACGTATCTCCGACCATCGAGCTCAGGGATTGGTAGTGCTTTTTCGCGTCATCGAGTGACGTGAACTTCCGCCCAGTCAATGCCTCGATAGTGGCAAGTTGGGCTTCCGGGGTCCCCGCCTGCATGTCCGCGTTGGCAGAAGGCTTGGGAGGTTCCGATTTGTTAGTCCCCGCGTCATTCCCGTTTCCTCCGGCCGGGATATTGGCCGGGTCGGTTCCGGGGGTTTGCTTTGGGTCCATACTGTCTATGTGATGTGAAGGTGAATGAAAGTCGCATGATTCAGTCATGCGGCTGGGACATGCGTCCCCGCTTCACTCCTCAATGGAAGAATGAAACGGGAGCGCACGTCAGAAGTTCCGAGGAAGACGCATCTCTTCGAGAACACCGTCTGTGTCCATGAGAGCCTGATATTCCTTGATGAGCGCATCCTCCATCTTGAAGTCGTGCATGATGAAGGCGAACAGTTTCTTGATTTCCGAGAGACGCGCATTGCGTGCAGAAAGTTTCACAAGTGAATCGCACTCTTCCTGACCAATGGCGATATAACGTTTCTCAAGGTACCGCGTGACCTCTCGCCATCCTTCATGACGAAACATCGCGTCCCACATGGCACGGCGTGCCTGGTTCTCTTGAAGAGCGCTCGCTACAGGATTTGTATCCATGCAGGCGAGTATAGCAGATTACACCGCCATTGCAGCAGGCATGGCTGCCTCAGGTTGCGGAGCTACGCCACCCGGTGGCATTCCAGGCTGCGGATTCGGATTCGTCACGCCAGTCGGGGAAGCCGGGACCGAGTCTTCAAACAAACGCGGGTCCACAATGCCATTCAATTCATTGACCTTGCGGAAGGCGTTCTTGAAGTTGAGACCTGAGTTCGCAATCTTCGAGGCGGCTGCAATCGTATTCATGAGCTGCGCGGCCTGAGCTGACTTGGAGGTTGTAGCGGCATCAATATCCACCGTTACAGCAAAGTCACCGTCAAAGATGGAGGCGTCGTCAATCGTTAAGAAGCGCTCGCGGCCCATCGCTTCCGTCATGAACGGAGGATACCCATTGTAGGTATCAAGCATCTCAAGCTCTGAGAGCGGCATCTCAATAGGAATGGTCTGGCCACCTTCAAAGTACCGCTTCATAAGCGGAATAATGTGGTGCTGGATGAGACGCTCGATGTACTTCTCAACCGTGTCACGCAGTTCGTTGTAGGTGAGGTTCGAGTTGGCTTGGATGGTCTGAGCTTCCGTTGCTGTCACCTTCTTCTGGATAGGCGTAAGAGCTGCACCAGCGAGACGCTGAGCAAGCTGCTCAATGGATGCATCCTCTTGGAAGGACGAGCTCTGCACATCAGGCGTCGGCATCCATTCAAGGTCAGCCATGTTCTCGACCGGAATGCCGCCGGCAGGACGCGAATAGAGCTGAGATGGGTCAACGCTGCCTTTCTTGTACTTAAACATGCGCTGCTGAACAAGCAGTTCATTGTTACGACGTGAGTTCACGATTTCGTTCTGCCAAACCTGGAGAGGAATGAGACGCTCTGCCACACCTTCTCCGAGCCAACGCTTCACGAGCTTGTTGTAGTGCGCTTCCTCGAACGGACCGTAGTCACCAAACGGGGAGAGTTCAACACCAATGACCTGCATGTCGGCACCGAAGCCATTGTTTGAAGCAGCCGTAATACGGCCCTGCACGAGTCGCAGAGCATCCTTCGGGTCTCCCGTGAGCCAGGACTTCGGAATGCGACCATAACGCTGATAGAGCGTAATGAACGGGTTCTTCACGCCTTCGAGCTCAGAAGCCCAAGTGGACTTCGTGGTCGAGGAGTTCGTATAGCCGCTCATGCCGTACTTGTTCAAAGCCGTCGAGTCATCAAGGTTCTCAGCCGTAAAGGTCCAACCAGAAAGCTGAGAGACCACCTGCGCATCATAATTCGGATTGCCTTGAACATCCGTCAGAGGCCCGACAGAGCGAAGAATGACGGAGGCATTTTGAATAGCCCACGGCAGACTCTCAGCCGTTGCCGGACAGAAGATATCCATCACATCAATGTGACGAATGCGCGGACGGTCAACGATGACCTTCTTGGTCTTCGTCTTCTTCTTGTTACGCTCAGGGAAACCCATGAGAGTCACATCATCCGGTTCAACGCCGGTCCCGATTTCACTCTCACGATACTCCCAGTCCTGAACGGTAACCTGACCACCGAACAAACCAACACGATGGATGAAGTAATCCATCATCTGGTCAAAGCCAGTCTGTTGAAGGAAGTACGGAAGGACCATGTTCAAGAGCTTGGCCTTCCCTCGGCTCTCGTCTGTGATGGGGAGAATCTTGATGCTCTTTGAATCCACCTTCACCGGCTTCGTGATGGAGTCAACGATGGTATGCGTGAGCGGAGTGAAAATCTTTGCACGGCGCGTGTACGGGTCAACCGGCTGGTCAAAGACACCTGTGTAGTTCTTATACGCACGCGTGATTGTCTGCTTAATCATACGGTTCGAGTCCTCGTAGGCTCGCTTCTCCGCAATCATAAGAGACTGTGCCTGCTGAAAGACATTGGTTGGCGTGGGTGTCAGGTCAGTTCCCTGGCGCTGCATCTTCACGCGGTCAACGAGAACAATCTTCGTAACAACCTGCGGAGGGTCCACCTGAATGGGCGGAGAAATGTCCGGATTCGATGCGGGGGCTTGTTTGCGAGGGGCCATATGCGGTCATTTTAGCACGCTTTAATAAGTGGGCGGGTCGAAGACATGCGGCGTCTCATCGAAGGCGTGGATTTCCTGGCCTTTCACGAAGGTCAACATAAGGGCATCAGCGAAGTTCGGGGAGGCGATACCAGCCTTGCGCATGTCCTTTTTGCCCATGATTTTGAGACGGTTCGAGAGTTCACGACAATAACGAATAACCGTGAGCTCAGCCCAACGTGTGTCAGTCACGAGCTCTCCACCAGAGCGAAGCCAGGTGCGCATACGCCAAAAGGCCTCGGCACGAATGTTGATGTAATTCCCTTTCTCATTGGCATCATCTCCCACGTTCACCGAGTTCACGTTCTTGCCGGCAAGCGCCAAATGCTTGGCGACATTCGCTCCAACGCCGAAGTTATCAATCGTGACTTCGTGGTCAGGAACGTCAAAGTAGTCCATGAGGGTCAACGTCTTTGCGGCAATGCCACGCTCATCCGATACCTTCTCCTCAGCCACAATCTTGGCCTTGAATTGGTCACGCAGGACCCATGTCGTGAGGTCTTTGCCCTCCCCTGCCGGGTCAATACCCAAACGACGCTCAGAGCGCATCTCAGCGTTCGAGGTGTAATGGATGTCTGTCTCCTGCACAAGCGGCACATAACCTTTCGTATCAACCGAGTCCTGCGCGCCAAACTCACCGGCAACACGGATAGCGTACTCATCAGAGTCTTCTCCATGCTTGTCACGAATGCGCTTCACATAGGCCATGTCCACGATAGGCGACTCAATGCCGTTAAAGGCGAGGGTCTGCCAGTTCTCTCTGTCTCCATGATGAGAGTCATAGAAATAGCCGATGAGGCGCGTTGGGTTGGAAATCATGATGAACAAGAATGCGCCGCTCGTTAGTGCACCTTCGGCCGTGTTGAAGATTTCCTCCGGCACACCGGACGCTTCGTCAACGATATACATCACGAAGTCTCCGTGCACACCGGCCAAGGCTTCCGGCGTTTCCTTTGCGGCGGTTTTGGCACGAGCAAACCAGGTTTCCGGTCGCTCCGTCACTCGAACATATGAAGAAGTCCATTCGAGCT
>ERZ869929.1113-NODE-1113-length-10435-cov-193.138150_pt1 | contig 10435 bp, 14 predicted proteins | sample MGYA00579312_ERZ869929 | MGnify/ENA primary metagenome ERZ869929 (study PRJEB32216, sample SAMN09231818) | wastewater metagenome | place: USA: Maryland | collected 2016-08-09 | study: EMG produced TPA metagenomics assembly of the PRJNA472060 data set (Reclaimed...
TCTGTGGCATTCTTTGTTGTATTTGTAATGATTTAAACTTCATCTCGTTTTGTTTCTTACCGAGATATTTGCCTTCCTCTTGAAACTTGCGACACGTTCGTGTAATCGTTTCAGGGCTTGGCATCTTATAGAATGCTGCTATCTGATCATCGTCTAGGCATAGGCCTAAGCGTTCCCATACTTGTAAGATAAGTCGCTTGTGTGATGAGCGTGATGCTTCATCGTGGGCAAGCACTTCTTCTATATGATTCATGATTCACCTCCCTATATCACGAAAGTTTTGCTTTAATTTGTTCGATAATTGATTCAAGATAACTTCGGTAAAAATCCTCAAACTTATCTTTAGAACCTTTCTGCTCCCAAAGTACGTATATGACTGCACGTAAGCGTTGAGATTGTGTTTTCTGCCCTGTCATTGAGTCTGCTTTTTCGTCTGGTATATCTAGTTCTGTAACATCTGTTTCATTAGCACCCCATAATAACCAACCCTCGTTATGTATTTGACCTAAGAGAAAGGCGGCTTCTTCACCGCCCAGCTCTCTAGTCGAAAATGTTAGGTCATAGCTACGGTCTGCTCGTGAACTTACTTTTTTTAGTCCTGCTGGTAAGAGTGTTTTCATTTGTCAAACTCTATCTTGTCTACGTCAATTTCTACAACTTCAGACTCTTTTAACATCTCAAGAGCATCTTTTGTTACTAAGGCAAGGTCTTTAGCAAGCTTCTTAACAGACTCTTTTGTAAGGTCATTCAAGCTTTCAATACCTGCTACTTTTAGCATGATACTTTTCGTTTCTTCTTCGCTTATATCACCTAGTTTGTCCTTAATTAACGATGCACAGTTCTTAATGTCTTCAGGTGTAACCTTAGTTGATTCAACCTTTGGTGGTACTGCTTGCATGCGTTCTACCTTTTCCATTTCTTCTCTACTGGCTCGTTTGTCACCACTATAGTTAGCATTAGCTAATGCTCTACCAATGGCTGATGTTTCACAGTTTTCGAGTGGTGAGGTTTTATTTACAAACCCCTCTCCTCTTACTTCTTCTGCATATCCTGTTGCCCATACAACATCGCTTTCATCTCTGAATAACAATGCTTTAACTACTACAGTTGTTCCATCGTTTGATACAATCTTTGTAATAATCCGAGCATTTGGATTGTCGTTGTAAAAACGAGTAATTCTCGTCGCTACAGTATCGTATTCTTGTGGGTTGAATGCTCCCATTTTTTACCTCATTTCTTTAAAAATTTGACTAACTCGATAACGCCTTCAGTAATTACTACTGCGGCTGTAACTGCTACAAATACTTGTACACCGATCGCGCTAAGGCTGGCTCGTACTTGATATAGGTTATAAGCTGCAAGTCCTACCATTGATAGGGCAAGTGCTAATCTCCAGAAGTTACGTACTACTGTTTGTACTGTGGTTACTTTGTCTTTCATTTTATTTCTCCTTTTTTGTATTTATTAGTGATAGATATTCGGTTATTGTAGTGTCCGTTCCAGGTATAACTTCGCCAGTTTTCTTAAGCCAAGCCTTTGCAAGTGGTTTAAAAGCTAGTAAGTCTAAGGTTATATATTGGTCTGGTTCTACATCTGGGTTGGTTCTTAACCAATCAATTACTGATTCCTTGTGGGTAACAATAATTTTTGGTTTTGAAACGATTGCTGCGGTAAAGTCTTCTGCCTTAGCTGACTTGAGCCCGATAGCTTCTAACTCAACTTGCAATTCGTTTTTTAGGTCTTCCAGCTTCGACCGTTTTTCTTGAAGCTTTTCGTATTCGGTTGCGATTTCTGACCGCAGTTTCCCAATACTCTCCATATATTCTGGTATCGTCATTTAATTTTTCTCCTAAGTTGTCATTTAATGGTTTGATGTATATCTCAAAAAATTCATTCATTTTCATAGTTATTGCCTTTCTAAGTTTTGGGAGCGGTACAGGATTCAATAAGTTTTGTCATTGAGAAGGTACGAACCGCTCCCTGTTTGTTTTGGTGGGCGAGCTAAGGTCTTTTAGCTATTCAATTGCTAGGGGAGGCAATAATTACATGCCCTCCATCGCCCTGCAAACCACTGTTTGTTACCACCAATGTTTTGCTGTCCAGAAGTTGTAAGCATTTGCCCAACTCCCATACCTACCAATGGCGTAACTGTTACACCATTTAAGCTGTGTAACTGGGTTTGTCATGTAGTCAGCCCCAGCACTAGCCATCTTTGAGCCTGGTAGTGCCTGGCATATCCCTGTAGCTCCTGACGATTTATTTATCGCTGTATGTCTAAACCCACTTTCTTTTTGAAAAATGTATGTTGCATACGTGAAGTCACTTGGGCTAATTCCTGCTGCTATCATCATTTCCTCATTTGTTTGAGGAACTGGCTGCGCCACTGGTACAGGTGCAGGTTGAACTACAGATGTACTCTCGGCAGCGTGAGCTATTGGTGTTTGTATATGAAACTCTGCTCGTGGTGTTGTCTTACCACTTAACGCTGATGTTTGTTTGTGAAAGTTCCCTGATGCAGATAATGTCAAAGTGACAATTAAAGCTACTGCGAGCAATTTGGCGGTACTAATGCACCCTCCCTTACCGTTCTTATGTGTCTCAGTAGGGATGCCTAAGTCGGGTAAACCTGACACCCCCAATGAGACACACAAAATTGGTTTTAATAGTAGTCGTAGGAGTAGATGTTATATACGACAGCCTGTAATGTATCGGCCTATACGCAAACATTTTTTGTTTACCTACGTGAGCCAGCCCGAAGGTTGACTCACCGAGTATCAAAAAACCCGACTGATTAGGTCGGGTTGCTTTGATTTATTATTTTTGTTACTATCTGAAACTATGTAGTTCTACAGATATACATTGTGCGACTATGCACTTTTTTAATAAATCCCCGACTTACTGTGTAACTTCAAATTTTTAAATTACGAACTTACAACCATTATAGCAAACCATAAGCCTAGTTGTCAATAGTTATGCTTATACTTTTTGTGTGTATATGATAAAAAATTAGCGAGGGTGACACATAATTAAATGAAAGGATAGATTATGCAAGTCATACCAGCAAAAACAAAACGTAAGATTAAAGTCGGAAGACCTTACTACAATAAACATGGTGAGCTCAGTTTCTTTGTCGCCCATTGCAACGAATGCGGAGGCAAGTGTCTAGCGACAAAAGACGATGCGAAATATATAGCTACACATTTCTCTAAAATAAATAAGCCATTTAAACGGCGTTTAATACGTTATTTAGAGTCACACGCTGATTGATACATCTTTGAGCTAAAAACGTCTAATAGGGTACTAAAATAACCCCATACATAGTGTATGAGGCTTTTTGTGGTCGGGAGTTTTTTATACAGGACTCCCGAAACCTGTTCGCTTTCTTGTCGGGTAAGCGATTAAAAGAGCTTGAGTTGAGGGTCTTCAGGCGGTTCGACAAAATCAATGTCGTTCCATGCCTTCTTGTTCATCTCCTTCTGCTGAAGATTGCGCTCGTAGCGACTGAGCCAAGCATTCAGGAAGTCAATCACACCATCCATGAAATTACCGATGGTCTTCATAGAGCTTTCTCACCTCCTTTAAGAGGTACTCAACGTGCGAACGGAGTTCTTCGAGTTCACGAATTTCTTTGACCAACTGTCGGTTATTGAATCGTTTGATACCGAGTTCGACATCTAATCCATGTAATTCGATAGCAAGAATCTCAGCTTGCTCTAGTGGGCTTAGAAGCATGACTCCCCCTTGTTACTAGGGTTATCTCACTGAAGTGGGTTGACTGGAGCAGACCGTTAGAGTACATCGGTCTTTCAGCTTTCTCACAGTAGTGTACCCAGCCGTAGTACACCATCGAGGTTACTTCGTATGGATTGTGGCACATGCTGCATTTAGGTGCTTTTACCTTCTGCATCCTCCCTCCTAGCGGTTTGCTGGTGGACTTTTCTGGCTCGCTTACACTTTTCGGAACATGTAAGCTTGGGCGGATAACCCGAGAACTCTGTACCACACTCTAAGCAGGTTTTGTTCTTCATCCTGTTAGAGTTACTAGCTGACCTTGCACAGCTCTTCGTGCAGTAGCGCTTTACGGCATTACCTGGCGTGAACTGCTTTCCACAATGTCGACACTCCCTGTCTGGTATTTTTTTGGCTTTACTATAAGAGATAAGCCTATTTAGTCTGCCGTCAGATAGCATATGGCATCGACGACATAAGTATTCCCAGTTATCTAGGTTTCTGTCGTAAATACCCTTATTTGCCAAATCTACAGGTGGTATCTTTTTGCATCTTGCACACTTATCAGGCTTAGGTAATCTTTTTCTAACCCAATCATGTAGACCGCTCAGATTTACATCATCGCCCTTCCACATACCATTGGATTCTTCTAGATTAACTTTTTGACCTGTTAGTGGCTTGAAGCTCATTCATACATTATATCACATTGAAGGACACATGGAACAGCGTGGGGTGCTAATTTTTGACCCTCCTCCGTGATGATGAAATACACTTTGGCACTTGGGCAGAAATGCAACATCGCCTTATTGGTGGTAGATATAAGTGTTGCTTCGCAATGGTTACACTGTGTGCATAGCATATCTACCTCCTTTGGTAGGTACTAGACTCTGTTGGGAGTCTGCGAAAGCCCTTTAGGACTCTCGTAGGCTTCTAACCTATTGGCATGCCTCACACTCGGCGAGTTCTTTTGGATCGATCGGACAAGTCATTGGCTTATCCCATTCATCGATTATTTCTGTTTCAATTGCTTCTTTATTTTCGGTTTTCATATACACCTAGCCCTGTGTTCCATACTGCACTAATTCCAGCTGCGAGTAGCCCTACTGCAAACGTCTTGGCAGTATCTCGGTCTTTTACTACTACAAAGTTAACTGCTGCATAGGCAAGAGCTGCTTGTACAAAAGTTTTTGCTGCCTTGATTGCGATTGATTTTACTTGATCGTTCATAATGCCTCCTTTAAAGTTTGAATCTACCTGTTAAGCTACTGGCTGCTACAAGAATACCTACCAATAGACCACCTACCATTGCGTAAGGTGCTAATACTGGTACTAAACTCATTACTAACCAGACTAAAAAACCTGCTACTATACCTATAATTACTGCTACTAAAATGTTCATTTAAATACTCCTATTAATTTGTTATATATACTCGTTACTATTGCTAGTATTTGTTTTACAATGCTATTCGTTTCCTCGATTGTGTGGGTTTGGTCGTTTACAGGAGGGGTTGGTGGTGTGGCTGGTACAGGTGGTGGAGTTGGTGTTTCAGTAGTACCAGGATTGATTGGTGTAGGTGTAGGAGCTGGTGGTGGAGGGGTTGGTGCAGGTGGAGCTGATTGATACTCTGGCCAGTCATATACACCCTGATTAAGTAACTGAGCTTGTGCAGAAGCTTTATCTTGAATTGGCAAGATATGTCCTCGTAAGTTAGCCCCACAACAAGCAGTAGAACTGTAATCGTTATGTGAGCGTACATCAGGCCAAGTAGCTGGAAATTCTGGATGTTGTTCGCATAAGTTCTCGCATAATTGATACAAAGCCTCAAATTGTTCTCTAGTAGGTTGCTGGTTTTCAAAGTTACCATCTAAACAGATAGCGAGCATAGTAACATTCTCTGCACTTCCTACTGCATAAAGCCAAGTAGTCCAGGGTCGTATTTGGAATATCTGCCCTACATTGTCTATCTTGTAGTGATATTGGAGTCCAGGGCCAAGGCGTTTATAGTGTTCGGCTGCTTCACTATGATAGCGAGCCACAGAGTCGTAATCGTGTGGTCGAAAGCTTGCATCGTGATGTACTGATATGCTCGTAATCTGCCCGACTGCACGATTGTGTACTCCATTATCGTAAATTGCTGGTACAGGGTTTAGGTAACTATCTCCTGTTAGGTCTATGATTTCGCCAATATAATTTTTCATTTATGCTCCTTGTAAATCTGTCTTAACTGTTCGGACTGCTGTCTTTGCATCTGCCGTGTCTTTTACTAACGTGACTGCTGAGGATTTTAGTTGATCGAGAATCTTTCCGTTTGTTGTGGCAGTATTTCTGTTTATTTGTAGGTTTTCTTCACTACTTACTTTTAGGTCTCGTATGCCATCTCGTATCTCTTGGAGTGGAATATCTTTGAGTGTAGCGACTGTTCCTTTTAGTTCGTGGAACTCTGCTTTGAGGTTGTTGTAGTTTTCTGTGCAAGTTTCATTATCTTTTTGGAGCTGTTCTATTTGCTCTTTTTGTATCTTGTTTGCCTTACTTTTGAATGCGTAAAAGAACCCACCTGCACCTGCTCCGAGTGCAACACCCAGAACAACTATTGTTCCAGCGACTTGTAGTAGTTCTGATACTGTCATATTACCTCCCTATGATTGACTTACTAAGAAACCTGAAAAATGACAACTAGCAGTTCCAACAGCACTTACTTGGGAACCGTCGGTATAATATTGAAGCTCCACATAATCACCTGCGTTTAACTGTAAGGTAGCCGATACGGTCTGCACTTGAGTTTGAGCAACTGTTCCAAAACTTCTCCCACCTACCGCTCCTGCTGCTCCATTTACAGTAATTGATACAAGGAAGAAACCTGCTGTAGCGTTAACTGTAACTGCTCCACTAAATTGGTAAATTCCAGCCACAGGAACTGAGTATCTTCCCTTATTCGTGACTACGTCTACATTGCCGTTAGTATCAAAAGACTTAGTATCAAATGGGTACGTTGTTTGGGATGCTGCTGCCGTCGAATATGCGGCAGTTCTATATACCCTAAACTTATATGGGTTATATACGCCTACCATACTTGTTGGGCTAGTTTGTTTGATTGGGTTGCCGAGAGTATCAGTAAATGCCTGAACTGAGGTAGCAATAGCACTAGCTGTTGTGTTTACCTTAGCTATGTGAAGGCCGTTAGATACTGGAGTTGAACCAGTAGCACCAGAAGCAAGTTCTGTATAAGAGACAGTAGCAATGTTGCTCCCATCAGTTTCTAGCAAGTCGATGTAGGTGTCTTTACTAGCTGTTAGAGTCCTAGACATTGCATTGAATGGTAAGCGTCTACCATTGATGTACGCCACACCTGATGAGATTGAGGCGATAAGTCCTGTTGCTTGAGTTACCGAACCACCACTAAGAATGTAATTACTAAAGCTCTCGTCAAAGTATTGGTGCATACCTGTGTTTGAACTACCATCTTGTATAGCACGTAAGTCTTCGGCTGTGACGTTCATTTGTACAGTTGCGCCGTTAGAGTGTGAAGCAGCAGTCGTTCCACCCACCCCACGACCATCTGCTACTGATGGGCACGTTACATAGTTCACACCCTTACTGGTGTAATAGATAATCTCACGACCTGTAGTAGAGTCTGGTTCTATTACAAGATACCCCTCACTTGGGGTTGGTAGTGAGTTGAGATAAATAACAGTATCACTGGCAGTAATAGTTTGTGCCAGGGTGGTACTGAAGAAATTAGCGAAGTCTAATTGATTACTTGACATTATGTGAAGCTCCTTATTTTTAGTCTAGGTGTTTTACTAATTTTAGGGGCACTTCCCCGTGTGATTCTTACAGACTTGAACTTAGGCTGTTTAGACTTGGCAATTGAAGCTACTCTGCCTCTACTAGAGCGACCTTTTTTAGTAGCTACTTTCTTAGGTTTTTTCGCAGACTTAGGCTTCGCTACTTTGGCAATTTTTGGAGTAATTGTTTGACCGTACTTACTAGCATTCTGCTGTTTGAATGTATCGGTTATATCTCTTTTAACTTTAGTCAACAGCTCAACCTTACCTCTGTCATCTTTCGACATATAGTCTTGTGAAGCCATAGTTTCTTGCCAAGCTGTCTGTATTTGTGCACCAAGATCAGCCTGTATTTCCTTTATTTGGTTATAGTCAACTTTGGTATCTTTACCAAAGAAGTCAGAGTTATTTGGTGGAGTTGGCCACACATTGTATTCTTTACTCACACCTGCGAGTCTATCTAGCTCGTTCGTAAGTGTATTTGAGGTATCTGGTGATGGTTTGAAAGGGTTGATCGTATTCAGTCCACCTTGCTCTAGCTTGTTACCAAAGACATCAGTTTGTTCTTTTAGATTTGTTCTGACTCCAGGTATGCGTGCCATAGTTGCCTCTGGGATGCTGGTGCTTTGACGTTTGTACTTATCTGTAAGATTGCCTATATCGTTAATCCAGCTCGGTACTACTGAGCCAGCGAACTGTTTAACGTAGTTATTCATGAATCTACCTGGCTCATTAAGTGCGTTGATGAAGCCTGACAGTCCCTGTAGGAATGACTGTTGAAGCAACCCAGACCCAAATCCAGCTACTACCGATGACGCTGTATCTATTGCACTAGCTCCTTTTTTCTCAGCATCGACAAAGCTTTTACCAGCTCCAAACAATAGACCTAGTGGGCCTAGATAGTTGAGTGATACCCAGTTAGGGCCTATCTTTACTGAGTTTTGGGTTATACCTTCAGCCTTCCATCTGGCTTGTTCTTTCTGGTCAGTCTTAGGATAATCGCCAGATAATAGGTCGGCTCTAGCGAGTTGAGAACCGAGTACTATAAGCCCTGTACCAGTTACACCCTCGCCTATTGCTTGTGACAATGCTCTTTGGTCGAACTGTTTTTTAGATATCTGACCTATAATAGTTTTGATCGGGCCAAAAGGTGTATAGTCTACTGTTCTGGATAGGAAAGCTGAAGGTACTTTTGTGAATGGTGCAATAGCATTTATCGTTGCGTTTGCAGATTGTTTGCCAGCCTCAGAGATAGGGGCTGTTTCAATAGATTTATGAGCATAAGATACAATTCTCGACATTACAGTATCGAAACCAAGAATAGCCTTATCAGCATCGTGTACAGCAGTCTGCACCATACTATTATCAGCATTTTTAACCTTATCTTTCATGAAGCTACGTAATGCAGTTCCTTTAAGCCCTTGGTTCTTACCCTCTGCTAAGGCTTGGTCATATAGACTATTTTTTAGAGCAGCATAATAGTACGGTTGATCGGCTGCACTCATGCCACGAAATACTAGGTTAGACGGTGTGCCTACTAGTTTATTCACCCATTTATTCTTGAAGTTTATCTCACTGAATTGCTCGTATTTATCAGACACACCAGAAATACGTCTAGTATCAATACCTGTCTTTAACGTATATGCACCTTTTTTAGCTCCCTCAATACCACCCGAAGCAAGCCCTCTGTCTGTAAGAGCGAACTTACGCTTGCCAGTGAATAGAGACATGGCCTTATCTGCTACGGCTGATACTGGATTAGAGGTGAGCTTCATTATGCCGAATGTGGAGTTAGATAGAGCATTACCACCCTGAGTCTTAACACCAGATAGTAGCCCTGCCTTCCAGGTACTTGTTAGGTTATCTAAAGTGCCCTGTGGAATGTGCTTCATTAAGTCACTTTTCATCTTAGCTATTGCTAGGTCTCGTTGCTCTGTACCGAGTTTTGTCGCCTTGATAGCTTTGACGTTAGCTTGTATCTCTTTCTTTATTAGTGGGGTCGCTTCTACTCCAGACTTTTTGAGAAGTCTTAGTGCTGAGAATTGTAGACCCTCTGGAGTCCTTCTCGATAGTAAAGAGGCCGCCTGTATTTCTCGACCCTTCTGAGTTAAGTGTTCAGATAGCTGGTCGTATATATTTGAAGCAGCATCGTGGTTCCCAAGAGTATCTTGTTTTTTAGCAAAAGTCACCGCATTAGCTATGGTCTGGTCATCAATATTACCCGCCTTTGTAGCGAGCTGGTCGTGCAAGACTTTCTCAGCGTTCTTTGATTTTACAAACTTATCAGCGTTAGCCACTAGTTCACTATTTTGTTTGGGTGTATACGTACCTGATACTGACTTCTTGACGTCATCTGATACTTCCTCTGAAGCCTTAACGGTTTTTACAAATCCTCTAGTTTTGGTAGACACATTAGGATTAGGTGCTGTCTCATATATAGGAGCACTATTAGCTATCTTAGTGGTATCAGCTTCGGCTTGAGCGTACTTCATTTTACCTTGAGCTATTAAGTTCTCATCTTGGGTGAGTTTCTTAGGTTGTATTACTTGTTGTATGTCACCTATATCGGCTGGTTTACCTGTAGGGTCTATCCAGTCACCGTTCTTGTCTAGTTTGTAACCTGCTCTTTTGAGCAAGTCTTCAGGATTAGTCTGTGGTGCGTTCTCAGCAAAAACCTTTCCTATTTTTGGTTTAGGAGTTTGTAAGTTATCTATACGTAACTGAGCAGCTTGATAGTTCTTAATTGCACCTTGGTGAGTAGGGCTTGTGGGTGGAGTATTTGAGAGTATCTTAATCTGGTCAGCTTGATATGATTTAAGCTGGTCAAGTTCAGGATTAACCTTATTATTAACTGCATATTTGCCCCTAGCGTCACGTACAAAGTTTTCATTTACTTGGGTTGCTGGGGCTACTTTGCCTA
>ERZ869929.1115-NODE-1115-length-10411-cov-3.719486_pt1 | contig 10411 bp, 17 predicted proteins | sample MGYA00579312_ERZ869929 | MGnify/ENA primary metagenome ERZ869929 (study PRJEB32216, sample SAMN09231818) | wastewater metagenome | place: USA: Maryland | collected 2016-08-09 | study: EMG produced TPA metagenomics assembly of the PRJNA472060 data set (Reclaimed...
CGGACGCGGTTTACCTGGACATCCTGGCACGCTTCGCCGGACCGTGGGGCCTATTCCCGACCGTGGAAGATAGCCTGGAAGGTGTCCATATGACGCCAGCGGCGAAAGTTGAGTTTGACAACATGATAACAGAGGCGTTAGTATGTGATTCAGGGGTCACGATTTGAAACAGAACTTACCGCTTGTTATCCTTGGGGCAATCCTTGTGCTGCTTGGTGCTGCCGTAATGGTATTGCCAGGACTTACCGATGGCAAAGTTGATCTTGGGGCATTCTCCGGTCCAACTTCTATCGTCTTAATCGTTATCGGGATTGTATCGGTTTTCGGTTCTCGGTTTACGCATATCAAAACTCCGATTGTTGAGGCCGAGGACGAGACGGCGGATAAAAAGCCAGAGGAACCGAAGCCATGAGCGCAACCGACATTGTGAAAGCACTGGGCCTGGGACTGGCTCTGAGCGTGGTTCTGTTCTTTTCCGGGTTCTTTGTCGGCCGATACACAAAGCCGAAGGGCGGCGAGTCAGGCCAGATTCAGACTTGTAAACAGGGGGAAAAAGGATGCGACGATTCATTTCAATTGCCATTTTAGCACTGACCGCGTGCGGATCGGCACAGTATCGCGGCCCTGAAGGGATCCCGGCCTGTGAAGACGCGGCGAGGATTGCACAATCTGCAATGTCACAGGATCCTAACCGGAATATCACTGCGTCCGGCGTCCAGCGGATGATTGGGCACTATCGGACCTGCATTTCTGAGATTGACAAAGACTCGCAAAAACTCCTGGCCGAGCAATCTGGCGATTTCTGGGAAACAACCGGAAAGGTTGCCGTGGCTTTCCTGGTTGGCCTGATCGGTGGTGCAGCAGCTGCAGGTCACTGATCTGAGGTATCTGCTAGCTCTGCTGCTGTTGGCTCCAATCAGCTTGGCGCCTGCTGACCACCACACAAAGCAACGTCTTTTCCCTGGTGAAGCTACATATGAGCGCATGGTCCGCGAGGAAGCTGTGCGTGCTGGCGTGGATCCGGCATTGCTGATGGGGCTAGTTGCACGAGAAAGCGGGTTTAAGATGTTGGCTGTATCTCATGCAGATGCTCGCGGGCTGACTCAGCTTATGCCAGCTACAGCTCGCTGGGCCTGCCCTGACCTACCGCATGCCCTGACGGACCCGCGGCAGAACATCCGCTGCGGTGCTCGCTATCTTTCATGGCAATTGCGCGACTTCGGAAACGTTACCATTGCGCTCTGGGCCTATAACGGCGGCCCGAACCGGACGCGAGCTTTCAGAGGCATGCCACCTACCCAGGAGTCTGCTCAGTTTGCGGTCTGGGTCTTAGGCTATGCTACGTACTATGGATTTTGATTGTAGATTGCCACGTTAGGCTTACTACCACAGGCCTTCTCATGTGAATAGCAGGCAGAAAAGAAATGTGGCCTTAGTAGCTCTTCCGGCATGTTATGAGCCTGTGCGACCAAGCGTATATGTGCCGTAGCCCAGGAATTGAATTGCTGTTTTTTAGTCAGCTGTCCGGCTTCCTTCTCAAGAAACCGTATACCAAAAATCCATGATAGAAGCAGTAGGAAAATCAAAACGGCGCCCCTTCTTCCGATGGTTTCTTGTCTCCGAACTGGAATTTCTCCACGTTAATCACGTGTCTGCTGTGCTTCGCGCCATCAGCTCCGTCCCACTTCTCAAGCCTTAGCTCTCCCTCGATGAGGATCGAGCTTCCTTTCCTCATGTATTGGCCGATGATCTCTCCAGGCTTGCCCCATGCTTTGCAGTCGATGAAAAGAGTTTCCTCGCGGTCCTCGCCGTTTACCTTATACTTGCGGGAATTTGCCAGGGTAAACTGGCATAGTGTCGTGCCTGATCCGACTGTCTTGACTTCAGGATCTCGGACGAGTCGCCCTGCCTGCATTGTGTAGTTAGCGTTCATTTGCTGACCCTGCTCATGTCTATTTCTTCGTATCCTGCCATTACGCCACTCCATTCATTTTTTTGAAATCCGCAGCTGGATCAAACCAGTCATCGTTCAGAATATGCCCAATGCGCGAAACGTTACTCATTGATGCTTCCACTCGTATTGTCTTCCCTGGGAGGTCTTTCCATTCCGTTACGCCAGCAATCTCCATGCATCTCCAAATAAAATGCCCGGCGTAGTTTGGCCCTGACGGCATATGATGCTTGAAAGATTTTGGAAGATACAACGAGAATCCTCCGAACGCTTGTCCTGATCCACCATAGTCTAAATGCAACCATGCAGACAAAAGTCCGTGGCCCCCGCTCGATATAGTCGCCGACTTGATTACGGCATTTTTGATCTCCTGTAACATTTTTTTCCTCCTACTTTACAAAATTGTATGTTTTGTCTGGTTGTGCTCATGTCTCAGTCAGGCATAGTTGCGAAATCTGGGCGTTGACCGTTCGCTCGAAAACCTTTCCGTGAATTGTGGCAAGATGGGAACGGATGATTTTTAGGTCATCCGCAACTGCAATGCGATTGAACCCTTTTTTCGTAGTCTTCCCTATACTGCCAAACCCAACACCGCAAAGCGGGCACCTCACTTTGATCTTGAATTCTCCTTGCCTTAGCTTCATCTCACTTCACCCTCTTCATAGCCGCACGCTTTGCCCGCTGTGCTGCGTTTATTTTCTCTCTGTTCGCTTTCTTCCACGCTCGTTTGCGGATTCGTTCCCGCTCGGCCCTTTCTACCAATTCTTGTGCTGTCAATGGCCTTTGAATTGCCATACCTGCAGCTCTTCTTTGTGCGGCCTTTCTGGCCAGGATTATTTCCCTATGTTTCTCATAGTATGCCCGATCATGTGAGACTCTGCCGATCACACTTTTCTGGGGATATAGTAGCGCCATCCCTGCGTCAGCTGATGTTCCCACGGTGTCACCAGGGAACTCTCTGGCAAAGGCATCAGCCATACGGTCGGATAGCTTGTCGACTGCATGGTTCATGTAAACATCGTTGGCCAGCTGCCTGCGCAGTTCCTGCTTGAGTGTCTCATCCATTGGCCCGCGCTCGATCTACAACGTCGATACACTCACGATGCGCCAGGGCCTCGCGGAGCATCTGAGCGAAGCCACAAGCGCGACGCTCGTCTGTGCTGCCTTCGTCCATGCGGAAGCTTGAATGCTCCCATCTGCGTCCAGGTTTGTCATGCTTGGCCGTGAGAATTTCCGTCAGGGCTACTTTGTCGATCGGCTTGGGAGCGTTCATGCCTTACCTGTCCGTTTCAGTGTATCAAGAATAACGCCGACAACAATTGGTGCAGTTTTTCGTTTCAACAAATCGCTTCCCTGGGTAGCTATTAGTCCTGTAAGCTCTAGTATCTTTGCTTCTGCTGCAACCATCTCAGTATATGCTGATGATCTTCTGGCTACTGCGTTAGTTAAATCTTCAAAAATCTCTTGCTCTTTCTCGTTTAATTCTGCTATACTCTGGCTCATTTCTTCTTCTCCCTTCCAAATTTCTTCAGTCCGTTGCGTTCCCATGCTATGATTTCTTTCTCAGGATACAAAGGCTTTCCGCCCATCTTGATAAAGCGAGGCCCGCGTCCTTTCCAGCGCCAATTACGGAGCGTCTGCAAAGCGATGTGACCTTGCCAGCGTTTGACCAGGTCGTGCTCGCTCAGGAGAACGTCAGGTATTGGCGCAGGCTTGGGCTTGCGGAATCGATCGAGGATGCTCATAGACTTTCCTTCCGCTTTTCTATCAATTCTTTGTCAATAATGCGTACCAATTCTTCTGCTTGTTTCTGTGTCATTATATGCCCATCAGAAAGTTTTACTGGGATGCCGCCTGTATATTGCGGCGGCTGCCTTACTATTCCGCCTTTCTCAAAGAACAACTCCGGCGGAGGCAAAGGAATTTCCTTCTTCGATGGAGCAAGAATTTCAAGAATCCGAGAGATAAGTTTGAGTGTCTTAATCACAGTTTCAGCTCCTTTTTCTTCTTCATGTACTCGCCGCGAATGGTTGCCTTGTCTTCTTCGCTGAGTTTTTCAACGTCTGAGATTGCGTCTTCCAGGCTGTCTGCATCCGTTGCAGCTTGCACCTTCCCGCGCACCTGGTCCAGCGTGACAATCCCGAGTTTGCTCTTTGTCTGCTCTGCCCGCGTGCGTCCGGCTGGTGGCTGATTTAGCTCGCGTTCCTCGGCGACATCATCCATTTGTAGGGCTCGCGCAATCGCCGCTGTTCTATCGGAAACCGGAATCAGCTTAGCCAATCGCTTGATTGCAGACTTTTTCCGCATCTCATCGCGCCAGTGTTTCCATGGCGATGAGTCTTTCTTGTGTGATGGGCTTTTGGCTTCGATCTGTTTAATCTCATCCTCTGTCAAAACTACGCTTAAAGAACGGCCTTCATATTCTGCGGTTGCCCAGGTTGCAATTGGGTTCCCTCGATCGCCAACCAGTTTCTTAACGTGTACAATCTGTGTGTGCGACCCGAGTTGATATGTAAACTCGTCATTCTCGTATGCCACCTCAGCAGATATGCTGACTCCAGCCCTGGAGGTTAGAGAAATCCAACCTTTATAGCTTATTTGTAGTGTCACCTGTCCCTCATATGGAATCAGATAGATTTGCTGAAAGATCGGATCAGGATTCAGTGCCAACGCAGCAACACCGCGAACAGCTTTGACAAAACTTGCAGGACTGCATTTCGACAGGTTGTCGTTCCATTGTCTCTCGACGATGTTCATAAAAACATCTGGCTTTAGAGATGTGCCTTTCAGTAAGTCGCTGATGTCAACGCGATCTTGTGTTTGTAGTGCTGTTGTCATTGTTTTACCTTCTTGCGTCTGAATACGCGTGTTTTTGTTTCTTTCATATATTCGGCGTGAGTCTCAGGGTGTTCTTTCGCATGGCGTGCAATATCGAATCGTTCCGACGTTTGCTCTTTCCATATGCAAAGTTCTTCGCCCTCTGGGCCGCGCAGGATTGTGGCTTCGCGCATTTTGTCCTGGATTTGTATTTCAAGCAACTCCTTGATTTCTTTGCGCAGATCTATTTCTGCAACCGTAGAATGTAGCCGTTGAACCAACTCACGCGTCTCATCATCAGCCACAACCGATAGCCCGTTGCTCGCTGGATACAGTGACCGCATGTCATCAACGCTGACCGCTGCAGGTGGCGTCTGTGTCTGTACACAAATCCAGAATGCGAGCGCAGATTGCAGGATGTGCCGGATTATATCCTCGTCACGCTTGATTGTGAAAACACGAAATTCAGTACCGAACAGCGCCGCGACGTCAAACTCAGCCCAGCCAGTCACAAGCATATAGTGCTGCGCCTGTATCATGTATTCCATTGGAATTTCGTCCGTGCCCTCATCGCCCCACTTGCCGGAATAGAGAAACATTTCAGCGCCGACAAGCTTACACTCAACGCCTTTGTCTTGGCCCTTGATGCGGCGGTCAATGTTTGCCATGATAAACGAATGCTCAGGATGGCGAAGCGTTTCCATCTTCTCAAGTTTGTGTCCAGTGCGCTTTGAATAGATGCGAGCAATGACAGGCTCTAGCAGATTTCCAAGCTCTGTCCGTTCGTTTCCTGCGAAGCCTGGCGCACGTCCGAGTTTTTCCAGATACACGTCAACGGCAGAACGCGACTGGATCAGGCCCAGGATCGCTGGCATATCTGAACCGCCGATACCTGACCGGCGAAGTTTTGGAGTCTGCTTCATGACCACCACTTCCCACAGCAAAAAATTTCTGTCAACTCGAATTGGGAAAAAATTCAGGTTGCGTCAAATTGTGCCATGTGACATATTTGCGTCGGTGATTATACTCTATCCGCATCAAGACACAGACGTCCAGCGATTGCGACACAGTTACGCAACTGGACACAAGGCCCCGCTCTACGTTCTTCCTACTGGTGGCGGCAAGGGTGTTATGATCGCATACATGGCGATAGAGGCCGCAAAGAAAGGTCGGCGCATTATCATTCTTGTTCATCGCAACAAGCTTCTAAAACAACTTTGCCGACACTTCTCTAAGCTCGGAGTTTCATACGGGCGCATATCAGCGCAGAGTTCCTTCCATACTAAGGATTTAATTCAGGTTGCGAGCGTGCAAACGCTTGTGCGCCGTCTTGATCGCATCCCGGCGCCTGACTTACTGATGATCGACGAAGCGCATTATGCACAGGCTTCATCCTGGCAGAAAATTGTCGCATGGTCCCAGGCTGCCCAGCATCCGGCGCTATTGCTCGGGCTGACAGCTACACCATGGCGACTCGATGGTAAAGGTCTTGGCGTGTCTGCTGGCGGATGCTTCGACGATCTGGTCATTGGCGCAACTATGCCGCAACTGATCGAGCTTGGCCTGCTTTCTCCATTCGATATTTACGTACCGGAAACAGTAGAGATAGAAGGCGCGAGCATCATCGGTGGCGACTACTCGGCTAAAGACATTGAAAGCAAAATGGATAACTCGACAATTATCGGAAGTGCAGTAGAGTATTATCAAAAACTTACACCGGGGCTTCCAGCAATCGCATTCTGCGCAACGATCAAGCATGCTCAACATGTTGCAGAACAGTTTCGTGCGAGTGGATGGGATTTCCATTGCATAGACGGAAAGATGGATGTTGGCGAACAGGACAGATTGCTTAACCAATTAGACGAAGGAAAGATACACGGACTTTCTTCTTGTGAGCTTATCACAACCGGTACAGACATTCGCCGTGTTTCTAATATCATTCAGCTACGACACACAATGAGCTTAACTCTTTACTTGCAAATGCTCGGCAGAGGCTCAAGAATCTTTGAGGGGAAAGAGGTCTGCGTTTCCCAGGATCATGTCGGAAACTGGCGGCGTCATGGCTGGCCGGACCAGGTACGGGAGTGGTCACTGGATGGGCAGAAGAAATCAAAACGCAAGCTTGAGGCAGAAGTGGAAATCAAGCAGTGCAAGTCTTGTTACATGATATATCCTGCCAACGTTGCACGCTGTCCTAAGTGCGGAAGTGTGCCTAAAATCGCGCATCGTCCGCCACCACCCGAGGTTGACGGTCGTCTTGTGAAGCTTGAGAAGCAAGCACAGGAACAATTGCGACGCAATCAAATGTCTACTGCACAAACGTTGGCGGATTTGGAGAAGATAGAAAAAGCGAAAGGTTACAAACCTGGCTGGGCAAAGCATGTATGGGATGCCAGAATGGCGAAACGTGAGAAGAGGAAAACAGGATGAATAAACCACTTATGCAGAAAGCGTATGGTCACATTGCACATCTACCAGGCTCCCGAATGGGTTCTGGCGATCACAAGATTAGTGACGGTCAATCAAACATCTGTCAGTTTAAAACGCGAGACAAGCATGATCGCATCATCGTACAGGAAAAGCTGGATGGTTCTAATTGTTCAGTTGCAAGGGATGCGGAAGGGCGCATCTGGGCTTTGACACGTAGCGGCAATAATTGCTATGATTCAAAATTTGTACAGCATCATGCATTTGCACAATGGGTGCAAGAAAACATGGGTCGCTTTGCATTCCTGAAAGAGAATGAACGCCTGGTCGGTGAGTGGTTGCATACAGCGCATGGTACACGTTACGATCTGCCGCATGAACCTTTCGTAGCATTTGACTTGATGCAATTGCCGCATAAGCGTCTGCCATTCGATATTTTTAGAGAGCGTGCTTCCGAGTTCGTGCATCCACGATTGATTCATGATGGGGAACCGTTTTCGATAGAGCAAGCACTGGAGGCCATAAAGGTTTCAGGTCATGGCGCATGGGACCCTGTTGAAGGCGCGGTATGGAGAGTCGAGCGTAAAGGCGCAGTTGATTTTCTAGCCAAGTACGTAAGACCAGAAAAACAAGATGGAATTTTTCTGGATGCAGAACAGCCAATACTTAATACATGGCCACACGCTAATGCCATCCTATGAATCAGACTATCTCAAGCGCATTATGCTTGAGTATGCTGGCAAAGGATACACGGTGTTTCGTAACAACGTGGGCGCATTGCGAGCACCGAATGGGAGTGTGGTGCGTTACGGCGTGTGCAATCCTGGCGGGTCTGATCTAATCGGTTGGAAATCGCGTGTCATTACTCCGGCTGACGTTGGAGAGACAGTCGCACAATTCGTAGCGATCGAAGCGAAAGACAAAGCAGTTGTCAGCAAGGACCAGAGAAATTTCTTGCAGCGAGTTAAGGATGCTGGCGGAATCGCCATTTTGAGAAGGAAGGGGAAGTGATGGAGTTTTATATCTATTTGGCAATTTGGGTCTGGGTCTGCTGTGCGATTATTGTCGTTGCGGGTGCAGTGCAAGAATGACAACCGCACGAATTGATTTTGAACTTGCGGCTCGCGTAGGCTTGCAATCGCTCACATCCTGGGCACATGGCGGGTCACAGCGTGGCGATCAATACTGGATGCCGAATCCGCTCAAGCAAGATGACAAGCGACCGGATTCTTTCTCCATAAACACAGAAACCGGCGTATGGAAAAACTTTGTCGATGATACCGGCGGCGGTGATGCGGTTTCTCTGTACGCTTATTTGCATAAGTGCGGACAGGCAGAAGCGGCAAAAGAAATTCTGAGACGATGGGGGACAGCTGAGTTGCCACCGAAGCAGGAGCCTAAAGCCGAGTGGACTCCAATAGTCCCGATTCCTCCAGACGCAAAACCACATAACTTCCGGCACAGCGCGTACGGCATGCCGACTAACGTCTGGCAATACTCACGACCTAACGAATCAGGCGAGCCGATACCAGAATTCTACATAGCCAGATACGAGATAGAAGGCCGCAAGGAAATCTTGCCCTGGTCGTGGTGCCAGCATCCAGACCACAAGGACGAGCAATGGCGGATGAAGAAACCGAAAGCGCCGTGGCCTGTTCTGAACGGTCATTTGCTCGCCAAGAATCCACGGGCCAATGTGCTGATCGTGGAAGGCGAAACGTGCATGGAAGCAGCGCAAGAAATGCTGCCTGGCTGGGTCGTGCTTACCTGGTCATCTGGTGCCGGAAACGCAACACGGACGGACTGGTCAATCTTGCAGGGCCGCACGGTCTGGATCTGGCCTGACGCGGATCAGAAGCGAGACCAGACAACCGGACAACTACTGCCGTCAGAAAAGCAGCCTGGTATGAAGGCCGCGCTTGAGATTGCGAGCGCACTGGACAAAACGAATTCCGTTAAGGTAATAACGCCACCAGCCGGAATGAAAGACGGCTGGGATATTAAAGATGCAGTCGCGGAAGGCTGGACCGAGCCGCGCATCCTGGGACTAGTCCATCAGAAACCGGATGAAGAAAAATCCGATACGCCATACCAGGCGCTCGGCTTTGATCATGACTTGCATTTCTTCCGCTCAGGCAGAACGGGCCAGATGCTCCAATTCACAGGCTCACACCTGAAGAAGTCTCACCTGCTGACACTGGCTCCGCTCGCGTACTGGGAAAATGAATTCCCAAACATGAAAGAAACTGGCATTTCCTGGGATAATGCAATCGACTTTGTGCTCGGGCAGTCGCAACGCGCCGGGGTATATGATCTTGCTCGAATCAGGGGCCGTGGTGCATGGTGGGACAACCGTAAGCTTGTCCTGCACCTGGGAGACCGGCTCATAGTTGACGGTGAGGAAACCAGGCTTACCGATCTAGAGTCGCGTTATCTTTATGAGCGCCGTTCAAAGATGCAGTCACCTGCAAGCCATACAGCAAGCACAGACGATACACGGACGTTGATGCGGATGATTCGCGGGTTTCAATGGGAAACGGCCATCGATGCAGATTTCTTGGCTGGCTGGTGCGTGGTTGCTCCTGTATGCGGTGCGCTGTCATGGCGGCCGCATCTCTGGCTATCCGGGCCGGTAGGTTCAGGGAAGACATATTTACAAGAACAGGTAATACAGCCATTGCTCGGCCCACACGCAATCGCGGTCATGGGCGATAGCTCCGAAGCAGGAATCCGCCAGAAACTGAATGGTGATGCAATGCCGGTCATGATCGATGAGGCAGAGTCTAACGACCAGTCACAACGAGACGCAACCAAGCGGCTGATCATCATGGCACGCCAGGCAAGCTCGGATCGTGAGTCTGCTAACACAACATTGCGCGGGACGATCTCAGGCAAGCACCAGGAATTCAAGATACGGTCTTGCTTCATGTTCGCATCCAAGGGAATAGGAATCACTGACCCTGCTGATATGGGGCGCGTAACGGTTGTAAATCTCAGGATAGATAACACTGGGGAACGCGAAACCAGATGGCGGGCACTGGATGAGAGGTGCCGGAATCTTATGACCGATCAGTTCTGCCAGTCGATCCGGGCGCGAACGATTGCGAACATTTCAAAGATACGCACCAATGCCGAGACGTTCACGCGGGCCGCTTCGGTTGTGTTCAAATCGCAACGCGCCGGAGACCAGATGGGCATCTTGCTCTCCTGGGCTTA
>ERZ869929.1118-NODE-1118-length-10385-cov-12.671249_pt1 | contig 10385 bp, 22 predicted proteins | sample MGYA00579312_ERZ869929 | MGnify/ENA primary metagenome ERZ869929 (study PRJEB32216, sample SAMN09231818) | wastewater metagenome | place: USA: Maryland | collected 2016-08-09 | study: EMG produced TPA metagenomics assembly of the PRJNA472060 data set (Reclaimed...
AAGAGCTTCGTTCCATTCTTTACTTTCATCTTGTGGGTTCATGGTTGTTTGTTAATAATTAAAAAGGCAAGTCTTCAGGTTTAATCTCTTGATCTTTTTCTATACGCTTATACCACTTAGGACAAAAGTCTAATTCACAGTTTTCAAATTCTTCATTACACTTCATGCATCGAATGACTGGGTAACTTTCATTTGCTGGTTGAAATGCAGGATAGGGACCACTATATTTATGTTGTAGGGCATAATATAAAAACTCAATTATTCTAAAAATTCTCTTCATATTAGTTTGGTTTGAATTTTAATTTAAGTTGCTCCCATTCCTTTTCAACATTGTGTAATTTATTAAACATTTCTTCATTATGGCCTAGGCACCATCCTAATCGATGACCTTCTTCCAAATCTTTTATAAACTCTTCCCTATCCTTCTCTCTCTGCTCGGTGAGTAACTTTTCAACTTTCGTTTTTTCTACAAAATACAATTCGATTACGTGGTACATTTGCCACAGTTCACCCTTCATAGCTGCTCGAATCTCATTAGCTTGAGTAGTTGCATTCTCTGCATCTATTTTTAATTTAGTAGGTGTATTATCTGCATTCCAAGCATAAGAAGCGATCATTATTCCTGTACTTAGATCAAAATTTCTACTGCAACGACAACAGAAAAAATACTTCTTTCGTTTATAAATAAGTGGTTTAACTAAACAAAAGGGACATTGGCCTTTCTCATTCAGTTTTAATTCTTTAGTTTCCATAGGGGTTAGTTAATTATATAACCGGAACCGTAACCGTAACCGTAACCGTCACCGGAACCGTCACCGTCACCGTAACCGGAACCGGAACCGTCACCGTCACCGTAACCGTAACCGGAACCGTAACCGTAACCGTAACCGGAACCGGAACCGTAACCGGAACCGGAACCGGAACCGGAACCGGAACCGTAACCGTAACCGTAACCGGAACCGGAACCGTCACCGTCACCGTAACCGTAACCGATTAATTTATTTACTGTTGCCATATTGATACATTCTTAATAGATAATCTAGCTTTTTCAGAACACTGAATAATCTCGATTACTCCTAAAACTGTTACATCTGGAATTTCAATTGGAAATTTACAATTTTCAGGTTTACTAACACCATCTACTGCCAATTGAGATAAACTTGCAGCTCCATCCCAATACCATAACCTTCGAGCTTGAAGTAAATTTACTTCATTAGTATCTTTTGATTTTAAATATCCAGCAAATACACCTGCTCTATCTGATCTAATAATTACATAATCCAATCCATCTAACTTTTTTGCACTTTCTACTGAATTAGTAGCCTCACTAGCTGGAACGTATTCAACACCATCAACAACAATTGTTTTTGACTTTTTAGTCATATTTTTAAAATAATAATTAAATATTGCAAACAAATTTTTAGTTCTCATTTTTTCATACTTCACATTAATCTAATAAGTTAAATTGATTTATTTTCTTGTCTTCCTATAAGCCTTACACAAAGTTGTAGTCCAAAAGCTTTTGCATCTTCAACTTTTGCTCCATCTGTTCCAGTTCCATCACCCCAGATACTTCCTAAATATCCAACATCTTTAACCAAGTCATCAATCACTTCCTTAATCCACTCCTCTCGCTTCTGCGTGATCCAGGCTAGGATTTCCTCAGGTATATTTTTCATAACAGTTCTATCCCAAGCTTCTTTTTCAATAAACAATTTAAAAAACTCCTCTCTATCTTTTTCTGGCATTTTTTTGTTTAATAATATGTAATAAAAACTCTAGTTGGTCTGAAAATACTTTGCCACAATTGCTACACTTAAACATTCTCTGTCCACTTCTCCATGTACATAAATCACTTGTAAACTAATATCTACCCAGGCTCACGGCTTAAAGTCGACTTTAGCTGTAGAAGGGCTTACGCCTCACCTGGATAGATTTTAGTTTATAGCCTACCCATACCATTGATTCTAAACGATCTCGCCTTATGAGTAGACTTATGACGATAGACTGGCGTCCTAGGATTAGACGATGAGACAAAGCTCAGGGGGTGGTAGTGTCCTAAACTTAGACGAAATTTCTACCGTCATCAATCTACTTCAATGACCTCAGAACAGCAGGCAGGGATTTCCACCCTACATAGTTTGAGTGATTCCACTACTGGTAATGATCCAGACTCTGGCGTCAGTTGTGTCTACGTATTCCACCACTGCTGTTCTAAATTCACTTTTCAATGAGCTAACTGCGAAACATATAGACTGGAATTCTCAATCTACTGCTTCGAATTGGATTTACCAATTAAAATCTTTAGTCGCCTCACATATTTTGCTTAGGCAATTTTCAGGGTTCTGTTAACTTTCACAGAGCTTGCGTCGCAAATAGCATAGCAAGATGCAATATGTCTCACAGTTAATTCACTTGTAATTTACAATTTACAAGTAAAACTTACAGAAATATTATCTTCACTGACAACGATTCTATAGTTTTTTACTTGCTTCAATGAGCTAAGTTCCTAATATGAGTATTAAGGATTGCACGTCTGCCTTTCCCGCCATCTCCCATATTAGGAATTCAACTCACTGTTTCCAATAAGCTAAGTTAACTACTTTGCGGACAGATTTACTTCCAGGGTACTAGATTTACTATTATTTTCTTTTTCATCTAGTATAAAAATAATAGCTGTTTGCAAACACTAATCACTTTGCAAAGTAGTTAATTCAACTCACTGTTTTGTTAAGGTGCTAGTCTACTGACCCATCACTTGATTTAATTACAGCTAATGGTGTAAGTTCAACAATAACCTTGATTAAATCTTCTTGATTAGCTATAACAGTATCAATATCTTTATATGCACTTGGTGCCTCATCTAAATCTCCTTTTCCTCTTATTGAATGAATCACCCCCATATCATCAAGCTTTTTCCTTTCAGCTTCAAAATCTAATTCTCTTCTAGCCTGCATTCTTCCCATTCTTCTACCAGCTCCATGAGAACATGATTTAAAACTTTCTTCATTCCCTTTACCTTCAACAATATAACTTTTAGAACCTTGACTACCAGGGATGATTCCAATTTCTCCTTCTTTAGCACTTGTTGCACCTTTTCTATGAATCATTACATTTTTACCAAAATGATTTTCCATCGTTGCATAGTTGTGGGGAAGATTTATATCTTTCTCAAACACAACATTTTGCAAAACTTCTGTAAATGCTTCTTGAATTCTATCTAACATTAATCTTCTATTTTGATAAGCAAACCAAATACAAAAGTTCATATCTTGTAAATAGTTGTTTCCAAGTTGATCTACTAAAGGAAGAAAGTCTAAGTCCCAGGAAGAATTTATCTCAGAAAAATATTTTTCATTCAATTCCCTAGCTGCCTTTGCATAATGATTAGCTGTTGTAAACCCAACATTTCTAGAACCACTATGAATCATAATCCAAATATATCCATCACTACCCTTTTGAATTTCAATAAAATGATTCCCCCCTCCTAAAGTACCAACTTGAGTTAGGCCTTTGTCTAATTGTGCTCTTACAATACCTGTAATTTCAAAATCTGTTGTATAAACTAATTCCTGCTTTTCTTTTTGATGACCAAAACCAATGGGTACTGTTTTACGAATTATTGACATTATCTTTTTTAGATCAGTCGTATCAATTTCAGTCAGATTAGTTTTTACTGAACACATTCCACAGCCAATATCTACACCTACTGCATTAGGAACTACATAGCCACTAGCTGGAAGAATAGCTCCAATTGGCATCCCATAACCTTGGTGACTATCAGGCATAATTGCAATATGCTTAAAAACAAATGGTAGATTGGCTAAGTTCTTAGCTTGCTCCAATGCTCCATCTTCTATATCTTCTAACCAAAGTTTGATTGGAACCTTTTCTGTTGAAATTACTTTTTTCATTGTTTATTTATAATAATATTAAGCCTCAATATTTAAAGTTTGCAGAAATAGTCTCAGTTCATCTTCACTCTCTGTACTCTTTTTAGCCTCTTCTATAATAATGTCTACAATCAATGGTTTAACAGTTTCATCAAAGCCGTTATAAACTGCTCCTAATTCCTGCAAAGATATATCTCTTTTGATCTGATAAGTAATTGCTTGCTCATCTTGTTGTATTATTTCGTCTACTCTTTCCACCTTTATATACTAATTCCTTAAATCTGCACCCTTTCTCGTAAAGTATTAACAAATGCCCTAGCCTCTTCTGTTCTTGCTGTAACATTATCGATATTATCCACGAGCTTTGCAGAAAAAGTTTTTTTTGTTTCTAAAGTATGGCTGTTCTTTAAGTTCTTATCTTCAGATAATATTGGGCTTATTGAATCTTCAAGTAACTTCAAATCTGAATATAATCCATCAATTGATGCATCTAATCTTTCCATACTCTTAGCCACAGGAGAAGCATTAGTACTCTGCTCTTCTTGAGCTATTTGATTTTCCTCTTTGATCCTGATTCCTACATCGTTATACCCTGGTATGATCTTTTGTTTTTTCATAATATTTTCTTTTTATTTTCCTGCTCTTTTAAATATTCAGCGATTTTTCTTTTATTCCCGGGCCGCATAAGCTCAGCATCTATAAAATCAATAATCATTTCTGTCATCTTTGTTTTCTTAAGTGCTGCTAAAGCTTTGATCTTTCGTTTTTTTTCTTTTGAAATCCGAATTTGTATTTGGTCATCTTTTAATAAATATGCAGCCATATTTTTTTCATTAAGATTTAAGATATAATTATTATACCCTAAATCTGACCTTGATTTATTTGACCTTTTTTGTGGCTTCTGCATTTTCTTTTAGTATTTTTAAATTTTCTTCATCTATTTTTTGATTATCATTAACCATAGTTTCCAATTTCTCAGTCAAATCCCTAATTAATGCATTATGCATTGCAATTGTTTGGCTAAATTTCCAATCGAAACCATTAAAACCTGGAGTAAAACTTATTAATTTTTTCATTAATGGAGTATATCTATATTCCATTTTTTCTTTTTGATTTCTTAAAAAACTAAGATAGTCTTTTAAAAGGTTATAGTCATTATCTAATTTTTTCATAATTTATTTTATAATCGAACACGCTCTGCTCTACTTTGACTAATCCTTTAGATTTGATTTGATCTATAAGATTCAATATAGTTTCTAAAGCAGGCTTATATTTAATTAAAGTAAGGCCATTGCTAAATAAGAACTTGCTAAGGTCTGAATTAGGAGCTGTATTAAGTAATAAAGTTTCTCTATATAGGCCTTTATCATCAGCCAAGATCATAACTACACTTAAATTTCCTAAGCTATTAAATTCTAAAAATGCATTTGTCACTTTTAAATTAATTTTTGCTTTCATTTTTAATTTTTCTTCTTTTTAAAGTTAAATTACTCATGAAGTCTGGAACTCTACCAAGAGTTATTTTATATTTTGTTAAAATCTCATCCAATTCAGCTTCTATTTTGGCATTTCCTATTTCTTTAAGTGCCTCTTCTAATTGAGTTCCATTTTTTTTCTCATTATCCAAAAACTCTCTCATATCTTTATCTATTAGTTCACCCTCAATGATTTCTGTATTATCTTTAACTTCTTTATTGTTCTCTAATTTCTTTTGTTCAACCCATTGTTTTTGAAATTCTGCTTTTTTCTTAGACAAAGCCTCCACTACTTCAGGTTTTGTTTTAACTTCTAAAGGCAGATTATTATATATCTCTGATAATTCTGTAGTCGTACTTGCCTTCATGATTTTTGTTATAGGATCTAAAACTGGAAGACTTTGAACATTAATAACTGTTTTCTTAACTGGTTCTTTTTTTTCTTCAGCTAATTTATTTCCATCGTTATCTTCATCTGCTGTAGTTAGTCCTAGTGCTCCAATTAGAGTGTATCTTTGTAAATAAGTAATTGTAGATCCAGATGCTTGAATCGCATTCTTGCTTCCTGTATTATCTGAAGCTCCACTCATTGTTGTAGTCTCCGAATGACCAGCAACATGAGAAATTTTGCAACTAACATAAATTCGACCATTCTCTTCAGTTATCTGAAAGGTCTTAGCTAAACCATTTTTTGCTAGAGGCTCTTTGATAGCTTCATCTATATCAGCAAGTTGTGCGTATTTATACTTAGCCTTGCCATCACCAAAGTTAACAGCCTTACTTTTCTTTATTTCTGGCACTTCGGCTTGAAATTTAGAAAGTGAGTCTAAAAATTGTTTTTTTGCTTCCTTTGCCTCCCATCTTTCTTGTAACTCTAAAAGCTTTTCAAGTTTTTCAACTTCTAAACCTTGTTGTACTGCCATAGCAATCAAAGTTGAAGGTTCAGACGAAACACTTGTATTTATGTTGCCTGACTTGTCGTTACTCATTTTTATTTATAATTTAAGTTAAATCGTGTATAATCTCTTATGAATCTTTTGTGAGATTTAAGGGTGAATATTCTTACCGGGATTTCACTCTTTTTTTGTTCATACTTTTCATAAGATATTGCAAAAAAGCACATGCTAATTATTGAAGCTAAAATCATCCAAAGATTTTTAGCATCAAGATTGGGTATAAGAATCACTAAGATCATCAGTGAGACATATACTCTTAGTCTTAAAAAGTACATATTTAAGGTGCTTAAAGATAAAATCTAGTCTTTTAAATCCTCCTTTGTATAAAAAATAAAATATGGTTCAGTTTGAACTTTCTGGTAAAACTCTACTCTTTCTCTCAACATCAGTTAAAAATGTATAGACTTTCTCTCCCATTAAATCTGGATCTTGAATAATTGAAATTAAATTAGGGTCGTCGCACAATACTCTAATAATCTTAGTTATTGCGTCTCTTGCTTTCTTACTATCAATTATTCCAGTTACTCTAAAATAAAGTTCAATTAGAGCATCATTGATTATTTGATTAGCATAAATTTTAAAGTTCTGTTCTTGTTTTTCATCCATGTCATGACATTTAATAATCATATGTTACGACATTTGTCATGACATGTCAAACACTTTATTTAAAAAATCAATTAGTGGTATCAAAGTACGTATGGTATATAGGTTAAAAGAATTAAAAGGGTGTGGATAACTCAAAAGGTGATCTTTATGGATGACAATATTTTGCATTTTAGTTGCTTGTCTTTTCATAAAAAAATTGTAATACTAATGTTAAGTACTTTCAATTAAATTCCATGAAAACAAGAATTATTTACACAAAATTTTGGCAAGACAAGTATATTACCTCATTAAAAACCGAAGAAAAGCTACTTTTTGCGTATTTAATAACAAATGACAAAATAGGCTTATCCAGTATATACGAATGCCCTATTCGTAATATTTCGTTCGATACTGGACTAAATATTAAACTAATTGAAAGAACCCTGACCAGATTTGAAAAGGATGAGAAGTTTGCACGTTTTGGGGATTGGATTTGTATTCTTAATTCTAAAAAATATAATGCAAACTTATACAAAGGTGAGAAAAATGAGGTTGCAGCAAAAAAAGAGCTAGAACTATTGCCAGCTGATGCTATGGAGTATTTTACTAAAATTTTAGGATAGGGTATCGATAGGGTATTTAGGATTCAAAATAGTCCTATTACCATTATCATTACCATAATCATTATCATAGGAGGAAGAGTTATGTTAGATGGGAGGAAAAGGAAACTTATAAATCGTATTAATAAATATATTTGTAATAATCTTGTTTATTCAAAACGTTGTGAGAAGTGTGGTGGAATTCATGAGTTAGATGTTTTTAAAATTTTTGACAAAAATAATAAATTACTTGTCACTTACGATAACTACATAGTCTTTTGTGTTGAGTGTGTTGATGAGTTATTCATTCACAATAGCAAATACGCTATTCAGGATTGGATAGAAAAGAATCAACCTGAAAGATATTGGAACTTGTTTGATATAGACGAGCATTCAAAAATATTAAGCATTGAGGAATTAGAAAATATCCTTGAAAACTTAATATCTATAACTGGAAAAATTTAATTTTTATTTTATTGTATGGCTAAAAAAAAGGTTACAAAAAAAGATAATACTAAGGTAGTAGAAAAATATTTAAGAAAAGAAACAGCAATGGGGAAGTTGAGAGTGTCTAAAGCAGTTATTGAACCTAAAGTATATAGGGCTGAGCTGAATGGTTACGAGATTGAATTTGAGCTTAAAGGTGTAGACAAAATCACAATGAGACCAGGTAAATCTTGGCATTCAGACTTTACTTTTGAGAATAGTAGCTGGGAAACAATAGTTGCTATGGCTAATTTGTTCTCATCAGTAGTACAGCATGCCAAAAAGCACTATTCAGATAATTTAGAAACTTTTAATTAATTATTATAAAAATATGAAGGAGATTCTTAGTTTTATAGCGTTAGTAGTTGGAGGGATACTTTTGTTTTTTGTTTGTAGTTTTGGAGCAAGTGTATTAGGGATTATAAATTTACCGTTTTTCAGCTTCGCCAAGAAGGTTGATTTGAACTACGGGGTGATTAATAAGACTTATGATACAGAATACTGCTTAGCTAACTATGAATGGTTTAAAGATACTTACAATGGGATTCAGAGTATGGATACAAAGATTGCAGTTCAACAAAGTGCGTTAGATGATTTTTATAAAAGAGCAGGTGATAGAAAAGACTGGACTTTTGAAGATAAATCTCTTGAAGCTGATTTAGTTGGAAAACTAAGTGGTGTGAAGAATATTAAATCGACAATGGTTGCGCAGTACAATTCAAGATCAGAACAATTGAATAGAGTTGCTTGTAAAGAGTTGCCTTTATTTGTTAAACCTTAATTTTTATTTATTTTCATATGTCAAAAAGAATTTTAGGTGTAGTAGTAATTATTGTAATAATATTATCAACAAATGCGTTTAGAGTTTGGGCTGGAGACCCAACAACAGGTGTACAAAAGCAAGAACAGCTTCAACAGGAAAGTAACCAGAAGAAGCTAATTACAAAACAACCAGCACCTCAGTTAGATTATTCAGCTGAAAGACAAAATCTAATCGAAAGATTAAAGAGAGGGAATGATGCAAATTTGTTAGGTTACATTTACTTAATGGCTGACACAGGTCAAGTAATTGCAAGTTATGTAACAAAAGGAAAAGCTACTTCTATGGGAGCTTACCTAACTTCGTACGATGCTCTAGTGAATAAAAATGGTGAATTATGCAATTACGGAGAGTCTTGCTATCAAGTTGAATCTCCAGATTTTGATGGAGCTTATGGAAAGGATCCAGATGGAATATTCTTTTTTACAGATACAGGAGCAATGGTTGAATGGTCAGGAAGATACATTTGGACTGATCAACCTTTGACAATCAAAACACCTGTAAGTTTAGAGAGACAAGTACAATAATATGTTTGAAATCCTATTTGACCTGTTGATCATAGGTCATTACATAATTTGGGTATTGACGATACTTGCAACTATAGATTTCATATTCAATGGTTCAAAGGCAAAAGCAATCTCAGTAGGTTATTTAGGATTATTTTTAATAGGGCAAGGATTATTTAATGGATGCATCATTACTGATTTACAAAATTTCTTACTTAGTAAATATAATGGTGGATTTATAGAAAATAAATTTTTATTAGATTACTTTGTAAGTGGAGATACAACATTGCATAGACTTTTATTTGTTAATGTAGGAATAATATTACTTTTAGAAATGATAAGACTTTTAAAGAAAAAGCGTTCATGACAAACGAAGACCTGACACCACAAGAGCTTTCGGAGTTAACTACTAAGATTACTGAAGCTAGAAGGAATATAAATCTTTCTAGCTCAGTTAGTATAGTTTGTATAATTGCGCTCATCTATTCAATTTTTGTTGCAATTATTATTTCTAGTTTAATGTTCTTACCATGAAAACGCTCAAACTGATCCTGGTAATAATTTCATTGCTTAGCATATTACTTTATTTGGCTAATGGTGTTAGCGTTTATTAATATTATTTTATGAAGGAATTATTAGGGCTTTTCAATATGATAATATTTACTATTCTTTCAGCATGGCTAGTAATGTTGGTTTTTATGACTCTATATGCAATATCACATCATGATCAAATCACAAATCCAATTGCGTTAGTTTTGTTTGGAATCATTCCTTTAATTTTATGGATTTTCTTTTTTCCTAAGTTTTTGAAATATTTAACTGATTAAATGAAAATAATAATTAAAGGCCAACTGCCTGACTTAAACACTGAAATCAACGAATTAAAGAAACATTGGGCTATTTATGCTAAACATAAAAAATATTGGACTCAGTACATTGCAATGGAGATCAAAAGGCAAAAAATAGGTCAAATTAAGCCCCCTATTGCCCCTAAATTCACTTGGTTTACCAAGAATGAGAGAATGGACTGCGACAACATTTCCTTCGCTAAAAAGTACATTCTAG
>ERZ869929.1119-NODE-1119-length-10375-cov-4.377810_pt1 | contig 10375 bp, 16 predicted proteins | sample MGYA00579312_ERZ869929 | MGnify/ENA primary metagenome ERZ869929 (study PRJEB32216, sample SAMN09231818) | wastewater metagenome | place: USA: Maryland | collected 2016-08-09 | study: EMG produced TPA metagenomics assembly of the PRJNA472060 data set (Reclaimed...
GTCCGCTGGGCTGCCGACAAAATGACATCCCCCTTTATCGGTAGTGCAGAGAAAATGACCAAATCGATCAGCCTGGCAGACAATCGCACGATCACGATCCAGGGTGTTCCGAACGCGTCGAGCATGCGAGGGTCTCTCGTCAACGCGTTGGACGACGACAGAGAGGCCGCTCTAGCAGCTCTTGAGGTCATCGGATGAGCACAGTATATCTGGTCCCTGACGATCCGAAATACCCCCCGATCGGGTTCGATTGCACAATCCGTGAAGGTCATGCACTGACGAGTCGAGCGACACAGCAACCGCTCGAGAGCGGCTCTGTAGTGTCGGATCATATCATCCACGAACCCGATACGTTCGTATGCTCTGTGATGACTACGCAGCAGCCTACAAGAGTCACATTTTTTGGGGACGGCGTTACACGCCCTGTCTCTTTGGGCGATGGATCCTCGGTGCTCGGGTTCACGATCGACAGGCCGGCAGACCTGATCCAAGAAATGCTCGATCGCTTGGACGCGCTCCGATTGGCTGCTGCGACGATGACGATCCTCACGTCACACAGAACCTACGAGGTCATGCGGCTACTGTCGATCGAGCTACCTAAAGAGCCGAACGAGCGCGGTGCAGGAAAATTCAATCTCAATTTCTCGAAGCTGCTGATCGTACAGACAAGCATCGTGCAGGCTCCCAAACCCAAAGAGCCACGAGGGGCGACTCTCGCCAAAAAAGGAGACACGAACCCGCAACCCGCCCCGTCGAAACCAAATGAAGTGTTCGAAGCGGACAAGAGCTTGCTGCTGAAATACGCACCATGGCTGGCCCCCGGAGGTTGACGTGCTCCTTGAAATCGATCTCCCTGCTGATACGCCGCTGTTTTCGCTCCGCACGTCGCTGGACGGGTCGACTTACCATTTGAGGTTCGACTACCACCAACGGCAAGATCGATGGTTCTTGACGTTGTCAGATGCAGACGAGGCCAGCATTCGCAGCGGTGCGAAGGTCGTTTGCGGTATCCCTATGTTCGCGTCTTGCGTCGACTCGCGGATGCCCAAGGGGTTCCTGATTTTCTATGATCTCGCGGACCCTGCCGCCGAAGCTCCGGGCTTCTCGGAGCTTGGCCGCCGAGTGAAGCTCTACTATTCCCCTGGGGCGTCCGGCGTTGACGCCCCCCTGTTGCACACATGACAATCGACAAGCTCTCGACTGTCGCTTTCTCCCGCTATGCACGACTCGTGATCGATCGGATCGAGATCGTGTCTAGGGGCATCGCAGACCAGACAGGGCTGCGTTTCGATTTCGATGTGTCCAAGAACCTCAAACCCGAACCCAACAAAGCGCAGATCAATATCTGGGGCCTGTCCAGGGGCAGCCGCTACCGCATACAGACGCTAGGATCGGTGCCTGTCTCCCTTGACGTAGGATACGAAGGGGGCCACGAACAGATTTTTTTGGGGGGTCTTCGTACTGCGCTGCCGACCAAGGACGACGAAGGATCGATTATCGTGCATCTCGCCAGCGGAGATGGTGAGGTCAAGTTCCGCAAAAGCCGTGTCTCCGCATCGTTCGCCAAAGGCACCCCGGCAAACCAGGTCCTTCGGACTGTCGCGGAGGCGATAGGGGTCGATCGCGGCAACCTGGACGAAGCCGTCTCGGCGTTACAGGGGGTCGCCAACGCCTTTCCGTCCGGGACCGTTCTACACGGCAATGCGGCGCGGGAATTGACGGGTGTCTGTCGATCTCTCGGCCTCGAATGGTCCGTGCAGAATGGCAAATTGCAGATCCTCTCGCTCGGAGCTTTGATCAAAGGCACCGCGATCAATCTGTCAGAATCCTCGGGTATGATTGGAGCGCCATCCCTGGACAGCAAAGGCGTTCTTTCTGTCAAATCACTTCTCGTCCCCGGTATCCACCCTGGGCGAGCACTCGTGATCAAATCCGAATTCCTGTCGGGTCAGTTCCGGATCGAAGAAACGAAGCACTCCGGCGACACGCGTGGTCAGAACTGGATCGTAGACATCAAAGCAAAGCGATACTGATATGCCCCTGTCGACTTCGTACCCCGAGCTTCTCCGTCGCGCCATCGGTAGCGCGTTGAGTGATGTCTACACGAGTGAAGTAGGCGTGATCGACTCCTACGATCGCGCGACGCGTACTGCAAACGTACGGGTCCTTGTTGAGCGCGCTGTACCGACAGAAGATGCGGCAGAGCCCTTCATCTACGAAGAACTGCCGATCCTGCCTGGCATCCCTGTCTCGTTTCCCCGCGGTGGGGGTACGAGAATGCTTTGGCCTCTCGCCAAGGGGGACACAGGTCTAGTCCTCGTCTTGCGATCGTCAATCGCCGCGTGGCGAGAGACAGGGGCCGTTCCCTGTCGCCCGAAGGACGCGCGAACGCACCATCCTGCGCACGCAATTTTTCTTGCGGGCGCTACCCTCGTCCCGGATCTCACGGAGGAGCAGGGGACAGACGACCCAGATAACGCGATCGTCTTGGAGCCGCTCGTCAAGGTCGGGGCTAATGCTACGGATTTCGTAGCATTGGCGACAGCCACCAACGCCAATTTCGCTGCACTGTTCGACTGGCTTTCTATCCACACGCACCCCGAAACCGGTACGAATACGTCGGCCCCCTCTGTTGGGCCCCCTGATCCAGAAGACGTCTCCGCAACGAAACTGAAGAGCGAATAATGCCTATCCAATGGTCGTACATCATTACGCCCCCCGCGGGATCGACGGAGACAGAGGCACTTACCTCTCTCGAGGTGCTTGTACCGTCCGACCTGGCTGTTGATGCTGACGGAGATCTGGAGCTGCCCCCGAGGCTCGTCAAAGGGGCCTACGCTGTCACGCAATCAATGAACACGGCTTTTCAGATGATGCTAGGTGAGTGGTTTCTCGACACCAGGGAAGGCATTCCGTACGTCGAAGAAGTCTTCGTCGCTGCCCCTGACCTGAGGTTGATCGAAGCGTTATTCCGTCGCGCGATTCTCCGGGTGCCTGGCATTGCCTCACTTCGTGCTTTCGCCATGTCGCGAGACAGATCGACTCGCACGCTCTCGATTGATGATTTCGAGGCCGTGCTCGTGAACGGATCCACGTTGCGCCTCGCAGAGACCCCCTACGTGGTATACACGTCCAATGGGTGAGATCACAAATACCGGGCTTCAAATCCCCACCGTGGAAGAGCTTTCCACCATCCAATCCGAGGAGCAGCGAGCGGACATCGACGTCACGCTCGCGAACGGGTCGCTTACGCTGATCGGCAACCTCAACGGAATTCAAAGCTCGCACGGCAGGGAGGCGTGGGAAGCGATCCAGGCGCTCTTTGACGCGACGGATTCAGACAACGCCGAGGGCGTGCTACTCGACAACATCTGCCGATTGACGGGTACCCGCAGAGACCCCGCCTCGAAATCGAAATTCGTAGGATCAAAATCCTTGACTGTGAACCTGTCTCCGGGGGCGCAAGTCACAGCCAACGTCACAGCATTTGCTGTCGCGGGTAGCAGCCCGCTCATTCGATTTTTCGCCACCAAAACGGTGAAGAACGAGACCTTGATCGCAGCCGATTTTCCTGTCGAGGCCGCCTCCGAATTCACGGGGGAAGTGCATGCGAACGCGGGAACCGTTACTGTCATTGCGACGCCAACCGCCGGGGTGAATTCTGTTACCAACGCGTTCGACGTCATCCTCGGGAGCGACGTCGAAAAAGACGGCCCTCTTCGCCGCAGACGCGAAACGGAGCTTCGCAAGACCGGCAGTAGCAACTACGCCGCGCTCGAGGCGGCCCTCGAAGCGTACACCGACGATGAGGGGAATACGCCGGTTGTGTTCGCTCGGGTCCTGAATAATGCTACGGATTTCGTAGACGTCAACGGCATCAAACGGCATTCATTTTTGCCGATTGTGTGGGACCGAGGGCTTGCAGACGATGTCGCGCTCAACGCGATTGTCCAACGGAACAGCCCCGCAGGAATCTTGCCAACTCTCGGTGCTCCGTTGCTCCAAGCGTTCCGAGACGGGATCGATCCTGGAAACTCTTTTGCTCGCCCAGTCGAAACGGCTTTCACGCTATCGATCACGATAGAGCCTTCCACCACATATGTGGGAGACGCCGCTCTGGCAGAAGCGCTCGCAGCAACCGCACTCGACGTTCAGAGTCCCGTCACAGAGCAAGGCGTCGACGGAGAAATCGCTTTCTCTCTTTATGTGGCCAGCGCTCTCACGGTTGGCGTCAAGCGCGTTACCAGCATCACGATCACACCTGGCGGTGGCTCTCCCGTTGTCAACGGAGACGCCTACCCCAAACTGAATCAAGTGGCGACACTGACAGCGGCAGATGTTACCATCGTGACGCTATGACAACGAACAGCATCATAACGACGATCGCCTGCGCCATGCTCGTATTGGGGGCGCTCCGTGTTGCAGCTCCCCGGGTGTCGAGGCGATGGCCAAACTCTTGGTTGGATCAAACTGTCGCCTTCATCCTTCGATTCGGGTCTGACTGGCTCGGTGCTATGATCTCTCTCGCTCTCCGGCAGGGCAGCGCGGGAGCTCTCGTTCCGACGGGTGACGAGGCTGCGACCGCGAAAAAGGCCTACGACGCATATGCAGCCACTGTCGGAACGACGTACAGAGGCGACCCGATGAAAGCTTGGGAAGACCTCCCCCCGGAGACGCAGGCGGGTTGGGTCGCAATCGTCAAGGTCGTTCACATGGGACAGAAATTGACGATTGCGATCGGCGTGATCTTCCTCTCTGCCTCACTCTCCGCCTGCCGCCTGTCGCCTGCGCAAACCGCAGGCATTGCCAAATGGGCGCCACCTATCGCAGGGGCGACATGTCATTTGGTCGCAGAGCTTTTCGACTCTGACGCGGTTCGCTACGCGTGCACGAAAGCGGAAGAGACAGGGATCGTGCCGCAAAGCACAGATCCCTCTAGTCCGCCCGTGCCCCGAGAAAAGATCTTCGACATCCCTTCCGAGCATCGGTTGGAATTCGAGAGCGTCAATCGTGTCGAGTGAGCCATGCGAGTCATGGTTACGGTAGACTCAGAGCTGCTACAAGATCTTCTGCGGCGCGTCGAAGCTCTCGAAAAGAGGCAAGAGGCTGCGGATATTGCCAGGCAGCTCGCCCCAGCCGTACAGGCAGCAGACAGAGAGCGAGAGGAAAAGCACAAGCCGTGAAAATCGATCAGTACGAGACCCCTCTCGAAAAAATGATCATGCCCCCGCGGGTCACGCTCCCCTCTGGTAAGATCGTCACTGCCTGCTCTGCGCTGGACGCAGATCGCGTCGACGGGTTTGCTCACCCGTCATACTCTCGCGCAATCGAATTCGGCAAATTGCACGGTGCTCGATTGGTCTCCTACGAGACAATCGACGAAATGTACAACGCCCCTGGGGTGATCGAGCTGACGCCTGTCACTCTCCCGACGCCCGTGCAGTACTCCGAGCACTGTCGTAGTTTTGGCCCCCCACCAAAACGCGGTACCGATGCCTATCGCAATTGGGCTGCTCGTCTCATGTCTCCGATGGCTACCCGAGAGTGGTGCGACGTCGGAGACGCTCTGATCTATCACCAGATCAGAGCGCATTCGTGGGACGGTAAATCGTTGATCGTCAACGATCTAAAATGGCATCAATTCGGCGCACCGCCCGGACGGTGCTACCTCCGCGGTTGGCGAATCCGTGGCAGATGGATCCAGGCCGGCGTACCCCCGGCGCAAATCGGCAAGGTGCCAGGCCCCCACGGAGATTGGCAACACGATTACGGCACGGGAGCGAGGTACGAATGGCCGGAGGCGTAACAATCAAGCTGCACTCGACAGGCCCAGATGTCGCTGTCTGGCAAGGCATCCTGGGCATTGCCCAGGACGGTGTTTTCGGCCCAGAGACAGAGCGCCGAACCGTCCTATACCAAGAGTCCAACGGACTCGTAGGTGATGGCATTGTAGGGCCTCGCACGTGGGCCAGGGCGCTGCATTGGAGCGAAATCCCTACGACACCCAAACTAGGCGCGGACCTTCGCGCACCGGCCTGCCGGGCTGCCTTGCGTGACGCGAACACAAGATGGCCGCATCGCTCACGAGTTAGTGACGGAATCCTGGGGGACGCGAGACATCAAGCGACCAAGAGCGATCACAATCTGGGCAACGCGGTCGACATTACCGCGAGAGCTGACACAGGCTATCCCGAGACCCCGAGAGGCAGTGATCTCGCAGCAATGGCCATGACAGATCGCCGCACCCAATATGTCATTTGGGACGGGAGGATCTGGAATGTCGACCGCGCAGAGGGCTGGCGCGAATATCACGGTGCGAATCCGCACAGGCATCACGTGCACATTTCGATCAAGGCCAGTCTCCGCGACGATGAAGGACCTTGGCCGTGGTAAACTACGAAATCAATAGCACTCATGTCGAGCGCGGAATCGACAAGCTGCTGACTCGCTACCAACAGCCTCGCAACGAAGCGTTGCTCGCCTCCCGGTTGCGCATGTGGCAACGCATCGAAAACGTTGCATGGGAGGCCGCTTTCGTTGTGCTGTCGATCGAAAACGGTTTCGGGGTCATTCTGGACCGGATCGGTAAAATCGTAGGTAGGGGGCGGAAAAACCTTTCAGATGCCGATTACAAAATCGGCCTCTACACGAAAATCCGGATCAACCGATCCAACGGGAACCCCCAGGATTTTGACGAAGTTGCATCACTGGCCGGAGTCGAAATACACCAATTCACCCGTCCCGATGCCTGCTTTACCATCGAGCTTTTGAATGCCCCAACGTCGCTCGGGGTGTTCGCAATCCTTTGTGAGGATTTCGCGACAATGGTGGGGCTCGGGATCGGTTTCGACTTGGTGTATGGCGGGTCGTTCGATCAGGACAACGCGCTACTCTGGGGGTGGGACGGGGCAAGCTATGATGCATCGGACGGATTGGCTCACGGGCTGTCTTGGGATGTCGATGGCGATGGCGGATATGCATCTGATGTGGTGAGGCTGACATGACAATCAAAAAAGGCAGGCCGGCGAAAGACCCTATCGTCTTGGCGACAGATGCGGAATGGTCCGCCCCGGGCGAGCTATGGGACACGGCAGAACCGACCCTCCGGCCTCTGGACGGGTTGATCGCCACCGGGTTCATGCCGGACCAACGGATCGCGGTCCGCCACATCAACTATCTGGAGCACCACACCGGCCGGAGACTGCGGAACCTCGATTTGATCGAGGTCACCAACTGGCCGGAGCCCCACCCGAACACGGACGCGGTCTTGAACGGTGGAGGGAACCTCGCAGGTTCTATGGTCGAAATGTCCCCCGACATCGCCAATATCGCTGGGCCGGGCGTGATGTATTACTGCAACGGAGGAGACAGCATCAAAAAGGACGTGCTGTCTGGCGGGTACGCCTGGACCAATGACCACACCGACGCGGGCGCCACTGTCTACGAGCTGGCCGCGAATCGGTACAACGCGGCCGCCGTCGCAACAGAGGGAGGAGCAGCGAAAATCATCCACAAGGCGGTTGCTTCTGGGTGGCAGACGCACGGCGTCTTGCTGACGGACGCCCGTGCCATCGTCGCAGACGACGATCTCGGAATCGCGGAACCGACCCCCGAAAGCGTGTTCTGGCTCGCGGGGATTTCCGGTACAACGCCTCGTGTCTCTCGCATTTCGTTCGGCGCAGATGGCACTTCCGCTATCTCAGAGGTCACCTACAGCGCAGGCGTGGGATCCACGCGGCTCGATGTCATTGCCGTTGGTGGCGGCCGAGGAGTCGCCGCCAACGCGGCCGGGACTCAGAACATCTATACGTGGCAAGACGGCGCGGCCGCACTTACGGCCGTCTCGCTCGGGGGCACCGATACGCCTCGATTCGTCGTATGGGACCCGGAGAACCTGCAATTCATCATGGGATTCTCGAACGGAAAAATGTGGCGCAGCCCGACCGGGCTTTCTGCCTCTTGGACAGAGGTCACAGCCAACATGCCTACCGGCACAAAGGATTATGCCTTCAACGGGGCGTGCTCTCGAGGGTCTCTGTGCGTCGTTCCAGGCACGCTCAACTCGGTTTCTTGTCTGTTCGTGACGGGGGACGCTGGCGAGACTTGGGACACCCTTCCTGATCCACTTCGGAGATACAACGCCAACGCCTATATGGGGCCCGCTTCGGGCCCCGCGCCTGTCGCGGAGAAGGTTCGGAGGGTCGGTAACAGGCTCGTCTGCCTCGGGTACAACGCAAGCAATAAAGCCTATGCCGCCTATTCTGAGAGGACGGGCCGGCCGTGAACGTCGGTCGCCTATCGGTAGGCATGCAAGGACCGGGGGAAACGATCACGTTGCAGATCCCCGCCCCACGGAATGTCGATCTCGCAGCCGCAACTGAGATCATTTGCCGACTCACCGTCAACGGAAGCGAAATCGGCAACTGGTCAGTTCATTCGATCTCTGCCACATCGTGCAGAGCCACGCTCGTTCCCACCGGTAACGAGTTTTCTGCCGGCCCCGCCGTGTTGCGATTGACACTGGTCGTCGACGGCACCCCCTACCGATACGTCCCAATCAATGAGGTAATCGATCCGTGAGCAAGTCCAACACCTTCGAGAATGAGCTGCTTCTCCTGATTTTCCAGAACGCGAATATGGCCCTCGTCGGGGATGCTACAGGCATCCGAGGCAGTAGCGTTGCGGGGAGCCTCTATCTTGCTCTTCACACGGCCGATCCAGGAGAGGCCGGAGATCAGAGCACCAACGAAGTTTCATACGGATCGTACGCTCGCGTCGCGGTCGCACGCACGAGCGGAGGTTTTACGGTCGCAGGGAACAACGTGCAGCTCGTCGCGAAAGCCACGTTTCCGACCGGATCAAGTGGCACCGTCTCGCAAAATGGCGCTTGGGTTTCGGTCGGAGTCGCCAGCTCGGGGGCAGGGAAGATCCTCTACCGGGCGCAACTCAGCACGGCCCTTTATACCGGCCTCGGGGTCGCCCCCGAGCTGAACGCCGGGACGGGTCTCTCTATCACGGAGGACTAATCGAATGGGCCTCATCGCCTCCGTAAATGACTATCTCGCAGCGACCAAACAACGTATCGAGCTCACGAGAACCGGCGCACGTACGACCGTCTCGGCAGGATGGTTTTCGACTCTGGATCTCGCCGGATACCCGGGAGCCGGAACGCTGGCCGGGGCGAACACCGCCAACGGAGTCGTCCCTGACGATAGCACCCCTGGCTGCCCTCCGATCAACGGGAGTACTGGAACCTGGCAGTTGACCAAGGTCAACTTTTCTTCCTCGGTCGCTTGCCGTATGATCGTGTTCGACCTGCTATTCAAAGCTGGGGCCTACGCATTCAACGCGAACACCGCCCTGTCGTCGCAGCCATCTTATTCTGCTCGCATTCCCGGAGGCGATTACAAGGGCACGGAGATATGGGTAGAACAGGTCACAGCAGCGACCGGCAATCAAGCGGTCAACGTCACATATACTGATCAAGACGGCACTCCCGGGGCGACAACGGGAGCGGTTGGAATCGGCGCCGCGCCGACTATCGGCAGATGCTGGCAACTGCCCTTCGCCCCCGGCGACAGCGGAGTACAAAAAATCGAAAACGTGGCCGGCAGCGTCGCGAGCGCAGGGACATTCAACGTCCTCGTCATGCGGCCTTTGTGGTCAGCTCGTGTGCGCATGGCCAATGACGGCGACGTGCACGATCTACTTCGAACGGGTGCCGTCCAGCTGTTCGGGTCGAGCGCGCTTGTGTGCTTGATCGCTCCCGATTCTACTGCGATCGGACTGCCGGGAATCCTCGTAGAGATCTCTAACGTGCCATGACCTCTCTGTGGCGAATCCAGCCTTCGGGGCGGTGTCGAGACGTCTTCCCTACGTCTGCGCCCCTTGCGGCTGTTTTCGAGTTTTTCGAGCTGCCTAGAGCAGAAAACGCATCTGCCTCGGCTGGCGCCGCGACGAGCGCTACCGGTATCTCGACAGTCAAGGGAGACGCTTCGGCCGCCTGTGTCGCGACCGCGAGCGCTTCGGGTGTCTCGACGGTTAAGGGAGACGCTTCTGCCGCCTGTTCCGCTACCGCTACCGCGACGGGGCTCACCAAAAGCCCAGGAACAGGGAGCGCTGCCTGTTCCGCTACCGCTACCGCGACGGGGCTCACCAAAAGCCCAGGAACAGGGAGCGCTGCCTGTTCCGCTACCGCTACCGCGACGGGGCTCTCCCTGTCTCGAGGGGACGCTTCGGCCACCTGTTCCGCTATCGCGAGCGCGACGGGGCTCTCCCTGTCTCGAGGGGACGCTTCGGCCACCTGTGTCGCGACCACGAGCGCAGAGGGCACGACCGTCGGAAGCGCCTATCCTCCGGGAGACGCTTCGGCCAC
>ERZ869929.1120-NODE-1120-length-10362-cov-4.566217_pt1 | contig 10362 bp, 12 predicted proteins | sample MGYA00579312_ERZ869929 | MGnify/ENA primary metagenome ERZ869929 (study PRJEB32216, sample SAMN09231818) | wastewater metagenome | place: USA: Maryland | collected 2016-08-09 | study: EMG produced TPA metagenomics assembly of the PRJNA472060 data set (Reclaimed...
ACACCTTTGATGCCGTCCCAAGCTCTCGACCAGTCACCAGTGATGACACCCATAACTACATCAATGACGCCTTGAATGGCGTCGAGCACCCCGGAGATGACGCCCCAGAGGGTGTCCCACACGACCTTGACGCCGTCGAGGATGAGGTCGCCGTAGTTCTCCCATAGTCCTTGTACTACGCCGAGCACGACGCCTACCACTGTGCCGATATGGCCCATAACGGTGCCGATCAGCTCGCCCGCTGAGGCGAAGATCTGCCCGACCTTCGCGAATACCGGCTCGACTTTCGCTATGAGCGCGGGCCCATTCGTGTCCCACCACGACGAGATCGACACGAACGCTGCCAAGGCGAGATCGAACGCGGGTTGGGCGACCGAATCCCACGCTGAGCGGACACCATCCCATGTTCGGTGCCAGAGGTCGGCGATCCCGTCTAGGGCTGGCCCAACAATCGTGCCGAGATGCTTGGCCGCGGATGTGATTCCTTCGCGGAACCAATCAACGTTCTTCCATGCCCACATCAGCCCGGCTGCGAGAAGCCCAATTGCTGCGGCGACTGCGATCACTGGAGCGGCAGCTGCGAGCGTTGCCGCTGCCGCGGGAATCGCTGCTGAAGCCCACGCCGTGAACGCTGGGACCAGTGCCGCAACGATGACCGCTCCGAGCCCGACGAGGATCTCCTGGTGCTCCCCAACAAATTTGGAAGCGGTGCCGAACATCGGAATCATGTCGTCGACGACCCAGCCGACCAGCTTTTGGCCGACCGGTAGCAGCTTCTCAGCGAGGGTGGCTTTGAGGTCCTCGAACTTCGCTTTGAGTTCGTTCGTGGACTGCACGCCCTTCATCGAGCCGTCCGCCCACGCCTTCTGAGCGTCAGTCGACTTTTCGAAAATGAGTTCCTGTGTGGCGATAGCTTTGGCTTGCTCTAGGGCCGCTCCCGTGAGGTCAGACTGCCCTTTCGCTGCGAGTCTGGCCGAAACGTCAGCTTCGGAAATGGCGATGCCTAAGCTTTTCAGCCCGTCACGTTCGCCGAGCATCGCTTTCGCCAGGATGTCGGACGCGTCGGCGGATGACACCTGACCGCCAGACCATGCTGATAGTGCGCCCGAGAGCCCCACTACCTCGGTCGACATTTTGGCGGCCTGGTCAGCAGTGAACCCCATCGGCTTAAGGAGGTCGCCGAAGTTCGCTGCTAGCCCAACGAGCGCCTCGTCAGAGAGGCCCATTGCTTCATTGCTGGCGTCGGCCCAACTCCGAACACTGTCAGCTTGCCCCTCGAATACGGTCCCCGCCTTGCGGTCGAAGACTTCAAGTTGCCCGCCGAGGGCGAACAGTTGGGAGCCCCAATCGACGAGCACGCCACCGGCGAACGCTGCGCCGAGCGCTGCCGTGATCTTGCCTGCCATGCCCGACACGCGACCACCGAAGCCTGCCATTTTGCCTTCGGCGTCATCGAACGCTGCGCCGAGCTTCGACGCGTCGCCAATGATTCGGATCTTCAGGTCCTTAGCCATGGCGCCCCTTTTCGTTCTTCGGGATAGCGTTGATGAACGTCTTGATTTCCCGGTCGGTGAGACGGTCGAGGTCCCACGGATGGAGCCCGAACCAGTGCGCTAGCTCTGGGGCTCGTCGTCGGTAGAGGTCTCTGGTTCTTTTGGGAGGTCGTCGTCACCTTCTCCGAACTGGATCTCGATTTCGGATTCCCACGTGATCGCATCGGCAATAGCGAGAAATGTTGCCGGTTGGTTCATTTGCCTTCTGGCGAGAAACACCAGAGCGGCAAGAAAGAACGTCTCAAACTGTTCGTTAATCAGAGCTTCGACAATCTGCGGGAGTGTGAGTTTCGACTGACGAAACAGCTCCAGGCGGTCTACCGTGCTCGACCCGAGGAGGTCGAGGTGGTAGGCGGTGCCGTCGATTGTGATGGTGATCTGCTCAGCGCTGGCCGCTTTCGCTCTGCTCTGTGGTGGCATGTAGTGGTTCTTTCAGTTCGCGATGTCAAGGCCGACGGCAGCTAATGCTGAGCCGAATTCCTCAAGGAATTTGTCTTGGAAGTCTTCGATGTTCGAGCGGTCGCTGAGCACATCACGAATGATGTACGGGCCGTCGCCCGCCTCGATGTCCCACGTGTTGCCCACCCACATAGGGAACTGCTGCCAGCGGAGCGACCCGAAGAACGCTCCCTTGCCAAACGGCACAGCGGAGGTGTTGCGGACTGCTAGGTCAGCTCCCGCGGCGGTGCCTCTGCCGATGAGAGCCTTTGCCGCTGCTGCTTGCTGGCGGGTGCCCGTAGCAGCTCGTGCTTTGGTCCGTTCGGTGGCGAGCTGGGCAACTTTCCGGTGGGCTGCGGAAAGATCACGCGTCTTGCCTTCAGCGTCGCGGAACGCTTGACGTGCCTCCTTGAGGCCGTCGACCTCGATGACGCCCGCCATTTACGGGGTCGTGTCAGCGGTCGTGTACGCCACGCTGATCGGTGAGTTCGTGCCGTCGAACAACCCGACGCATTTCACCGTCTGCTCTAGGACATCAGTGCCGCCGATGTTCACGCCGACCTCGTCGAAACGGGCAGCGGGGATCGTGGCCTTGATACGCGGGTAGGTGCTAGCGCCGATGAGCGTCGCGGCGGTTGCTTGCAACTCAACGGCTGCGAGCGTGCCTGCAGCGGTGGCCGACTTGAAACGGTTGTAGTGAGTCAGGTTCTCGAAATCGAGGGTGAGTTCCGCTGTGATCTCGCGGTAGTCCGACTCGACAGGTTCTTTCCGTCGGGTGTTCTCACGGAGGAACAGCCTGCCGTCGTCCAACTTGTTGTCGCACGACACCTTCCACGACTTCACATCGGTAGCTACGCCGCCGAGCCCGACGAGACCACCCACCCATGAGAACACCTCAGCACCCGCGGGGTACGATGCCGTGGCAAGCGCTGTGGCTGTCGATTCGTCCTCACCAACAAGGTCAGCGGAGAACGTCAGGAGGCCTTCAGCGTCGAGCGCTAGTTCCCATTTGGAGATCTTGAGGCCTTCCCATGTGAACGCCTGGTTCGTGTCGCCACAAGCGCCGAACGGGCGGTTCGCTTGCATGGTGAATGACTTCCCGCAGAGGGTCGCGATGCTCGCCGTATGGGTGTAAGCGCCGTCGACTGGGCCCGTTGTGGCGACTTGGCCGAGCATGTGTTCAAGCCAGAACCCGAAGCCCTTCGACAACGGTTCCAACTCGACTGAGCCAGAGACGCCTGTGATGTAGGGAATGAACCGGTCGGAGCGTTGCACCCGTTGACCGGTCCGCAACGCCTTCGATTCGGCGCGGCCGGTTTCGAGCTGCATCGATTCCGACAGGAACTCGGCGAAGCGGTCAACAGTCACCGCTGTCCCGTAGGTGACTTCCTTCTTTACTCCGAGCTGGGATGAGATGGGCATGGCTACGCCTCCTTGGTGGCGGGCTTACGGGCCGGGGCTTTCGCCTCGACCCAACTGTCGGACTGCTCAAGCAGGCCATCGGCGATCCGGGTGGCGACGCTCACAGAGTCACCCTTCGACACCGTGGCCCAAATGCCTGGTGCTGTTTCGATTTCGACGGCGTCGAAAGAGCCGACGTAGGTCACTGATTTCATTGGCCCTCCTAGATTCGGGTGTTGTGGGTTCGGAGTTCGCAGCGGAGCAATCCGGTGCGAGCATGGTCGCCAAGTCCTGGCGTCCACTCAGTGGGAGCGAAGGTCGTCCAACACGACGCGCCGCCGGCACGAACAGCGTCGAGGCCGGTGCGCATCTGCTCGGCAATCACGTCGAAGATGGCGAAGGCCTTCCGGCGTACTTCGGTGGCTGTGCCGCCCGGGAGTTCCACGAGCACCCAGATCGACAGGGTTGCATCCTCGATGTGCTTGCGCGACCCGATCGACGCAACCGTGTGATCAAACGTTGCGCTACCGATCACCACGGTGCACCGTTGAATCTTGTCGCCCGGCCAGCTTTCGCACAGGTCGACGTCGTCAGCCGAGAGTGTTGTGGCGAGGTCGCCCAACAACCAATCGATGACCGCGGGGATTGCTGAGGCTGGCACTACGCGAGCCCTGGAAGTCGGACGAGATCGCGCCACTTGATGATGGTGGCGTCCAGCTCGGGGTACCCAGTTGGCTGCTTGGGGCCTGCAATAGCGAACGATGTCGACCCGAATTCGTTGCTGATCGAGCGTGTTCGGTCTGGCATGCCAGATTGCCCGCGGGACAGCACCTTCGCACGTGCGGCCTGTAGGGCTGCGTCTGCGAGGTCGGCGGGTGCGTGCGTGGAGAACCCTGCCGAGTAGTCGATCGTCAGCGACCCGAAGAATGGGGAGGGTGCTGTGAGCACTCCAGAACGATCCAGCTCCCACGCGGCGGGGTCAACGGCCTCGCCGTTGAAAGTGAGGCCGAATAGCTGCGATGGGTAGGCCTTGAACGGGGCTACAGTGCAGCCCTTGATGGCTCGGGTCTCCTGGTAGCGCCGCTCGCAGAACGAGGTCTCCACGGTTGTTTCGATGAGCGCCTCGATCCAATCGAGTGCAGCGGTCAACGTGAGGTGGGAATAGCGCTGCTCGTTGTCGAGATCCGGCATCGAACGGAGGTCACCAATCGTGAACATCGTCGAGCTCACAACCTCCACGCCAATGTATTTCGCCACGTCAACAGAGTCAGCCGTACCGGCGAACCGCACCACGAGCGTGTCGAGGTCGGCTGTGTGTGTGGCGTCGAGCTCGAAGTGCCAGGCGTTAGGGATATCTGCCCACTCCGCACACTCTCCGCCAGTGTGAGTGGCTCCCGACGCTGCCTCGATCGTCGCCGTTGCCGGTTCATCGAGCGCGACGGTTCGGCCCGCCCGATCGAGCGTCGCAACAAGCGGCGAGGAGGACCCGAGAGATACTCTCATCTGCTACCGGATCCGCTTTCGAGGAGCAGGCTTCGCCTTCGATGAGGCATCTTCCTCCGGGGCGTCGAGTTCGGCGTCCGGAGCGGCATCCTCCGGGGTATCCAGTGGGGTGTCCGCTGCTGTGGTTTCGACATCGGAGCCGAGGCGGCGAATCTCCGCGGCTACTTCATTGGCCCGATCGTCAAGCCCTCGGACAAAGTAGCCGGCCATTTCGGCCTTCAGTGCTTCAATGCTCATGGTTGCTCCTCAGTGTTGGGTGTGTGGGGTGGCGGGCAGAGCCACGTGAAGTGGCTCCGCCCGCCGTCAGTGCTAGAAGGTCGGCGTAGCCAGACCCGTGCCGCTGATCTTCGCAATGGAAGATGGGTAACGGGCTGCTGTGAACGCCACGTAGCCGTAGACCACGAGCTTCACCGTGAGGCTCCCGCCCAAGGTTTCCTCGAAGCGGAGGCGTCGAGGTGTCGGCGCTTCCTCCCAGAGGAGCGCATCATCTGCCCGCATGATGAGGATGGCGTCCTCGTTAGTACCGCCACCAAGGTTGGTCGGGATCCCGGCATCGGTCACAACGGGCAGCCCGTTGGACAACGTGCCCACGACCTGGCCGTACTCGTTCGCTACGCCGACACCCATAGGGTTCTGCGGAGCGACAGACGACACGAACAGAGGTCGCCCGGTCGAATCGACAGCCGCGGTCAACCAACCCCACCGGCGTGGGTGCATGATCGCTACCGTCGCTGGCATGAACCGAGTCGAGTTGACCTGTTGGGTACCGTCAGCCAGCTTCGGCCAGAGCTCCGTCACAGTCGGGCTCGCGTCGGTGTACGTCACCGAGTTCACGCCCGACTGATTCAGCAAGCCGATGGAAGCCTTGGAGAGCACGTACGCGTTGACCTTGGTGGCGTAGTCGGCCACCAAATCGGCGTACACGATCTCGTCGGTCCCGCGGCCCCGCTCGATCGACTGGCGGGAAACGTCCTGCTGGCCAGCGATGGTAGCTACTGGCACCGCCAAGGTTGTCTCGTCGAAGTCGGTCTCTTGAACGGCGGTGTTCTCTGACGACTGCTCAGCCGTAGCTGTGCCGGTCGTACCGCGGGGGATGCCGAGGGTCATTCCCTCATCGGGAAGAGGCAGCGATCGGACTACGTTCGCCGTGGGTCGACCAGAGCGGGCAACCTCGGCATACAACTCAGTCAGGTACTGCGGCACCACAAGAGCACCGAACGCTCCCGTTCCGACATCGCGTGATTCTGGCAGTTCGCCAGCGGCGACCATCTCGCGGCCATGACGCTCAAGGCGCTCACGTGCCTCGAAGTCGCCGCGCTGTGAGCGGTAGGCGTCGCCGAAGAACGACACATCGCGTGCGTTGTCTCGGCGATAGGTCGCTGGTTCGGAGCGGACAACCGCAGGAGCGCCAGCTGGTGCGACGCCTGCTGCGGCGAGCGCTGCGGTGGCGGCAGCTGAGGAAGTGGCGAGGGTTTCGAGCTCGGCAATCCGTTCCTCAACGGGTGCCCGCTCGGCGTCGATGGTGTCGATCGCTGAGCGTGTCTCTGCCCACTTGGTGTCTTCGTCGGCACTGAATGCCGATCGGCCCTCGGCCTCACAAGTCGCGAGGATCTGATCGAGGGTCTCTTGGTGCGCCTGGCGCTGATTGAGGAGGGCGCGCAAGCGTGCCCGGAGTTGTTCCAACATGGTTGGCCTTTCGGGGTGGTAGGTGTGGTGTGTTCCCGAGGTGACCGCTAGGTGTGGAACGGGTGCCCGAGTTGGGCGGCGCGATCCACGGCGTAGCAGTCGGCGTCAGACGCTCCGGAGGCGGAGCGCTTCGAGTTCGCGGCGGCGCCAGTCGAGCGATGCCGGGATTTCGACTTCGGTGTTCTCGTCGCGAGCGGTAATCGTCGCGGCAGGGTTGGCTGGGTACGTCACGGCGGACACGTCGAAGAGCTGCAACTCACGAATAGTCCGCTCGGTGTAATCCTCGTTCCACTCCTGGCGGGTGACCCGGAAAGCGAAACTCATCGAGTCGACTCGGTTGTTCAGCAGTCCGTCAATAAGCATCTCGGCGACCGTGTTGGTCGGCAGCAGTGTGAGCTCGGTTCGGAGTCCGACCTTGTCCTCAGAGAGCGTAAGGTCACCCGAGTACGTCGCTGCAAGTGGCACGCCGAGAGCGGTCGAGGAGTCGTGATTGACCAGGAATACACAGCGGTCCTGCTCGGCCAGCGACTTGGCACAAGCGCCCTGAGCAATGATTTCATCCCACCCGTAGGTTCCGCCAACGTTGTAGGCATAGTCATACACCGTTGCGTAGCCGGACACCTCGCATCCTCCGCCGTCAAGGGCTCGGGTTTCGGGTGTGAAGAGGCGAGCCGATGCAAGGGTCGAGCGAGATACAACGTCGAACCCACGGCGTTGCCCACGCCCTGGTTCATCGTCGCCGATGACTGAAGCGAGCCGATCGAGGACCGGTTGGGGAAGGTTTCGTAGGTCTTTCACTGGTCCTCCGATGAGGTTGATGGGGCCAAACTGGCGCCAACTGGTGGCCACATGAACTGATCATTGCCGCCGATAGGTGGGCGTTCGCTGAGCGCTCTGGCTTCATCGCGGCCAAGTGTCCCGTTGCGGATCTCGATATCCATCCCCTTGATTCGAGATGCGTAGTCGACGCGCTGAAGTGCATCGACCTTGTGCTTCACGTATCGGGGACGAGGTAGCAGCGCCGACCACGCCGCCTCGGCCCGGTAAAGCCGTGGTCCTGCGCTGTAGGTGAGGAAATGCAGCCCGCGCTGCTCAACATTCGCGTAGGTGACCGAATCCCCGCCCGACGTCGCGCCGATCATTTCGGGTGGCATCCGGAAGATACGGCAGATCTGACGCTCTGAGGCCCCGATTGTTTCGAGGAATTGGGATTCCTCGGGTGCGATCTGGATCGGCTGGTAGTCGATGTCCTTACCCACTACTAACGGTTCGCGTGTCCCGTTCAGCACCTGGAGGACCTTTGTCTTGATCGAGTTCGCCTGTTCGGGGCTGATCATGCTCGACGATTTGATAATCGCGCTCGGGTGAGCCCCGTCCTCGAACCAGCGTCGACCGAAGCCTTGCACGGAAAGCCCGAGCGAAACCTGAGCAGCGGCAGCCATGAGCGGAGAGAGGCCGAACCTGTAGCCCGGAATAGTCAGCCCAGGAACGTGCCAGAGGTCGCCCAGCGGATACGCGTCATGAAGGCTGTCGCCTACCCGGTAGCGGCCCGATTCGGTATCCCACGAGACGGCGTCGGGGTTGATCATCTCCGCTCGTGCGGGCCAAAGGTCCTTCGTCCATTCCGTGATCAGCGCGAACACGTTCCCGCGGAGCATCTGCGATGTCCAGTACTGGGTTCGCCAGTCAATCTGGCCGGTGGTGGCCGATGGTGCTGCCACGATCTGTGAAGGTTGCAGCTCGACTCGAACTCCATCGCCGCGCTGGTATTCGCCTACCGGGAGTGTGCCCAGTAGATCCGCTGTGAGGTCGACGCATGCCCACACTGTGTCAAGGCGTATTGCCTCGCCGATGCTGGGCTCGGGAACAGGGGCTTTCAATTCGCCGCTGTATCCGGCACCGGGGCGAAGCCGCGAGAGCGCGTCCCCGACCACGTCGCGCTGTTCTCCACGTTCGCCTGATAGCGCCAGAATGCGCGAAACGATCGTCATCGCATGGCCTGCGCAACAACAATGAGCACCACGCCGACAACCATGAGGGTCGCCGCTAGCGGCAGCATTACAAGACCGGCGATCAGGAGCGCCAAGCCAGCGAGTTCGCAGAGCTGTTCTGTCCGCATCGTTGCCTCCTAGTACACGAATTCGAGCAGCTCGGCTGGCAATTCGGGTGGGTCTTCATGGGTGATAAGCGCCAAAGATGTCGCTACCACAGGGGTGATGTCGATGGCCGAGGATCGCCTGCCGAACGCCCAAGCGTCTCCGATGTCCCGCTTCTTCGCACCGCCGACGGCGACCGCCATTTCCGGTTGCCCCCAATGGGCAAGCTGCCCTGATGCCACACTGTCGTACAGTCGCCCAGCTGCCCGCTTCACGCCCGCAGTGCCCTCGGGGGCCAGACGGATCCCGAGCCTCTCAAGCTGTGGCTGGAATGACCCGGCTGCAGAACCCGAGTCGAACGCTACCGCTGTGTAATCCCATGTTTCGCAGAGCTCCCCGAGGCGGTCTACTAGCCATTCCGTACCTGAGCGTTGCTCGACGAGCTCGACGCATGGGTGACCATGCCAGTCGCCCACGGCAACAATCGATGCCGAGTTGCGATTGGGGGCGACATCGAAAGCGAATGTGATGGGATCTGATGGCGCAGCGTCAGCATGTTCGCACGCTTCCCACTCGGTGAGTGGGATTGCCGCTTCGATGTCTTGGTCTGGGTCGGGTGTCCAAACGCCGAGGCGTTCCACCTCGAAGATCGCTGGCTCCAGTGTGTCTAACTCGTCCTCGACGGCCGAGATCGACAATCTGGTGCCGAGGTTAGGGTTCGCCCTTGCCCATGCCTTACGGTCTGTCGGGTCCACGCCCGAGGGGTTGGAGTACTCGACCCACGCCAGGCGGCCGGGGTCCGCCGACTCGGCAGTACAACGCAGTCTGCGAAGCGTGCGCCCCTCAACCGCGTATTCTTCCACCGGTGGTGAACTCGTGAACCACAGCTGATGGTTCACTCTGGCCGACAGGGTTGGCTGGATTGCTCCCATCACTGCCGCTGGCAAGTGGTAGGCCTCATCCAAGATCAGGAGATCACCACCGAGTCCTCGCCCCGATGATGCCGAGCGAGCTAGGAACTTGAGTTCCGCTCCACTTCGCAAACGGATGCGTTCCTCACCGTGAGAACGGCGGATATACAAGGTTCTTCGCAAGAGGTCCGGGGTGTTCTCGATCAGTCCAGTGATTCGCTCGAACGCATCGGCTGCGGTCTTGAACAAGTGGGCAGTGTGGTTGATCGTCCTCTCGCCGAACAAGAACAACCCGGCCAGTTCGCGTGCTTCGATGCACGCCCCTTTGCCGTTCTGACGAGGGACGATGACACCAACCCGAGTCGCTGCCCACTTGCCCGTATCGGTCTCGCCGAGAGATGCTCGGAGCGCCAATTGTTGCCATGGGTCCAGATCAAGCCCAGCCGACGCTGCGAGCTCGATCGCCTCAACTGCTGCGTTGCTTACTTCTGGTGGCTGGACCAGTAGCGCTGGCTTTGGTGCGGCGGCGATTACGCGCCTGAGCGAGGTCATCGACACTACTCGCCTCCGGCTTCGTGATCGTTGCGAGCTCGGCCGTGACGAGCATCAGTTGGCGTGCAAGTGGGGCGACTTCGTTGGGTTTCGCCCGCTCGATCGAGGTTGCGATTTTCAGCTGCAACGCCCTGAGCACCTTGGCTCGGTCGGTGCTCGTCAGGTTCGATGCCACGGTCCACCGCCCCTCGGAATTTATTTAGGGAGAGAAAAAGTGCAGAC
>ERZ869929.1121-NODE-1121-length-10349-cov-4.960462_pt1 | contig 10349 bp, 9 predicted proteins | sample MGYA00579312_ERZ869929 | MGnify/ENA primary metagenome ERZ869929 (study PRJEB32216, sample SAMN09231818) | wastewater metagenome | place: USA: Maryland | collected 2016-08-09 | study: EMG produced TPA metagenomics assembly of the PRJNA472060 data set (Reclaimed...
AGAAGCCCGCGGATGTCCTTCACGCCGTGGGCGTCTTTAATCCAGACGATCTTGTTGTCGCCCGGCTGCGTGAGTTGTTCTTCCAAGTCGTCTTTAGCGACGGCGAGCGCCCCGAGGATCGTGCCGCAGCTCGTCTTGACCTTGTTCGCCATGAACGAGAAGCACCACGTCAACCACTGGATTTCACCCAGCGCCGGCTTGAAGTGGCTTTGCGGCCAGAGTTGACCGGGGATGGGATGGAACGCCATCGGCACGCACGGCCACTGGTTGTCCTCGTACAGCGGAATCGGCCACGACGCCCGCTCCATGATCTCGTCTTTGTCATCCAGCACGTTCGGCGGGATGTTGAGCGGGAACGGGACGTTTTCACAGATACAGAGGCGGCAGTACTTGGGGAACGCATCGCCCCAGGCTTTTGCTTGCAGTTCTTCCGGCACGCCCTTGAGACGATCGCCGACGCCCATCTTGGTGTAGATTTCCCAAAACGTAATCAGGTCGTTCGTTTTGCCGGTCTTTTGCTTACTGCCCGAGGTGTCGCTGCTGGCCTTGGACATGCTCTGCTGCGACAGGCTTTCCACCTTGCAATACTTTTGCAGCGCCCCTGGTTCGTAGTGGAATAGTTCTTCCGCTTCCCAGTAGGGCATCGTCCGTTCACGCGCCACCCACAGCATCGACTCCCACGAATCGGCATCCGGGTCGGCGATGAAGTTCCGCACCGGTTCGTAGAACGTGCCGACCAACTTGCGGCCCGAACCTTCGTACTCAACCAGTTCGGTCCAGCCGATACCCAGCCCGCAGATTAACGCTTCGTCGATGATCCGCCGCATGTGCGACTGCTTATCGAGTTCGCGTTGTTCGTAGTTCAGGATGTCGCGGAAGATGTTGGCGTAGGACACCCGGTTGGTTTCCAGCGCCTCGCGCTGCTGCACTTGCTGCTGATATTGCTGCGCGATGGGATGCAGCATTTGCTCGCCGTTCGGGCCTTGCTGCGGTTGCAACAGCTCCGGGGGAATGCCCAGCGTGATCGGAGCAATCTCCGTGAACTTGCGGGGGTTCACCGCGAGCGTCGGGTTGTTGGCGTACAGACTTGGCCCGAAGATGCCGACGGCTTCGGCAACCTTCATTACCTTCATCTGGAAGTCGGGTGGAGCGACCTTGGCGTCTTTCGATAAGAAGCCGTTGCGACTCGTGGAGTGTTTGCCCCAAAAGTCATCCTTGCAGCCGTTGAAGAACTGCTGGATGTCGTCGGCATCGTCCTGAAACAACTCCTTCTTCCACTCGATTGCTCGGCGCATGAGTGAAGACCACGCCTTTGTGATCGGCGCGAGGGGATTGTCCAGCGATCGTCCAACTCCAAGGTCGTCCATGACCTACCTGCCTTTACTTCTTGCTAGGCGGTGCCGTCACCAGCGCCAGAACTTCGTTGATCTTGGCGTCGAGTTTCGCTTCCAATGCAGCAAACCGATCGTCGATCGCTTGCTGCCGCTTGGCTGCGTTGGCTTCTTCTTCCGTGAAGTCCCACGTTCCGCCATCGCCAGCCTTGACGGCCTTTTCCTTTTGGGCCACTTCCGGGTCGCTGGCGTGGAAGCACGTTTTATGCGGATACTGCCCGCCCACCGTGTCGAAGCACAGAATCTTGTTGTCGTAGACTTCTTTCACGATCGCACGATGCGGATTGCGCTTGTCCCCGCCCGGATGCCAGTTCACGAACTGACCGATCTTGGGGCGCGGCATGACGTAGCGATTGCGTTTTTCTTCTTCCGTAGCAGCCATGACAATTACTCCTCCTGAGAATCCCGTGATCGCGGACCAAGCACTACGCTTGAAGGTTCCGCGTTTCTACGCTTCGTGAATCGTTTCCACATTTCATCCGCCCAACTGCGGCCCGGCTTCGGTGCGTGCCAGTCCGGGTTGGCGGCTAAGACATATCGAACACAATCGAAGCCGTGGTCGGCTTGGCTAGGCGCTGGCACGTCCTGCCACATGATGTTCTTGTACTTGCTGCGCTTCTTATCGCGCTTGAGCGAACGCATTTCGTTGACGAGGTTCGGGCAGGTATCTGCCAGCACCATGAACTTGGGCATCCCCTCGTGGATCGGCTGGAGCGCCGTGCGCACGATTTCCACGCCCGACCGCACGTTGTCGAAGCCCGGCCAGAATCCGCAGTCCGACGCTTGCGAGCGAATGTTGCGCTTTGTGAACGCGGCGACGTATTGGTCACGGATGCGAGTGCCGGTCGATTCGTGCTTGGCGGCTTGATGATCGTCGATGATGAATGCGTAGAACGCTTGCCCCAGCATCTTGTTGGCCAGGTACTCGGCGTGCTCCTCGATCGACTTGCCCCACACATACATCTCGTCGTAGGCCAAGACGAGTTTTGGATGGAACGCCCAAGACGGCGGCGGGACGGCGACGAACAATGCGGCGCACGTTTCGTAACCGGGATCGAGCGCCATGTACCGGGTCCAATTGGCCGGCACGTTGCCGTTGGGCAGCCAGTCGCGCTTGAAGTGATGTCGTCCGCCCGTGTTGGCAGCCCACTCAGGGAATAGCCGAATCTTCTTGACGGCCGGTTCGCCGTAGATACGGACGCGACGATCGTCCTCCGTCAGCAGGCTGGCCGAGAGTTGTTCGATTTCCTCGACCGGAATGTACGGGTTGTCGTACAGCGAGAGCCGAATCTTCCAGACGTTCGGCTTGGGCTTGAGCGCTTCGATGTCGGCCCGGCTATCGAGTTCGGCCAGGGCATCGCAGCCGTCTTGCTGCGCGGCGTCCCACACCATGTATCCGCGGCGGTCGACGAGGCGGGCGACCATTTCGTTGTACCACTCGGGATCGTCGATTTCTTCCGAGAAGTAAACGGCATCCAAGTTCACGCCGCGCGGTGGTTCCGCTTCCGACGTGTAGAAGTCGAGTTCCCAGGTTTGCCCCAGGTCGTTGACGATGATCGTCGTCTTGGGGACTTTGGTTTTCTTGATGCGGAAGGATTCTTCCTTCACCATGCGGCGCGGGATGAGCGGCGGCGCTTGACGCGATTCGTCGGCCCGGTCCTTGTCGGTATTCGGGTCGAAGCTCCGCCACTTGTGCGTCACGTTGTCGCGGATGATGCGAAACTCGCCCTTGGTCAGCAGCTTCTTGTAAAAGACTTTCGAGAGCGCGTCGGTGTTCAGGCCGACCAAGTAAATCTTGCCCTCGTAGCCTTCCGGGTACTTGCGGGTCGGATGGCAGCCGCAGATGACCATTGCTGCGTCGACCATCGCCATTGATGTTTTGCTACTGTTGTGATGGACGATGCCGACGTGGACGTAGTTTTCGTGCGACGGAACCGCGAAATCGTAGTACCGACCACGACCGTGTTTCTTGACGCTAATAATGTAGGGGTGTACACTATTGGCACCTAAGCACACTTTCTCTGGAGGAACGCATGGACGCACTTGAGTGGAAGTCGAAAGCTGTCGAGCTTTACCAGCAAGGCATGGAGAGTTCGGAGATTGGGAAGATCGTTGGCCGTTTTCCGGCGCAGATAAACATGCATCTTCGCAAGGCTGGGATTCCGCCCCGTCGCACGCCACGAATTGATTGGCCCGTCGAACAGATGCGGACTTGGTACGAAGTGGACGGCCTGACCGAACAGCAGATTGCAGATCGGTTAGGAACCGACCGCCGCGCGGTGAATAAGGTGTCGCGTAAGCATCAGTGGCAGAAACGACGCACGGGTCCAGAGCGGGGCGATAAGCACCCCGGCTGGAAAGGCGGGCGTCATGTTGAGGGAAGCGGGTACGTTGCCGTGTATTGTCCAGACCATCCGCTTGCAAACCGGAAGTATGTGTTGGAGCATCGGCTAGTGATGGAACAAATGCTTGGGCGATATCTCGTGCCGGGCGAGGTCGTTCATCACAAGAATGGTATGAAGACGGACAATCGACCAGAGAATCTTGAGCTGTTCCAATCCAATGCGGCACATCTTGCGGAAACCCTGAAAGGCCAGTGCCCTCGCTGGACCGAAGATGGTATTGCTCGGATTGCAGAAGGCTTTGCTCGGCAGCACCGACGGTCGCCCAGTGAGGTTGCTGCGGCACTCCGACAACGTGCCCACGGGTCGCCACAAAAGACCGACCATCCGACAAGTTGACGCGGTACAGGTCATCCTCGCCCTTGCAGAACGGCACGTTCGCTTGGACGACTTCCTTCTCGCCTGTCGCCGGGTTGACGCTCCACACATGGAACGGCTCGGTGATTTGATCGAGCCGACGATGAATGTTCGCCACCGGATCGAAGATCATCTCGGTTCCGGCAAGGCACCGATTCGCCCCGAGGAAGAGCCGCGTGCGCGCCGGGTTCGAGATCATCTGCCATTGCTTATCGGTCAGCTTGAGAACCTTGAGCGTTTCGACCTTGCGCTTGGCCTTCTCCGTCAACAACTGCCGTACGCGCTGCGGGTCGTGCGTCGATGCACCGACCTCCTCCGCCGTCTTGCGAACGGGGAGTACGCGCTGGCCCAGTTTGTCGAAGGCGCTTGGCATTATTCGGTCAGTTCGTCCGCGTCGATCGGATCGGGTTCGTCAGGAATGGCACGACGGCTCTCCAGCCCTTGCACGGCAGCCTCTAGCTCCGCGTCGAGTTGATCATCGGGTAGCGTTTCCAAGTCCTCCACGCCGCCGCTGAGAGCGTTGGTGGTCAATAGCTTCACCAGCATTTCGACATACTTGAGTCGCGTGCCACTGCCGGGCTTGGCTGCTTCAAACTCGGCCTTAATCAGCTTCACCAAGCCTTCGAGGCCGCCGAACACGGCCAGCGCACGAACGGCTGCTTCGGCTAAGCCGGGGGCGTGTTGAATCTGCGGCAGGGTGTGGCGTGGCATGGTTTACCAAAGGTTGTTAAAAAACCGTCGAGGTAGCGATGGCACTACCCCGACGGCCCCGAGACTGGCTGCGACACCAGTGTTTCGTTTCTCGGCGGCTGTCTGTTCTGTTCTGGTCTATGCCGATCTGTTGCTTGTGCGTTTATCAATACAGGCTGGCAATTGGGCCAACCGCTGTCGTGAATGTCGTGGGGAGCGTCACCGTGGCGAACGTCGAATCGGTGGCGTAGGTATTGCCGGCGTCCGTCCCCGTAGCGAACGTGCCGACAACGTGACCGCGAAGATCGTGCGTCGTGGTGTCGTAGGTCGCGCCGATGAAGTAGGTGGCCGGGCCTTTGACTTGGACGGGCGCAGGGTCGAACGGGATTAACTGGTACGCCGTCGTGCCCGTCATCGTGGTGCCACCCGTCGCCGTCTCTGACATGGCGATGCGCGTACCAGTCGAGTCGTAAAGCATGACCTTGCCCTTGCCGGCCACCGCGGTCCCGTTGAAGATCGCAATGCCCGTAACGGTCATGTTGCACGGCACGAATACTTCGGCCAGATAAACCGTGCCGGCCGTGTTGTCGGTCGTGTTCGTGCCCGAGGTCGTGGCAATCGCTGGCTCGCCGCCCGTGTGGCAGTTGCGCGGCGAAGCGGTGAAACCACCCGCCGCGTTGATGCCTTGCACGGGAGTGACGCCGGTAGCGCCCGTGGTCGATACGAACGTCAGGTAATCGAGCGAACCGTCGGTAAATACCACCGCTTCTGCGAGGTTCGTTGGGATGACGATCTCGTTGATGCCCGTCGCGCCGACGAACGTCACGCTGGTGAACAATGCCGAACCGTCCGCGCCCGCATCCTTCAGGATGTTGACGAGTTCTTGCGTTTCGGATCGCCCAAGCGCGCCGGTGAGATTGCGAACGAGTTTCGATGAAGGGGATGCCATGCTGACTCCTATCGCTTCGCCAGTTGGCGTTTGGGCTTCTTGGCGTGTCCGTTGGTCTTGACCGTGGCGGGCTTCGTAGGCTCGATGGGAGCCGCCTTCGTGACGTAGCTCCAGATGGAACTGCCGGGAATCGGACGAGTGAACGTGTCGCCGAAGATGTCTTCGACCGCTTCGCGCACACCGGGGAACATGATGTTGCCCATCCCGTCCGAGTTGTCGAAGTCGTGGCCGGCGATAACTCCGCCCTCGCGCACGTGCGGCAGCCACGCCAAGATGTCGGCTTTCACAGATTCGCGGTCATGGCTGGCGTCGATATACACGAGGTCGAACTGACCGGCGAACTTCGACTTGGCAATTGCCCCAGCCGCTTCGACCGACAGCCCTCGCAGCACTTCGATTGCCCCGCTTTCAATCTCCGCCTTGCAGTTCTCCTTGAACGCCGTGAACACGTCGTCGCGCAGCATATTGATGCCGGCATGATCGGAGTTCACTGCGAACCACGTATCGACGCACACGACATGCACCGGAGTGTCCGCCGTGCGAACGAAGTGCTTGGCGGTGTAGCCCTTGAACGATCCGATCTCAGCGATGAGCGTTTGCCGGCCAGGATTCTCTGCAAGCCGAACTAGTTCGGTTTGTACGCGGCGGTCAACGGTTGTGGCGTTGCCGTCGTCTTCGAGCTTGTTACTGACTGACGCCTGTTCGGTCGCCACGCCGTTCACCGGCAATCGCAGTAACTCGTCGCCGTCGACTTCCACCAACTTGCTGTTCGAGCGCAGCCCGTGGTCGACCGCTTCCGCAAACTTGGCGGTGACGTGATCGACGAACACGGGTCGCGGCTTGCCGACGATCTCAGGCTTCACGTGCCCGGCCCAGGCGTCCCAGTTGCAGAACACCGGGTTGTAGCCGAGTGTTTGTTGACCGACGAGGGAAATGTCGCGAGTCGCCGTCACGTCTTCGGTCGACGACTTCTTGGCCTGCATACCCGGCTTGATTTCGTTGCAGTGTTCGCAACGTGCGCCGTCGCCTTCGTACTGGTAGTAAAAATAAGGTGGTTTTACGAGGTCGAAGCAGCGCACGTCGAACAGAATCAAACCCGTCGGCAATGCCGCACATTCTTGAATGCCCGACATGATGGCGGCGTGTTCACGGCGGTACTGGTCGAGTCGCGGCTTGCTGTTGGCAACTTCGTTCCGCAGGTTCGTCCAATGGAACACGTAAATGTTTTGGTGGGGTGATGGGCCGCAGTACGGCGCGCCGATGACGCACGGCCCCTTATCCCAATGCTTGTAGAGAAAGTCGAACGACGTGTCCCAAAAGGGCTTCGCCGTCGGGTCTTTGTTGAAGTCCAGCTCGTAGTCCGGGAACTGGTCGGAGTCGATCATCAATAGCAGGTCACAGCCTGATTGGCGGGCTGCCTGCACCATAGCGTTGCGTGACATCGTAATCGGTGTGTCACAAATCTCGACGTGCTTCACGTCCTCAATCCGCTCGTCCTTCACCATCTTCGGAACGGTTCGCAACAGCCAGTTCGTGATCGACGGATGGGAGCTACTGATACCTCCGTTGCCGCCATAAGGTGCTTGTGCGATCAATAGCTTGTGTTTACGTGGGGTCATGTTCGCAGCTTTCGGGGTCTCGTGTTGTCATTGCTAGTTCGCAGCGAGCCTCAGTCCATCTAAGGCGTCGCCGATACAAAAAGCGGCGGGGCGGACGCGAATCCGGCCCCGCCTGCGCGGCGAAGGATGTTTCCTAGAACTTCCAGCTACCAATATCTGCGAGCAGATCGCCGTAGCCGGTCGTGGCAGCCGACAGGGCAATGCCGACCACGCGATCCGCCATACCATCTGGTCCCGTGACGGCCGTGAGCGACAAGTCGACCACTGCCACCAAGCCAGCGCCGGTCGCAGTGTTTCCGTCCGTCGAAGCGGTGGCCGTCGCACCTGTCAGTGCAACCAAGGCATTGCCGATCACGATGTCGGTGAAGTTGGTGTTGGGGGTCTTGACCATCGCCGGGCCGTCAATGACGACCCAAAAGATGTCGTTGACCGCAACACCTGATGCCGGCAGGTATTCATCCACCGGATAGCACTTCGCGGCCAGAAGGCCAGCCGTTTGACCAAAGCGGGCGTACTGTGCCGATCGACACAAGCCAAGCGTGCCGCCCGTATTGGTAGCGCCGCCATTCGTCGTGAGATGCGTGTTGAGCACGATCAAGCGACTTGGCAATGCTGGGCTTGAACCGGTCCAGCGAACCGCCATACACCGCACGCGACGATTGCTTCGCCGCGCGCCGGTAATGGGGTTCACGTCCTCGAATTCCCAAATCTGGCCTTCGATGTTCGCGCCCATACTCGTCGTAATCGACGTGTCTGAGTACGGCTTCTCGAATAGCGTTTTGCCCCGACCAAACGGGGGCGCGGTATTGTGTCCCATAATGCGTTGACTCCATTCAGACGCGATGAATTGTTTGGATCGAGAGAACTACGATTAGCTGGTTGCGCTGTAGCCAGCCCACTTGATGAAGTTGCGCGGGCTCTTGAACCGCAACTGGCACAGCATTTCAACGCAGTAGTCGTAGCTCTGCGTTTCCTTCGTGTAGGTGCCCGAACCCTCGTCCACATGGAACAAGTTGGGGAACCGCGACATGATCTTGATGTTCTTGCTGGAGAACCCGTATGCCGCACGCACGACCGTATCGAGCGCTCCGGCACGATTCACCGTCGAGGTTGGCACGTAGGCTTCCGTCGAACACTCCACGCCGTCGATCTCGAACACGTTCTTGAAGCCGAAGCTCTTGACGCCGTTCTGGCTCGTCACCATCACGCGCTCGTTGCCCGAGAGCAACTGATTCTGCAACTGGATGAGCATCGTGCGATCCATCAGGATCAAGTCGATGTCGTCGTCCACGTCGTTGCGTTTCGCATGGCCGAGGCCGAAGCGAATCGCGTCCACCGCGTTATCCTGCCAACCGGTTGGGCTGGTGATTGCGCCGAAGAACGTGCTGTTCGTGTTGATGAGCAGCGGCGACCAGAAGTCGAACTGCGGGCTGGCTTGACCTTCCGGCCAACCACCCGAAGCCTGCGTTCCGCCGTACGCGCCGAGATCGGTGTCGATGCCGGCGTACTCGTCTTGCGGCACCATGATCGGATCACCGACCGCGTTGTTTTCTTCCGTGTTCGACGGGGTAGCACCTGCCGTTCCCCAGTCGAATGCCCGGTCGACGTTCGCGGATGTCTTGACGCCACAGAACGACTCGAAGCCGTAAATCTTGAAGCTGGTGTCGTCGCCCGAGTCGTAGAACCGCTGAGCGAAGTTCTGCATCGTCGACTTTTCCAGCCGCTCGTTCATTTTCTCGCCGACGCGAATCACCGCTTCACGGCCACGGTTCGCCAGCAACTCGCCCTTGCGGATCGAGTCCTTGGTGTCCATGCCGCCGAACTGGAGGTTCGCCATGCGGTAGAGATTCTGCGGTGCGAATTCCCGGCGCTGGGTGCCGTCGTTCGCGTCCGAAGTGTGAATGCGATCTTGCACGTTCCACTCAAAGCCGGCACCGGACACGTTCGGCTCGACGCCGCCGTTTCGTTCGATGAGGGCCGTGAGCATGTGCCGACGCAACATGCACTCCTCGTTCGTTCGCAGATTCTTGCGCAGCGTGGTGTTGATGCTCCGCGCCGTGTCGATCAGCGATGAACTTGGATAGGTGGGATCAGACTGAATTGCCATGCGAGAACCCCTTAGTCAAATGCGGTGGCGAGGCGGTCTTCCGTGACCCCATTCGCGTCTAGCTCCTGCCGAAGCAGGTCTCTGAAATTGCTGGTCTGCGCTGGCTTGTTGGGGTTCTCGGGACTTACCAAAGAACCAGCGCGAGATGTCGTGCGTCGTGCGCCCTTGTCCAACGACTCGTTACGGCGTTGGTTGTGCGTGGCTTTTGCGGCTTCGGCGGCCATCTGCTGCCGCTTCTCCTCCAGGGCGTTGCGGGCAATCAGCCGGTCACGGGCGATTTCCATGCACGCGGCCTTGTTGACGCGGCCTTCGCCCTGCTGAAACAACTGCCGCGCCATCGTGACGACGGCGATGCCTAGGTCGGAGTACAGCGGCGCACCGTCAAAGCTGCGTTCGGGCGTGCCATCCGTACCAGTGCGGTACAGCCAGCCGGCGTTGTCGCGTTCAAAGCCACTGAAAAACTGGGCTTCTTGCTGTTGCTCCAAGATCGCGTTGTAGCGCTGCTCGGCAATCTGCGAAGCGTGATGCTGGATGAGCGGTTCGAGTTTCGAGGCGGGGTTCGCCCAAAACTCCTCCTGCCACTTCTGTTGATATTGCTGCTGGCGGGCGTAAGCGAGTTTCACTTCCGCCGGCGTGTCGGCCTTGAAGGCCGCAGTACCGTCGGCCGTCCGCTCGACCCAATGCTCCAGTTGCGAGCGGTCGAATTCGGGCGGCTTGTACCAGTCGGCCAGCGGATTCACCTGCTCGGCTGCGGGCTGTTGGGCCTGCTGCTGGCGATGTTGCTGGAACTGCTGCCACGATTGCGAGTTGACGACGCGCTGTTGCCATTCTTGT
>ERZ869929.1124-NODE-1124-length-10336-cov-7.417566_pt1 | contig 10336 bp, 12 predicted proteins | sample MGYA00579312_ERZ869929 | MGnify/ENA primary metagenome ERZ869929 (study PRJEB32216, sample SAMN09231818) | wastewater metagenome | place: USA: Maryland | collected 2016-08-09 | study: EMG produced TPA metagenomics assembly of the PRJNA472060 data set (Reclaimed...
CCGCATTGAGTTGGATTTGGAGCGCAGAGATGGAGGCTTGCGCATTGATGAGGGCGGTAGAGTTGGTCCAGACCTTGGCGCTGACATTGTAGGAAAGGACTTCGCCGTCGGTAAGGGAGATGCTAGAGGAGACTTTGACGTCGTGGAGTTCGCCGAGTTCGTAGCCGTTCTGGACCTTGACGTAGATGGAACCTGCGCCGACGGAACCGCCCTTGACGATATAGCCCATCTGGACTAGGTGCTGGGGCGCGACGGGCTTGGTAGGCGTCAGTTCGCCAGCCGACACCGGGGACAGATATACGATGTCACCGTCGGAGAAGCCGAGGGTATTGACGTTCCTGATGAGGCCGTCAGTTGCGACGTAGCCGGATTTGTTGACGGACACTGTCTCCAGCATGATGCCGAAGATGGTCATGCTGTCGGCATCGCTGTCAGCTTGGGCGAGAGCGCCCGTAAGGCGCTGACCCTGGGCGCCAGTGACGCGAACGGCCTTGCCCTTGGGCAGGGTGACGCCGCTGTTGTTAAAGACTTGGGCGACGGTGCGCTGGCCGATCAGCAGGTTGACGGTGCCGGTCAAACCCAGATCAAGTGTGCCCGCCCCGATGTCCCACGTTAGGCGGCCCGGCTGCGGCGCGTAGCTGGTCGTGGTGTTGAAGTCGATGTACTGGACGTTGGTAAGAAAATCGCCGTTGCGGAAAGCTTTGAGCGAGACCACGGCGTTGACGGAAGTAATTGCGGCCGTGTTGAGGGAAGTGAGGACAGAGACCGCGTTGACTTGGACTTGGAGTGCCGAGACGGAGGCCGACACGGCAGCCACACGGATTTCGAGAGCCGAGACGCGCGGTTCAAGGGCAGCTAGAGCAGAGGCGTCGATGGCTGCGAGAGCCGAGTTGATAGCAGAGATGGAGGCTTGGACGGCCAGCATCTGCACGTTGAGGACGGAAACGGATGCCGAGACAGCCGTCAGCCGCACATCGAGGACCGACACCACATTGTTGATAGAGGTGATGGCAGCCGAGTTAGCGGCACCGGTTGCAGAGGCCGCACTTACGCGGATCTCTAGCGCGGACACCACATTGTTAATGGAGGTGATTGCCGCCGCATTGGTAACACCGGTAGCCGAGGCGGCACTGACGCGGATTTCTAGAACGGAGACGACATTGTTGATGGAAGTGATGGCCGCAGCATTAGCAGCGCCCGTTGCAGAGGCGGCGCTGACGCGAACTTCGAGAGCCGACACCACGTTGTTGGTGGACGTGAGGGCCGAGGAAAGGGAGACGGCCGCAGCCGAGACGGCACTGACGCGAATCTCTAGGGCCGAGACAACCGCATTGACGGAGGTGATGGCAGCCGTGTTAGCGGAGACGGCAGCCGACACCTGATCGAGGCGCAGCGAAACGGCGGCCACGTCGTTGGTCACGGCGCTGGTGGCGAAGATGGCGACCGTAGCCAGATTGGTTTGCAGGGTGCCGCTGTTCTGGACGATAGGCAGAAGCTCGACGCCGGTAAGCGGGCCAGCGGTCGTAAGTTCGGAAATCTTTTTCGGGTCGGCCATCTGGATTCCCTTTAGGTCGCCGGCTCGATCACCAGCTTGCCCTCATCGACAAGGCGCATGATATTCTGGTAGTCGGTGTTCGCCGGGTCTAGCGGCACGAAGCTGGTCACGCCGTTGATGTCGCAGCGGATGCAGGACACCTGACCGGACAGCGGGTCAATTATGTACTGGGCGTTGGTGTACATGATTAAAGCTCCGCCGATGCCGCCCAGTTAGACCGGAAATAACCGGCACTGGTGGCGGCATCACTGGTTGAGTCAGCCCGAAATCCAACTGAAGATTGTTCACCGGCGGTTATTGTGTTTGGAAAACCTGCATTTGTAACATTAGAAAAAGAAACCGTCGCCTTTTCTCTTTTTGTTACAGCATACTTAACTGGGAAATAATAAGTTACGCCAGCAGTGGTGTTTCCGCACCAGAAAAGCGACGTGTTTATGCTGTCAGACCTCTCATAATACCTCTGGCACAGCGCCAGTTCCTGCCCGAACTGCCTGCGCTCAAACGGCGTTGCGACGGTGCCGACTTCAAGCTGGACGCCAGCGTAGCGAGTCTGGGCCGCCCCGAGATCACGGTAAATTAGAAACTCAAGACCGTTCGCTGCCTGCGATGGTAGCGAGTTGAATGTCGCAGTGTAGTATGTCCACGACGATGATGGCGAGCCGGTCAGGTTTATGGTCTGGATGTTGGTGGCAGAGTTAAAATCATCGGCGGAGTTCGCGTAGCGAAGAATTGTATTGAGTCCGACCGAGCCACTGACACTTTTTGCCCAGAATGACACAGTGACGCGCTGCCCGACCAAGTCCTGGCTGTTTACGCTTTCGATGCGCTGTCCGAAGGTGCCGAAGCTACCCGCAAGCTGCGTCACGTCGAAGGAAAACCGAAAGCCAGTGGGCGCATCGGACGACCGGGCTACAGTTATGATTTGGTCATTTCGCCACCTGTCGGCGGTGTAAGTTCCCGCCGAGGTCGCAAATCCAGAAGTCCCGCGCTGCCAGATTTCCATTCCGCCATTGATGATGCGGTTCCGCAGGAAGCTGCTCGCCATCGCCGCAGTGCCCGCGAAGGTCGCGTTGCCCGAGGCGTCGAGGACGATGTTGTTGCTCGCGGAGGCGGCAGACTTGATGTTCGTGGCTTGGATTGTGGACATCAGCGGGCCTCCAACGCGGCGATACGGACCTTGAGAGCGTCCACTTCGGCCTTCAGTTCTTTGATCGTGACCGCCAGCACGGGGATGATCTGGTCGTAGTTGACGGTCATCGCGATGCCAGCAACAGAGGTCAGGCCGTCCGCATCGGTTTCTTCCTCGACGCGCGCGTCTTGATAAGCGCCGACGAGGTTAGAGAACCCGGCCTTCACTAAGTCCTGAGCGATGAAGCCAAACTTTACTCCGTCATCGGGGCTACTCTTCCACCTGTAGTGAACGGCAGGCACGCTCTCGATGAGACGGAATGCGTCCTCTGCGGGTATTGGCGTGATGTCGGTCTTAAGCCTGCGGTCGGAGCGAGCGTTGAACTCACTTGAGCTTACGCGCCCAGAGGTCCAAATACTGTACGCAATAGTTTGGTTGTTGACATATCCACTGATAGCCGAACTGCCGCTTCGAGCAAAAAATGCGTAATCGGCCGCAATGCCGGGTCCATCACCATCAACAGTCAGAAGCGCATTGACCGCCGTGCTGCCGATAGACATGCGGCCATTGGAGTTGATGCGGGCGCGTTCGCCGCCGTTCGTGGAAATGGCGAGTGTTCCGCCCGTTCCAATCGACTGAAGGCGAACATCCCAATCTTCAGAAGCGGCGTTCTTTAGGTCGATGTACGCATCCCCGGCGGCGCGACACAGTTCCACAGCGCCACTGTCAGAGAGCACCTGCACAAAGTCGTTGTTGCCGGTCTTGAACATGCCGGAACCAGCAACTTCTAGCTTCTGGGTAGGCGCCGTCGTGCCAATTCCAACGTTCCCACTGGCGTCGATCCGCATGACCTCCGTGCCGCCTTCGGCGAACGCGATCTGGTCAGCCGCAGGGAAAAACATCCCGGTGTTGGTGTCGGTGCCCTGCACGGCAGGCGTTGCGGCAGAGCCGTCCGTGCCAGAGATGCCGGTGGTGCCGTTGATGATGACGGGCATTAGCCGGGCGCTCCCAGAGCGGTCTTGATCTGGTCGGGCGTTGCCGCCGCGTCGATCTCGGTTTGCATCGCAAAGTATTTGGCCCGGATGGCAGCGCGAGCCGCTTCGGCTTCAGCCTCGACCGTACCGGGCAGGCGCTTGGCGATGGCCTCGTCATGCGGCGCGAAGTCAGCAGCGCGCATCTGGCGGCGCATGTCGTGCGCGATGGCCTTGGCCTTGTTCACGTTGATCGTGATCATTCGGCGTACTCCCATGCGCCACGGAAGGTGCGGTCGGTCGGGATGTCCGCGACACTGACGATCTTCCAAGGCTTGCCAGCAGGCACGTCCTTGGCGGCCAGAGCTTCCAGCGTGTTGCCGTCCTGGGCCAGCCACTCGGGCGCCGGGATGATGACGGCAACGCCGCCTTCGTCGGTCGGATAGATAATGCGCTGATTGGTCATGGTTCTAGGCTCCTATCAGCGGAAGATGGCGAGATTGACAATCGCGCGGTCTACTGGGTTGCCCGCACCGTCGAAGGCGACGGTAAATCGATAGGAGCTTGTCGTTCTTATTGAGCCCTGCCCGACAAACACATACGCATCCGCCACGCTTTCATTATTGGATGAAGTCATAGAAGCCGCAAAGTTTACGTCTGGCATCGCGTTGGTGAAGTTCGCCGTGTAGTTGCTTGTCCCGTTGTCGGTAATGCTGCTGACGTTGCCGCTGGCCCTAATCGCCACGGTGCCGGTACCATTGAAGTTGACCCACGCCCGGCAGCCATATCCAACGGCAGCCGAACCGTAGCCAGAATTGAAAGAGAGGTTGCCTGAAATTGCTACATTGTTACTACCGTCGCCGGCCACGACCGTGCCGTTGATAACGGGCAGATTAAGCGTGACCGCAGTAGTAGTTGCCGGCACATCCAGCGTGACGGAGCCGCCGCCGGAGCTATTGAGCTTCACGGGCATCTAAGTTAGTCTTTCCAGCCGCTGCCCGGCCGAAGAATCTGGGAAGCCATTTCCACCCATCCTAGATCAGCGGAAAAGTATAACATACGCCGGCAAAGTATTCCAGTGGAAGAGAAGCTTAGTTGTCATCGACCTCTTCGCCTTCATCACCCGCTGGGCCAGAGCCGTCGCCCCAAAGCAACTCATATACAGCATCCGACATCCCCTTGGCCAAGCATACTGAGAACGGTATAGTGGTCGCCCTGACCTCCCCATTCTCCTCCCACGCAATCATAACCGCGCTAGGAGACCGCGCCATCACCTTGGAAATCGCCAAGGCCACCTTTTTATCAAGAGCCGCCATCTCAGCGAACTCTTCGAGGGCGTCTAATGCCTCCTTGCTGGGCATGGCCGGGGCCACGATCAGTCCTCCGACCGCCCAAACAGGTCCTCAATATCGTCGTCGACCTCTTCAGCCTCCTGAATCTCCTCCATCAGGTCCTCGACCATGTCCTTGGCCTGCTCCGGGTCCTCGATCTCAAACTCTTCAAGGTAATTCGGGTCCGTCTCCGGCGCACTCACCGAGAAGAAGAACACCCCGCCGCTATATTCCACGCTAAACTTCATAATCCTGCCCTCAAAAGGTAGAAGCCGGTAGGAATACTACCCTACCGGCTTCTAGAAGTCAAGACTTGAAGGCCCTCAGAGGCAGCAGCGCCATGACGGCCCGCCGTTCCTCATCAGTAAATCCGCGCCAGCCCGCCAACTCCTCAAGAGTACGATGGCAGGAGGCACAGCGAGCAGGCTCAACAGCCCGATTAACACTACACTTTCCATTACACGGGCTCTCGATCTTAGCGGATCGGGCAGGCCCCGGTTGCGCACTCGCTCCCGGTGTCAATTTCGAACTCCTGCTCGTCCTTATCACCCACTTCCACCCCCTTCTGACCGCCTTCCAGCGGCTTCAGGGTGCTTGCATAGGCCCGGAACGTCGCCTCATCCACCACTTCCTGCGGCAGATACAGGTAGCCAAGGTCCTTGGCGGTCTTAGTCGGGTCAGTCCGGTACAGGAAGCTCACACCAACGTAGTGATCCCAGTTCTTATGCAGCCATTCCGCCGAAGCAGCCGCCTCTTCCGGGCTATAACTAATGGTGACCGAGCAGTTATGGTCAACGTAGTGGTCCATCAGCAGCTTATAGCGGTCCAACTGCACCGTCGCCGGCTCCAGATTCACGAACTTCCCATCAACCTCGTCGAACTTGACGTTCTCATAGGCCACCGGGAAGGTCACCAACACCGCATCCGGGCTGGACGGGTCCTGAAACACGCGGTAGTTCGCAGCAATCAGCTTCTCAACATACGGATCGTGCTTGCTGAACCGCACATTGTTGAAGATGAACTTGCCCAGCGGCTTATGCACACCCTCAGTCGTGTCCATAATCTTGCTCAGAGTGCCCGACGGCTTGACCGTCGTGACCGCCTTCGGCCGGGGCAGCCCCAACTCATCGGCCATCTTGTACGCCGCCGTCTTCGCAACCAGCTTCAGCGTCTGCCAAGCCTTGGGATCGTCAGCAAACTCCCACTCAGCAACGCCCGTGATGCCCACGCCGCACAGCCGCAGGAACTCATTGTTCTCATGCCACGCGCGCTGAAGCACACCATCCACCAGATTCACGCAAGTCTGACGATAATTAGCGCGGGCCAGCAGTTCAGCCGTGCGCCACAGGCGATTCACAGCCATCCCATTGTAGTGACTCAGATTAATTTCGACAAGGTTACAAAAGCCCTTGTTCGGCAGCAGGATCTCGGCGCAGGGATTCACGCCCGAAATCCACGGGGCGCGACGCTTGCCCTCCACCATATTGATGAAGCCCGGCTCCGAGCCACCAGCTTCCTGCATCAGATCGAACAGTTCCATGATGTCGGCCTGCGTGGGACGCGACTTGAACATCACCGAGTTGTTGGACTGCTGCCGGTGGAAGTTGTTATGAACCCAGAAGTCCTTCTTCGCCTTGGCAAACTCCACCCACTCCGGGTCGCCATGCGGAACCAGTGCAATCTCAGCCGAGCGACGGCTGGAAAGCGTGGTGCCAAGGTGGTTGAGCAGATCGAGGATGTCGATCCGGCTCAGAAGCTGGCCCGCCCGCTTGTTGAGAACTTCCGCAATCCGCTCCATCGCGGGCGCGAAAGTCTCGTCGCCGCTCGAAATCCAGCCATACCCACGCAGACGCTGACCGGCGGGACGAATCTGCGTGAAGTCAAGGCGAAGCACATCAGCCTTCCGCTTGCCAGCCAGCACCTTACCCACCGACTTGGCCCATGCTTCGGCGCTGTCACCCACACTAATAGTCCAGACGGTCTTGCCGTCCTCCTGCGTGTAGGTCTCGACGTTGGTCTCGCGGCCCTTCTTCTGCTCCAGCAGGTGACGTTCGCTGCGCACCAACTGAATGTCCATCGGCGTCGTAAACCCGTTCAGCGTCCCAACGACCGGCTCAAAGCCGACACCGCAACCCTGCAACAGCAGCCAGAACGCATCCACCACGTCATGCACGGTCTCGATCTTCGTGAACGCGCAGTTGAACATGCTGGCCTCACGGCGCTTTGCAACTTCCGTGCCACCGAGCCACAGCGTCCGGCCGCTCACCGACCCAGCCCGGGTCAGCAGCACCTCACGCAGTTCCTCAAGCTCATCTTCCTGCATGATATCCAGCGGCTTGTCGCCCAGAGCCCGCTGCCACAGCCAACGCTGATGACTAATCACCCGACCAACAATATCGTCCCACGATTCGAAGCCACCGCCCTCGGTCGGGCGGGCATAGGTACGACGAATGATCGTGGCGGCGCGCGCGGACGGCATGCGCGGCTCATCGAAGTTACGCATCAACAACTCCCTATATCAGGTGAACAACCACTATACCAAAAACCAGCCCACTTTACTACCGCGCTGCGGTCAGGGCTGCCCACGAAAACGGGAAAAGCTCTGCCATCTTAGGCCCAATCTTCTCCACAACCTCGCGGGTCTCACGCTGCGCATCAGGCTTGACCCGAAGGCCCCACACCCGCGCCCAGCCCAGCAGACTACCAGTCCAGTGCCACTCCGTATACATGTTCTGCGGCAAAATCATCCGCGCCTGCTCGGCACAGCAACCCTCCGCAACCATGCGCTTGTAATCCCACACCAGCGACCGGGCCGCAATATCCACCCGCTCCGTGACGCCATACTTGTCGTCCCACTGCTGGTCCGTGCTACCCTGCTTGATATCCTCAGAGCCCCGGCGCCACTCCTTCGGCCAGTACAGTTCCGGCGTATCCTTCACATACCGGCGGCTGATTTCGCTCCACACAAAGCCGATCTGGTGCTTCGCCAACTGCCTCGCCACAAAGATAGGCGCCTTGAAATGGAAGCTCACATGCGGGTGCGCGAACGGCAACTCATGCTTATGCCGCGCCAGATAGCTCAGAAGCCGGCCATCCTTCTCGGGCCTGAACTCCTGCACCCGCTTCCCAAACGACACACGGGCCGCGTTGACAACCGTCAGGTCGTCCCCGTAGTGGCCCAGATAGGTCACATCCACCGATAGCTCTCCTCGTTGATGGGAGACGCAATCTAGTCCCGAACTCTCAGCTTGTCAAGGAAGGGGCAGACCCTCACGCTTTGGGTCCGCGACGTCCTGGCATCACGACGGCCGAGCATTCCCAACCGTATCCAGATCGTAGACGGGAGTGGTATCCCAGTGGTAGGACCATCCCGGAAGAAAACCAACCCGTACTCCTTGCGGCGCAGAGGGGTTGGCCGAATTAGAAAAGGTGGGCGGGCCCGCCGTCAGTTAGGCTGCGACCCGCCCTAGTTAAGCAGAGTCTCCTCTGCACACACGAACACACAACCAAAACAATACAGTCTACTAAAGTGCGCCAGCATACTGCAACACGCTGACAGGGAGCAATATAGCGCAGCCGACCCCATTTGTCAAGCATCGCTACGCGAGGGACCCGCCGGGCCCTCCCACTTGATTTCCCCCTTGACCTATGCTATACAGGACTCTACCCTGCCGAAATGCACCCTTTTGCCAGAGTAGGTGAGAAGCCCCGCACAGTGAGAAAGTCCAAAAGCCTTCCTCCCTCCCGGCGCCCAGCTAAGTCATTGAAATCATTGAAGAAGTGAGAAGGTGAGCGAGTGAGCGCGTTTTCCCAACCTTTTCTATATAATACTCTTACTTCTTCTCTCATAAAAAGGGTACGCTCACCATTCTCACTTCCTCACCTTCAGGGCTTACGCCCTTGATATATAAGCCTTTTTACGGTGAGAATCCCCGGTGAGCGTTACGCCCCCGTAACTCACCTGGCCCCGTTGGGCGGCGACCGGCGTTGCGCGGCGTTGCGCGCCCCTTATGTAAGCCTGGGCACGGTTTCTTTAACACGTCGCGGCCTTATGTAAGCGAACGTGCCTTGTGGTGACATTTGCCCCGGCCGAATGTCAGCAAATAGGGTTACACGCGGTCGTTACGAATGCGGAATAATTATTTGGGCTTGACGTTGGGCGGCGACCGGGCTAGAGTGGTAGCGTTGCATGGGAGGTTTTGCATGCTGAAGTGGCTCAAGCCCGAATACAGGATCGTGCAAGATCCGTGGGCGGGGTATATGGTGCAGGTCCGGTATTGGTATTGGCCGTTTTGGGACATGCTGGGTTGCTATACGCATGGAACGCCGTTGGAGGCGGCCGACTGGTTGAAGGAGCGGCTGGAGCGGGAACGGTGGGTGCTGTACTTGGGGAGGATGTGATGGCGATTCCGTTGAGGGTGGTGCAGTACTATCGGCTTGACGAGCAGGGCGAACGGGAGTATGTGGGGTATAAGTTGCAGGTGACGACGGCGTATGGGTGGGCGGATGTGCCCATTGTTAATGTGGAGCAGGGAAAGGAGCCTGAGTCGGGGATTATGGCAAAAGTGTGACAAAGTCTAAAAAATTGCGCGATTGTGGTAGGGGTATCCTGACAAAAAACACGACCGGCTACATTTTTCCAGCCCCCACCACGCCTACCCTTCGCGCCAGGAAAAAATGCCTAGGAAGGTAGTCTGGTTCGGGGCCGGAACGGCGCTGGCCGGAGCAGGGCTGTTGCGGGACCGGAAGGAATAAATGCCTGGGAAAACATTCCTAGTAGGGGCCAGCAAAAAAGCCTAGGACGGGATGCCCTAGGCTCTTTCGTTCTGGGGCCGCCCCGTTGCGCTTGGGGCGGGGGAGGAAAGGGGCCGGGCCGCTTGGACCTAGCCCCTCGCCTATCAGGCTGCGCGGCGCCCCTTGCGGATCACTTCAACCCCATGCGCTGCGCTCAACCGGCCAGCCTTCGGGGCTGGGGCCGGGGCCTTAGCCTTCGGGGCGGGCGGGGCCGGAGGCGCCTTCGGGGCCGGTGCCGCCTTCACGGGGCGAAGCATGGTCGCAACCATCTTCTGCAAGGCGGGCCACTCCGCGAGGTCGGCCAGCGCCCCGCGCCCCTCGGCAATCGCCTCTGCCCATGCCTTCGCCAGCGCAACGTCACCGTCATCTTCAACGTTACCGGCTTCAAACGCCCGCGCATCGCAGGAAACGGAACCCTTCAACACGTTCCGCACGCTGAGGGCCTTGGGTAATTCGCCACGGCCGCCGGCCGCCTTGAACGCCTTTTCGATGATCGCGCGGATTGTGGCGACGTCGCGCGCCTCAATCTCGAAATCCTGCCAGTCTTGCACATCGT
>ERZ869929.1125-NODE-1125-length-10302-cov-4.804333_pt1 | contig 10302 bp, 10 predicted proteins | sample MGYA00579312_ERZ869929 | MGnify/ENA primary metagenome ERZ869929 (study PRJEB32216, sample SAMN09231818) | wastewater metagenome | place: USA: Maryland | collected 2016-08-09 | study: EMG produced TPA metagenomics assembly of the PRJNA472060 data set (Reclaimed...
CAGGAGCAGCTCATGACCCGTCAACCATTACTCAAGCACTTACAGATCATCCGACAATCGACGATAGCCATTCGGGATTCAGGATCACGACTTCAGAGCGGGTACGGGTGTCTATCGCTTTGTACATGCAGCTTTATTTGTTATTCAATTCTTCAATCAGCTTTTTGACCTGGGCAGGCTTCAAGTGTTTCTTCGCGAACACCGCAAGAGCTTCCGGTGTCGCTTCAACTGCGTAACGTTTCTTACGAGTTCCTAGCTCCAGTAGAGCACGATTGGCGCTCATCTCTCCCCGTAGAACCTTCTCGCGCAGCTTCGCGGCATTGCTGTCCGTCTCCGCCATGCTACGCAGGCGACGAAGCGAGCGTTGCAAAGTGCCAGTTGCAGGTTTTTTAGGTTTTTGATCAAGGCGAGCATTACTCACCTTGATTTTTTCAAAGCGCATTCTCGATATGCTCTACAAGCCTAGCGAGCTGGCAGAGGAGATCGGCATCCATGTGGATACGGTCTACCGGTCCTACATTCCTGCAGGCTTGCCCTGCATCCATCGCCAGCAGGATATCTGGATTCACGGTCCTACCTTCGTCGCGTGGGCGCAAGGCACCATCACCAAACACAAAAAGAAACGCGCCGGTCTTCCTGAAGATCACGCATGGTGCATGAAGTGCAACCAGCCCGTGCTAATGACCGAGCCGCGGATTTGCTACACCAATCAATATATTCAGATCAAGCAGGCAGTCTGCTCACACTGCGGAACGACCATCAACCGTGCCGAAGCTCGCCAACGCGAGGTGACTGTATGATCCACCGTCAGAACTGGCTTGATGTCCGCGAATACCTGCATCACCTAAAAGCCCGCCTCGGGCGCGACCCGCAGACCATCCACAAATACTGGGGGCAGCTGCGGCATCTCTTGGAATGGGCAGACGACGTGCCGCTGCACTTCGCTCATCGCATTGAGCCAGTCTTGCCTGTCTACCTGAAGTCAGCCCGCAACGATGGCAAGGCAATTCCTCTCACCTACACCACCATCTATAAAACCTTGGTCACCGTGCGTGCCTTTATGCAATACGCCCAGCTTGCCTGGTCACGCCGGTATCGCCCGCTGCCGCCCAGCTGGGTCCTGACGTTGCACCCGCATAGCAAGCCCATCGTGCAACTGCACGATCATCAATACTATTCCCTCGAAGAAATGCAGCGCATGGCAGCTGTTGCCACAGAAACACTGCATGCAGCGCGCGCGCAGGCAGGCGCCTGTTTGGCGTTCCTCTCCGGCATTCGTCCGGACGCGCTTGCGTCGATCCCGCTGCAATGTGTGGATCTCGCCAATCGGCGCCTGCTACAGTTGCCGCAGCTGGGCATCCGCACCAAGAATGACAAATCCGGCATCACCTACCTCTTGGATATTCCTGAACTGATGAATGTTGTCGAGGCTTGGGATCAGCGCGTGCGGCATGCCTTCACGACTCCTGCCGCGCTTTGGTATGCCCCGCTGCAGCGCGACGGATTGCGCCTCAAAGAAACCAACCGCGCCATCGTCGGACGCACGTCGATGCTGGGCGAAGACCTGCAATTGATCTGCAAACAGGCAGATGTGGAGTACAAGTCATTTCATAAACTCCGCCACGGCCACATTGTGCATGCTCGCAGCTTGGCGCGTACGATGGATGACGTCAAAGCCATTAGTCAGAACGTTCTGCATTCCTCGGTCGTGATCACCGACCAGGTCTACAGCGATTTAAAAACATCCCAAGTTCAGAATGCCATCCTGAACTTGGGATCGTCGCCTGATATGGATAAAGATGAAATCCGCCGCTTGATTGAACTACTCAAAGGTCAGTTGAGATAAACGGTTGTTCATAACGACCCAATGCCTCTTCGATCTTTTCGTACAAAGGCATTGGGCAATACACCAGCGCCTGGCGCAGCAAGCCTAAATGATAGTTTCTCTCGTTGATGCGCTCCACTTCCTTTTGGCAATGCGGACAAAGCCCCGACATTGCCCAGTCTGTCAGGAAGCCGCAGAAGTAGCAGAACATCTATCCCTTGATGCGACCGTTCTTGTTTAGCATTGCTATGGGCTCCAATCATAAAAACATACCTGATTGTTCAAGCCGTCGCGCGAGATGGAACATCCGAAATAAATATAATACGCCGTGCCGGGGTGCATGGTTGGGGTTCGAACCGAATTACCCGCTAGGGCAGTGATAATAGTCTGTCCGAAAATCCAGTTCAATCCGTCGCTCGAATATAAATAATCAATCTGACTAGCAGGAAAGTTGCCTATGTTTTCCGCGACCATTTGGCATAGGCTTATTGATGGATGACACATGACGTCTACATTGGCATAGTTGTATGGTTGCGCATGGGTTGTGATAACCGGAACTCCCACCGACACGCCAGAAGTCCCCAAGTCAAACCGCCATTGCTTATTTGGCGAAACGGTAGGGTTTACATAAAGATAAACTCTGCCATCCTTCAATACCGCGGAGGGGAGCCAATAACCCGGTATCAATAGCTGTGGAGTCGACCACGTAATACCATCCCAAGAAGTTGCAAAGTAAACGCCTTGAGATGTCAATTCACCCCCCAGCGACGTGGAGCCGGTCATATACATAATCCAATAGCCGCCCGGCATCTGCACCAGTGTCGGGTCATTGACTTGCACAAGCGAACCAAACGGAGGTGCGATGACCTCCCGTGGATTTGTGCAAGGCATTGGGCAGCGATAAATCGCATCATACGGCAAATCAGCCGCAGACATCCACCCGCCAAAGTACATTATTTCTTGGCTATTCTGAATAACCAGATCCGGCGAATAAACATTGTATGCAGTTGGCGTTAAATTTATGAACGCCAAAACGAATACAAGTAAATAATTAGCCATCTTGCCCTCTTCGATCTCTCCAGCCATTGGTGGATATGTACAGAACCGTTCCCGCAGTGGAAACCTGAATTCGAGAGCGGACTTGTGCCGAAGTATTGGTAAAGCAACGAACCTGAGCGTTAACTTGCATTTGCCCGGCATAGCCCGAAAACTCATGCACAGACACCGCGGTATTGCTGGCTGCTACGTCACTGAGAGCTAGATCAGAAATGTAAATAGCTTTCGCTTGATCCGCTGAGGCGCCGGTTCCGGTAGCACCAACCGTGAGATGCGCCAACACGCGAATGCCTACAGGTAATGTCAGCGTGCGGGTTACTGCTGTTGTGCCTGGATTGGTCGCGCTTATATCCGAGACCGGGGTTGACCACATAAATTCATCCCCATCTTGAATAAAAGCCTTGATAGCGGCACTCACGCGGACAATGGAGCCGATGCGACGCTTCTGTGTATAGTTGGCAGGCATCGTTGGCGCTGTTGGAGAGGTGGAAAACAAAACGTCAACCACGCCAGTGTCGGGTCGGCGGATCAAGAACATGTGATAGGTTGTATTAGCAATAGAACCCGTATCCAAACCGCCTTGGTTGGTACCAACCGCCCAATTGGCATCTAACCGCTTGGTGAGTGCGCTCGTTAAAGACATCATTACGGTATTGGCACTATCGGCTGCTTTTCCTGTTGCGATGTCAATGTCATTGGTCGCATCGACTACATTGTTTGATAAAGTCAAGCCGGTTATAAAATTTGGAATGACGCCAAGTAGCGGTCCAAGGGCTAAACCCGCATCATCGATGACATAAAAACCATCTGGCTTGAAGTAGGCTTTCCACTTAGTGGAAGCAGGCGTGGAGGGGTCGCCGCTCTGCTCATCCCACTCACGCAGACCTGATTTGAGCAAGTAGAGCGGATGATCGTCATCTGCCAGACCGGTCAACGCACCATGATCTGTCACTCCGCCCGGAATGGTGACCAGCGTTCGGTTGTTCCCTGGATCATTGGTAACGGTGACACCCGCGCCCGCGAAATTCAAGCGTTGCTGTTGAGCCAGATCAACGCCTTCGTCTTGGATAATATGACCGTCTCTTTCGGTCAACGCCAGGTCGCTGATAGCTTGATCTAATTCACTCAGCCGGTCGTTGAACGTGGCAGCATTTGCCGGTTGCTTTGGCGAGGATGGGATCGGGGTATGGTGATTTGTGGTCATGGACTCTCCTTATGAATACGCTACAGCCTGCACCACACCGCGCACGGTGATCTGCGCTTCGATGCGTGCGGTTTTGGCAGTGGCGGTGGTGATGGTGATTTCGTTATTTTCCTGCGACGGTCTAAAGACGGCATCCGTCAACAAGTCGGTGATGTCGAGCGCGTACCAGCCGTTGCTGATATCCACCACGCTGGCGATTAGATCTGAGCCACCATTCAGTTTGATGATGAGGTTTGCCAGCACCAACGTATTGGCGCCGCTCTCCTCAAAGATGCCGTATTGCATGGTGATGTTCGGCGTCAGGTCGTGTGTATGGTTGGGCGTGGAATGCGAATGAGATGGGATGGTCACGTTATGCGTGTGACCGGTCGGCTCCATGTCGGTGCGGAAGGTTTTAGGAATGCCAGAGGCGTTATATAAATTACCGCCATTCACATACAACGTGCTGGGGCTGCCAGCTGTTGGAATGGATGTGACCTGATGATCATGCGCACCGCCACCATCCGATGCCACCGACGTGCCGCCGCCACTGCCACTGGTAGAGCCACCGCCGCTCGAAGTCGTGGTCGAAGAGCCTGCCACACTCTTGACCGTGCTGCGCAGCGGTTGAATGCGGAAGCGTAAAATCGCCCGCTGGATGGAGGTGTATTCATCGCCCAACCAAAACCGGAGAGAAGCGCCTTTGGCGTCGTCAAGTTCATCTCGGTAAGTAAACGTATCCACACTGGCGCCCAGCTGCTGATGCGCCGCGAGGATCCTCGCGCTCATTGCCTGACGTGCCAGATAATCCGAATCGCTGATGGGCATGCGGTCGATGGTGGAGATCAACACCGAGGTTGTAGCGATGCCGGTTTCTGTGATCTCGCGTGTCGCCTCGAGGATGATGAAGGTATCATCCACGTCGTACACGACCGTGCCGTCGACCAAGCTGCGATAGACCGTGCGCAGGGTCGTGCCAGGTTGCAACATCTGCCCGACCTTGGCAAGCCCCACCCGGTAAAACTTCTGCGGCACGCCATGCTTGCGCAAATGCTCCACGGATGCCTGCAAGAGCATGTTGGCAGCCGCCTGGATATCCGCCGTGGTGTTCGAGATGGGTCCAATGTTCTTGAAATCCAACACGCGCTCGATGCGACCATAGGTGACTTCGCTGGCATCGCGTTTGACGTAATTCTGCGCGGCGTTCAAGGTGTAGCCCACCGGCGCGGAATCGGTGACCGCAGCCAGGGTCAGCACCGCGCCGCCGTTGCCCGCTCCGCGTGGGATCACCCGCGAGAGCAAGTCTGCCGCGTCACTGACCTCTTCGAAGGAGGTGATCAGCGCGATGGTGTCGGCTGTTTCTGCAGCAACAGGGTCGTTGACGTGCTGCACGGCCCGCACGCCCGATGCCGCAAAGCTCGAAGCGGGTCCCAGCCAGTCGATGACGCGCCCACTGCCTAGCCGCCAATGCTCGCCGATTGGTTCGCCTGCGCCGATCAAGGCACTCAGCACCGTCTCGCCATCGTAGCCCGCGTAGACGTTGGTCAGGGTTGTGCCGTTGTTGATCGACCAGCCTGCCGGAGCAAATGCCATGATTTGGTCGGGTGCATCGCTGACGCCTGCACCACCTCCGGAGAGGTCGAGCGAACCGACGTTACGATTGGTCAGCTCGCGCACCAGGTCATTGCCCGAGACGGTCACGACCAGCCTGCCATCGGCTTCGATCACACGCGTGATCTTGTCAATCACGCCGCTGCCAAAGGTTTGCAAGTCGCCGCTGCGGTCGATGTATTTGCAGACTGCCACGCGTTTCTCGCTCAACGCCGAAAGGTTCGGATCTGCCCCGGAGACCACGAACGAAAAATCACCACTGGCAGAGAGCTGCGCATTGTGGCGAAAATTGGAAGCACGCAAGGGTCCGCGCCCTAGGCGATTGCCAGAGCTGTCTTCGATATCAACCCAATAATTACGGATCTGCATTAGTACCACGCCTCGTAGTACGCAAAGTCAATCGTTGAGCCCGTGCCGCCACCGGTGAAGGTGACCGTGATGTCATTGTCACCCGTCTGCAACGAGAACCAGGCTGCCATGTCTGCGGTCGGCGAAAGGGTTAGGTCGTCGTAGGCATCGACACTGTCATTGGTGACTTGCATCGTGCCGGTGTCAATAGTCACAACATCGCCGATCGCGATCGTGCCACCAAAGGTGATGGACTCTCCACCGGCGCGGGCAATCGTAATGCTGGTAATTGGCGCGGATCCTGCTGTGACTTGCAGGCGCACCGCTCGTATCGGCGCGCGTCCCACCTCTGTGCCAATACTGATGGTGAATGCCGTGGGTGAACTAGTGAGTGCATACGTCTGTCCACTATCCAGAGATAGACCCGTATCGAAGGATTCGCCATCATCCAGATACCACTGTCCGCCGAAGTCACCACGCCAGAACGGATCCTGGGTGACGACGCGCAGTTCGATATCTTGAATGAAGTTGTATTTGGTGGTCTCATAGGTGCGGGTGGCTGTGACTTCTACCAGCCGCGCATATTGCCAATGGATATCGCCGGAGGCAGTGCGCCGATACAAACGATCCCGTTTACCACGCAAGGCAAGCAACTGAAAGAAGGTTTGCTCAAGCTCTGCTTGTGTGCCACCTCGCAAGCGTCGCGACAGAATCCGCTCGACCGCGCCCGGGTTTTTTTGCTGTGACCCATACCCATCGATGGCGCCGCCCTCTGGCAGAGCTTGATACGCCACCGGCGTGGCACCAGAGCCGATGGTATCCACCTGGTTGTAGTGCTCAAAAGATATGTCGCTAAAACCGGTAATGCGATACATTAGCCGCCTCCCTTTGAGCGCAGCGCTTTGAGTACGCCATCTTGAACTGCGACGGCGACCTGCTGCGGTGTGGCAGTTGTGCCAGGGATGTTGATGATGATTTCACCGATTGAAATGGAAGAGCCGCCTCCGACTCCGCCCATGCCTGGCATGCCCAGTTGTGGGGTTGCAGCCGTGCTGACGTCTTTTGCCAAGCCAACCATTGAGAGCGCCAAATGACGGCGCAATGCGGGCATGGCTTCGTCGACGCCCTGCCCAATGCCAGGCGGGATGAAGTGACCAATCTCATCGCCCCAAAGGTCAGATGGAGAGTGAATTCCCATTGCGTTTTTGACGGCAGTCAGAACACCCATCATCTCTTTGACGAAGTTGTCTTTCAGCCAACCAAAGTTCGCCTTGATGCCCTGCCACATCCCTTCGACGATGCGCTTGCCAACGTCCATAAGCATCTTGGGACCTTCGCTGTATAGATACGTCACCAATACCCTGATTAACTCAACTGCGGCAGTGAGTAGGACGGGAAGGTTTTGCAGAATGCCAAGCGCAACAGCATTGGTGATTTCCAATGAAGCCGTGATGATCATAGGTAGAGCCTGAATCAAAGCATCTACAAGTGCCTGCACGATGACAGGAATGGCAGGGATTAGGATTGGCAATGCAGCAATAAGCCCTTGAGCCAATGCCAAGATCAATTGCAAGGCAGCATCGATGAGCATTGGCAGGTTCTCGATGAGCGTCTGCACGATGGTAAGCAGCGCCTGCACCACGGCAGGGATAAGCGTCGGCAGGGCTTGTGTGATGCCCTGCACCAGGGCGATCAGGATCTGCAAGCCTGCAGTGATCAACGTCGGCAGGTTCACGACGATGAAATCCAACAGCATGGTGATGATGCCAATGGCGGCATCGATGAGCGTCGGTAGATTGGCGACGATGGAATCCATGATGGACTGCAAAATACCAAGCCCAGCCTGCAGCATCTGCGGTGCCTGTTTGGCGACGTCGCCGATGATCTTGCCAAGCAAGCCACCCAAGCCATCTGCCATTGCGCCGAAGTCACCGTCTGAGGTTTTGACGATATTGGCAAACTCACGTAGGTAGCCGCCCGCCTGGTCGAACACTGCTTGAAAGCCCGGAAGGAATGCGCTTGCCAATGTACCAAGCGTGCCCTGCAAGCCTGCCTTGAGTGATGCGAGCGTATCGTCGAAGGCTTCGAAGGCTGCCACGTCTTCTTCAGACATGACAGCGCCCACTTCACGCGCCTCTTCGGAGAGGCGTTTCATTTCCTCTGTACCCGCCTTGATCAGCGGATTGAGTTCCTGCGCACTCTTGCCAAAGATGGACATGGCAAGGGCATCACGCTCCGCCTCATTATTTATGCCACCCAACGCATCGAGCACGTCGGCAAAGACCGCTTCGTTATCGCGCAGTTTGCCATTGGCATCGGTAATCTTGACACCGAGCGTCTCGAATGCTGCGGCATTATCGCCCAGTGTGCCGTCGAACTCTTCGCCCTTGGCGGCAGCTTCAGCCTGGTCGGCGGCGAAGTCGGCATATTGCTGTTGAGCACCGCCCATCGTGCGGACGAGCCGCGCCAGCGATCCGGTGATGGTTTCCTGCGAGGTGCCTACCTGGTCGCCTACATATCGTAGTTCTTGCAAGCGCTCTGTGCTGATGCCGGTCTGTGCAGAGAGGTCTACAAGTTCAGCCGATGCATTTGCAGTGGTGAAGACCAGCCCGCCAATGCCAGCGGTAAGAGCAAGCACAGCAGTGACCAACCCAAGCACAAGCGTGACGGATCCTTTGGCAAGCCCGCCCATAATGTCTATCGAAGAGCCAAAGCCATCGACCTTGCCGCTGGCTTCATCAGCGCTGTTGCCTGCTTCGTCTTCTGCCTGGCTGAGTTCCTGCAAAGCCGCCTCAGAGGTGGAAAGCTCTGCCTGCATTTTGCCGAGGGCTTCCGTCTCTTTATTGAGGGCAATCTCGGCTTCTTTGGCGGCACGGCTATTCTCGCCTTGCTCTTCCTTGATGCGTTCGAAGTTCTCGCGCAGAGCCGCGACCTTGAGGGTTTGCACTTCGATTTTGCTTGTGAGCGTAGAGATACGACTCTCCATGCCCGTGGCAGATCTCGACCAGTCGCCCAGTGAGGCAACGTTTGAGCGAAAGCCCGACTCTAACAGGCGCAGTTCACGGTTCGCCGCCGATATATTGGTCTTGAAGTCGGTGGTGTCTACGCCTAGCTTGCCTGAGAGTTTTTCTACAGCTTCGCCCATAATGGTTTATGCAAAATCCGTTTTATCACCTGGCACAAGTGCTTTGTTTTCGCTTTTACCTTTCATCTTCAGATAATGGCTGAAAAAAGGTAAAAGACTTTCAATGTCCATCTCGTCAATATCGTTGATATTCCAACGAAACAATTCAACGAGCATATACTCGTAATCTAGCGTCCAGTCGCCGTCGCCTTCGTCGTCTTCCTCTAACGCGGTGACGGCTTCTGAGGGTTTACCTGCCCAACTGCTGCATTTGCTCTGGCAAGTACAGCGCGGAAAACAGCCATAACTTCTGACACGTCCGCGCCCTCTTCGAGCTGACGGACAGTAAACTTCTTTTCAAATAGTTCGACAACGAATTGCGAGATAGCAAGTATCTGAGCATCTTCGGTGCTTGTTTCTTCATTCTTTTTCCATATCTGCCACCATTGCCTGGCTTCTTCTTTGGTCTCAGCTTGTTTGACCTTGGTTTGAAGAGCAATTGCTTTTTTCAGAATTCCCCAAGGAATTCTGCTTCGTTCATAGGTTGCAATCTCTGTATCATCTGCATCGTACAAGGTTAGTTTGATCGGGGGTAACATTTTTTCTACCTTCCATAGTCAGGTGACAGCCACCTTGCGAGATGGCTGTCACCATTTCAAATTATTTACGCGGTGGTGAAGTCGATCACCGTATCGGCAAGGGTCTGACCGTGGATATCGGTCACACCTGGAACAACGACCAGATAGGTTTTGGCAGACGTTAGATTGGAAGATGGATCCAATGTGACGACTTTTCGAGCAGCATTGATCGTGCGCGAGCAGGCAATAACAGCTTGCGTGTCAGACCGCACCAAAACGATACCGTTCTCTTCGCCACCAGCCAGCGCATTGCTGAAGGTCAGGACAATATTGGCGCTTACCAAGACGCCGGTTGCGCCATCTACCGGGGAGGCTGTGAGCGTAAAAGAGGCGGGTGTTCCGGCTACAGGGACCTGCACAGCATCGAAGAAGTTTGCAGCATCGAAGTTGTCAGTGTCTTCATCGCCATGAACCCGCTTGACCCCATCCATCAAAGAACCATCCCCGAGCAGATCGAACTTGTAATCTGTCTTGATGCAGTTGACCTTGATGGTCTGCGGCTTGTAGGTGACTTTAT
>ERZ869929.1126-NODE-1126-length-10301-cov-129.706032_pt1 | contig 10301 bp, 15 predicted proteins | sample MGYA00579312_ERZ869929 | MGnify/ENA primary metagenome ERZ869929 (study PRJEB32216, sample SAMN09231818) | wastewater metagenome | place: USA: Maryland | collected 2016-08-09 | study: EMG produced TPA metagenomics assembly of the PRJNA472060 data set (Reclaimed...
GCAATGGCATCCCGTTCGAGCTGCTGTTCAAGCAGTCCAACACGCCTCCCGGCACCATCGGCGCCGCGTCCACGACCCCCACCCCTTAATCATGCGATTCCTCACCAACGCCCTCAAGGGCCGCGAGCCCCTACTCATCGACCCTTCCCGGGCCGCCGACCACGCGGAGGCCGCCGCCAGCGCGGGCGCCTTCGAGGACACGCTGAAGATGGTCTTCGGCTCGAAGCCCGAGGCGTACAAGGCCGGCCGGGTCGGGGTCATCCCCCTCAAGGGCGTCATCGGCAAGGGGTTGTCCCGCCTCGAGTCGCTGACCGGCGGGGCTGACGTGGACGAGTTCACCTCGGCTCTCGAGCAGATGGAGGAAGACCCCGAGGTCTCCGTCATCGTCGTCGACATCTCATCCCCCGGCGGGACGGTCACGGGTGTCGAGGAGGCCGCGGCGGCACTCTCCCAGTCGAGCAAGCCAACCGTGGCCTTCACCGCCACCGAGGCCGCGTCCGCCGCCTACTGGATCGGCGCATCTGCCGACCGCTTCGTCGCCACGCCCTCGTCCACCGTCGGCTCCATCGGCGTCTACATGGCCATCCCTGATTACTCCAAGGCTTTCGACATGGCCGGCGTACGTATGGACGTGATAAAGAGTGGCTCACTTAAAGGGGCTGGCATTCCAGGCACCTCGCTATCCGACGCCCAGCGGGCCGACCTACAGGAGCAGGTCAACGCCATCCACGCGGACTTCCGTTCCGCCGTGCGAGCCAAGCGCCGGATGGTCGCCGACGCCGACATGGAGGGACAGGTCTTCTCGGGCCGTCAGGCCGCCGGCAAGGGTCTCGTGACGGGCCTCGGAACCAGCCTCGCCGCCCTTCTCGCCGAGCTGAACGCTTGACACCTGTTCCAAGGGTAGAACCACATGGACACCATCGAAGCCCGTCTCGCCGCCGCCCTCGAGGGCGTTGCCGCCAAGGATGCCGAAGTCGCCGAAGCCCGCGCGCACGCCGAGAGCGTCGTCGCCCTCAACCTCGAGCTGACCGAGAAGCTGAAGGTCGCCGAGGACAAGCTCGCCGCCATCGAGGCCGAGAAGGCCGCCCTCGCCGCCAAGGTCGAGGCCGCCGCCGAGACCGCCGTGACCGCCTCCGAGGAAGCCGCCAAGATCGCGGCCTCCGTTGGCGTCGCCCCTGTCGAGACCAACCCCGCGGCCGACGCCGCCCCCAAGGCCGACGTCCTCGAGACCTACCTCGCCCTCTCCGGGCAGGAGCGCGCGGCCTTCTTCGCCGCGAACCGCAACGCCCTAATGGCCGCCCTTCGCAAGTAATCCACTTTCCCCCAATCCCTAATCCCTAATCCCTAAATACTGTGGCCAATAGCATCCAAGCTGCTCCCGCTGTGCTCCTCGCCGACGGCGTCATCGCCTCGCTGAAGAACAAGCTCCCCGTCCTGCGCTCCATGAGCCGGGTCTTCACCTCCACCCCCCAGGCTTCCGGCAAGACCATCCAGGTGCCCCTCATCGGCACCTCCACCGCGACCGAGTTCGGCGCCTCCGGCTACCTCGCCCAGGATGACGCCACCGTCACCAAGGCGGACGTTACCCTCAAGCACTTCAAGGTTTCGACCCGCGTCGACCCCCTCAACATCAAGGAGTACGGCGCCGGCTTCTTCATCGACAACTTCACCGTGACGGCCGCGAACGCCCTTGCCCAGAAGTGCATGGACGAGGTCCGCGCGATCATCACCGTCTCCAACTACTCGCAGGACGTCGTCTCCGGCGCCGCCCTCTCCTACGCCGAAGTCCTCTCCGCGAAGAAGGTGCTCGACGACGGCAAGGCCAGCGAGCCCCGCGTCCTGGTGCTGAACAACAAGTACACCCAGGACCTCCTCGGTGACAGCACCATCACCGGCGCCAACGGTCTCGGCGCGCAGGTCATCTCCTCGGGCCGCCTCGGCACCCTCGCCGGAGCCGAAGCCTACCAGTGGAGCAACCTCGCCACCACCGAGGACCTCGCGGGCTTCATGTGCGGCGCTGACGCCATCGCCGTGGCCGCCGCCCTGCCCTACACCGAGATCCCCGGCTGGGAAGTGGCGAACGCCGTCGAGCCCGACACGGGTCTCGGCGTCCAGGTCATCGTCGGCCAGGAGCAGTCCGGCTACCTCAACGTGACCGCGACCCTGCTCTTCGGTGCCGCCAAGGGCCGCGCCGAGGCGCTCGTCCGCTTCGAGTCCACGGTCTAATCGAGGCGACAGCCTTGAACGGGGCCCCCATCCGGGGGCCTCTTTTTTTGACCCGCCGGCAACTTTAGAGACCGCCGATGCTTACCTCCGAGCTGATTGAAGACGCAAAGGCCATCGTCGGCGACATGGCCGACCTCGCCCAGACTTGGACGGCCGTCGGCGGGACGCCCTCGTTCCAGGTCATCATCGGGCAGCCGCTCATCACGCAGGACCTAGAGGCCGGCGGATTTATGGACAGGGTGGCCCACGAGGTGCGGGTGGTCGCCGCGACCGCCTCTTGGACCACGGCCTACGGGTCGCCCTGCGCCGCGGCCATCTCATCGGGTGCGCCTGTCGGCGCCCTAGCCATCGGCAAGACCCTCGTGGCCACCGAGCAGGGCAACCGCCAATACCGAATCGAGGGGTCGACCTACAAGCCAGGCTCCGCGTGGGTCGAATTGATGGTCCGGGCCCAGGACGACCGATGATAGGCTTCCGCATCAACGTGCGGGCGAGCAAGGTGAAAGGGGACATGGCCACGTTCACCAAGCACCTCCGCAAGGTGACGGAGGACGTGATGACGCAGGAGTTCTGCCTCACGGCCCGGGCCGCTCTCAAGTACGCACCCCCGCTGGTCGAGACAGGCGGCAATGGCGACACGGCCAAGGCCGGGAAGGTCGGGGAGCGCGCCATCGACAAGGATGTCCGAGCCATCTTCGCCGAGAAGTTCGCCACGCTGCCGTCCGTCTTCTCGAGCGGAAAGCTGGCCGGCTCCAGGGCCGCCTTCGACAAGTGGCGCTCAAAGCCCTTCGTCTCCTCGTCATCTACCCTGCTCACCAAGATCTACTACGACGGCGACCCGGACCGCGCCTACCAGAAGGCCAAGAACATCTTTCACGGCAAGCCCTCCCGCTCCATCACCCTGGACAACCTCGGTGCAATGAGCAAGGTGCACAGGCAGTTCCGACGAAACGGACGTGTCGTTCGCGAGGGTATGCCTGACAAGCAGACCAAGCGATACCCCTACATCGTCAAGGAGGCGATGATAAAGAAGTACGTCAAGCTGCGGGCCCTTGCCATCGGCAAGTTGAAGTCCGGGTGGTACGAACTCATCAACCGATTCGGGCGCGGCCTTGTCATCTTCGGCCGAACGGTGGACGCCGGGGCGAAGGGCCTGCCCAAGTACATCACGCGGCACCAGGGCCCTGGCTACGTCCGCAAGAACTTCGCCGGCCACACGCTGAAGATCACCATCCGCAACGAGATTGGCGACAACGACGGGGCCGGCCTCCGTGCCAAGACCTACGACCTGGTCGTCCGCGACCGAATCGCCGCCGTAGCCAAGCGTCCCTACCAGACCTACGCGAACAAGCTGGTCCGCAACTGGAACAAGAACCTGCGGCCCGGCAACCCCTGACCTTATGGGAACCAAGTCCATCCGAGAAATCATCGAGTCGGCCATCGCCGCCCACCTAGCCGCCCAGACGGAGCTCGCGGGGGTCAACATCTACAAGGGGCTGGAGGTCACGACCGACACCCTGCCGCAGGCCATCGTCTCCTGTGACACGGTGGGCAACCTGCCCGACCTCCCCGAGGGGCTTGGCAACTACCTAGCCACGGTGAACGTCCACCTCTACACCTCGGCCGACGCCACATCGGCCCTTGCCAACCACCGGGACAGGTCTGCGGCCATCCTCGGGGCCATGCAGGACTTGACCGCCATCAAGGCCGTGTTTGTCAACCATGGGGACGCCACCTGCTACGACGTGACGGCCGAGACGGTTGACGACGGCAGGGGAGACCGGGCCTTGGGCACCATGGCGACCTTCACGGTGGCGGTCGTCCTGCCCGCTTGACAACCCTACCAAGGGTATAACCATGGCCGCCGTCGTCAAAGGAACCGCCCACGTCTACGGTATCTCGGGCACCGTCTCGAACATCACCGTCCAGTCCTACACCGTCTCCCGCTCCTTCGAGCTGGACGACAAGGTGACCGGCGAGCACGGTCGCACCATCACCCACCGTGTGGACGGCCGCACCAACGAGATCAGCATCGAGGGCGTGCTGCAGAACGCGACCTCGTTCACCATCGCCATCGGCGACCGACTTCAGTTCGCCGGCAACGAGATCACCTTCGACGGCGTCATCACCCGCCTCGAAGACAGGGGGCAAAACAAGGGCTTCTCGCTCATCTCCCTGACCGCCGTGTCCTACGAGGGCATCTCGTCCTACTCCTAATCAAGTCATTTGACTTCCAGCCGACCCCTCGGCTGACGCACCCCTCGGAGACCCCGGGGGGTGTTTGTTTAGTTGGCCTCGTACTTGTCGTCGCGCAGCCGCACGAAGACGGGATGGCGGAGTGAGCCGGACCTTGTCACCTCCTGGCACCGAATCTCGACCAGCCTGTCGAGGTAGGCGGCGGCGTTGGCGCGGAGGGCGCGGGGAAGGCCGATGCCGACCTTGACCCTGACCCCCTTGTGGCTGACGACCAGCGAGCCGTTGCCTAGGACGTCGACGACGCGGAGGTCTAGTGTGCGCTCGGGCTTGACCTTGGCCCAGCCGCGGCCTGCGGGATAGGCGGCGTCTGGGTGCTTGAGCACGACGCCCTCGTGGCCGGCGGCGACGGCCTTGGCCAGGATTGCCTCGGTGTCCTCGGGGTATCCGTCGTCCTTGGCGGGATCGTGCAGGACGGGGACGATGCTGACGAGGTCGAGGCGGCCTGCCTTGGCGAAGGCTTGCTCGAGCACGGCGCGGCGGACGCGCCAGGGCGACTCGGCGATGGCAGGCAGGTCGAACACGTGGACGGACTCGCCGACGAGCTCGCAGTCGAGCAGGGTCTGGCCCAGCGCGACAAGGCCGACCTCCGCCAGCGGCTCAAGCTGGACGAACGTTCCGTTGCGCGTGCAGGCGGTCACTGTTAATCCGTCGACCTGGACGAGTAGGCGGATGCCGTCGACCTTGGCCTCTGCGACCATCTCGCCTGTGTCGGACTCGAGCCAGTCGGCGGCTAGGGCTGGTGCGAAGGGAAGGCTGGCGATGTCAGCGGGCATGGCGTTCGGCGCGGGCGACTGCGCGGTCGTAGATGCGGACGAGCCTCTCGACAAGGTCGCAGGCGGCGTTGGCCCGAATCACGAGGTCGGCGACCTCGACCTTGCTGACCTCGGAGGGGTTGGCCCTGGCGAAGGCGATGCCGGACTGGATGGTCTGGAGGTTGGCCGCGGCCTCCTGCACGGAGCGGCGGGCGGTGATGACGGCAGGTGTTTCGGCGGTGTCCATACAAGAAACTTTACATCCCACCCCATCACCGTCAACCCCTAATCTGAAAGAAACTTTAAACTCTATCCGCCATGCCCCTCCTACATCCCGCCCCACAATAGGCCATTAGACCCCTCTGGCTTGCCCTAGGAGGCGTTTTGACCCTATGGTGCGACCCTTACCATGGACCAAAGGTTTCTAAGGGCGTTTCTGACCCCCCGCGCCACCCGCCTTGCCGGCTACGACCTTTACCCCTGGTGCCTCAAGCACCGCCTATGGCTGGAGGCCCTCGACCACCCCATCCTGTCCGGCCGTCCATGCACCGCCGCCGAGCTGGTCTTCTTCGCCAAGGTCTGCGCCGAGGAGCCAGTGGGCAAGACCCGGCTCCGCGACAGGTGGCGCACGGCCCGGCTGGCCGACCCCATGCGCCTCAACATTGCGATCGCCATGGCCTACGAGCACCTGCGGATGGATTGCTGGCCGCAGTTCTGGGAGAGGAAGGACGAAAGCGGGACGGGCGGGCGGAACCGCGGCCTGCCGTGGGCGCTGGGCATCATCATCAACCTCACCCGATCGGGGATGTCCCTCGAGGATTCCCTGAACCTACCCGAGTGCCAGGCGGTCTGGCTGTCCACGGGGGCGAGCATCCACCAAGGCGCCTCGCTCGACATCCTCACCAGCGAGGACGAGGCCCTCCTTGACGAGTTGCAAAGGGTGAAGGCCCAAGCCCCCCCTCCCACATAATGAGCCGCGCAATGCAATTCGACATCGTCGCCAACGACAAGGCGACGGGCACCATGCAGAAGACGGAGAAGGCCATGGGGACGTTCACGCAGAACATGGTCGGACGGTTCACCATGATGGCCGCCAAGGCCGCCCTTGTGGTCGCCGCGTTCACAAAGGTCATGCAGGTCATCAAGGAGACCGGGGACATCGCCGACGAGTCGGCCAAGCTCGGCCTGTCGCCCGAGGCTTACCAGCGGCTGAAGTTCGCCGCCGAGGACTACGGAGCCTCCATCGAGAACGTGGCCACGGCCCTTAAGGACGTGAACAAGCTGCTGGACAACGCCGCCAGCAAGGGCGGCCCGGACAAGGATGTGCTCCTTGCCCTCGGCTTTTCCCAGCAGGAAATCGCCGACCGCGCCATCAAGGCCGAGGAGGTTTTCATGCGTGTCGCGGACGCCATCAAGGAGGCCCGCTCCGAGGAGGAGAAGTTCGCCATCGCCAGCCGCATTGTCGGCGACCGCGTGGCGCAGGCCATGGTGCCCATCCTCGCCGACTACGAGAACTTCATCCGCACCTCCAAGGAAATCGGCGTGGTCAGCGACGAGAACGCCCGCGTGGCCGACGCCATGGCGACCCGCTTCGACAAGCGGATGGCGAGCATCAAGGCGACCATCACAAACTTCGTCGCCAACCTGGGGCGCTCCATCAGCCCCGAGCTCGATGCACCCGCCGAGGCCAGCCCCAGGACGCAGGCCCAGATTGAGGACGCCAAGCGCCGCCGCGACGCCCTGCTCGCCGCCGCCTCGAAGTCCGCCGCCCCCCGCGAGTCGCAGATGGCCGTCACCTCCCTCCAGCAGATCGGCGGAGGCGTGGCCCGAGGCCCATCGGCGCTCGAGGACTACGCCGCCCGCACGGCCGTCGCCACGGAGACCATCGCCGCGACGGCCACCGAGCCCGCACCCGCCACGACCGGCGCCACCGACGTCACCAAGGAGCCCGCCGGACGCTCGTTCATCGACCAGCCGAAGACGACCACCCGCAAGCAGTACCGACTCGGCCCCATCGTCTTCAACGTCTCAAACAAGTAACCTTTTATGGCCCGCGTCTCCAAAGGCAACTCCCTCGGCTCGTCCGTCCTCCAGCCGGGCTGGACAATCGAGGACGACGGCTTCGGCCTCATCACCTGCTCGGCGGTCTACAAGACCTCGCACGGCACGAGCACAGGCACCCCGGGGAACGGCCAGGCAGCCATCTCCAAGGCCCCCTCCCGCGGCGCCGCATTCCCTCTGGACGCCCGCCTCACCTGCCACCGCTCCTCGTCCGTCATGGACGCCAACGGCATACAGGTCATCTCGGCGGACTACGTCGGCATCGCCAAGGGCGACAAGACCGCCCCCCAGGTCTCGGGCAGGTTCTCCTCGAACCAGGAGCCCATCTCGACGCACCCCGAGTTCAAGGACAAGATCGGCGGCACGAAGACCGCCCCGCTGAACGGCGCCGTGTTCAACGAAGACGGTTCGTTTAAAAGGTTCTCGAACCCCAACGTGCAGGAGTTCTACGGCGTGACGTCCTACCTCGCCTGCGGCTTTGGCATCACCGGCCACTTCTACACCTCCAACTTCGCCGTGCTCCAAGCGCTCAAGGGGGCGGTCGGGCTGACCTCAGGCACGGGCTCCTTCGCCGGACACGACCTGCTAGGCGGCCTGAACGACCTTGAGGCCGATGTCTCCGGGCGGTCGGGCTACGGGAACTTCGTCTCGGAGAACGAGAACGACCAGCTCCTGCTCTCGGGCGTGGCTTGCGAGTACTACGGCAAGCTTCTGAAGATTTCCTACGACATCATGTACTCTCAGGACGGCTGGAACCCGATGATCTACAAGTCCCGCACCGTCGGCTCCAAGAAGTCCGCCGACACCAAAACGACATCCTGGAAAGGGAGCAACGTACCCAAGACTCTCGGCTCGCAGACCTGGAAGGGCAGCAACTCCTAAGCAATGGGTATGCTCGGCAAAGGGGTCGGGATTCTGGCCAAGGGCATCGGCTCCGGCACCCCCTCATTCGTCCTCGAGGACAGGGGCGACGAGGAGTTCCTTCACCCGTTTAAGGTGACGGCATTCGTGGAAAACGAAACCATAAAGGTCAACGTCCGCGCCGGCACGGTCAACAACCTCGTCCCGACCATCTCATCGACGGCCCTAGACGCTGCGACCCCGCCGACACTCACCCTGTCTGGCGACTATACGCACCGCATCTATCTCAAGGCGTCAACGGAGGCTCCGCCATTGTTCTTTCCCGACACCGTGATAGTGGAGTCGGCCACCACCGACCAAAATGACAGCGACTCCTACGGCTATCTAAAGATTGCATCCATAGTAGTCAGCAACGGCTCCGTCACGCAAATCAACCAATTCGTCTACGCCTCGCAGGTGCTCGTCAGGGCGAAGCCCGGGACGGCAATTGCCCTCTGGTCCTGGTCTAGCCGATGAGCGACCCCTACTGGAACGGCGCGGAGTGGGACCCGGACGCCACCTACTCGGCGGGCGACAAGGTGTCCTACGAGGGCTACCGATACGAGGCCATGACCGGCATCTCGGCCGGCGAAAACCCTAGGACGTCTACCTACACGATCAGCGGCGCCAACTTCCGCAAGTGGAAGGTCTGGGATTACCCGGCTTCCTACATCATGGCGAGGCTCCGCGGCCTCCCCGGCCATGCCGAGGTCTCCCTGCCAGGCGAGGTCCGCCTTGTGCAGGTGCGGGCCGACTACCAGTACAACGGCGACCCGACCGCCGACCTCTACCTTTCGCCCTCCGGGATGTCCGCCGCCGCCTACGGGATGCCGCAGGGGATGAACAGCACATGGGGAGCCCCCGAGAACGGCGAGCTGGTCTGGTCGTTCAGCGCCGCTGCCTACGAGGACGGGTCCCCAAAGTCTTACGATTACAGCTTCGGCACGGACGATGGCATAGTCTTCTCCCCGACGACCATCATGCCGAAGGCCCGGTACGATGTCATGGTCGGGCCGTCCACCTTCTGGGCCTTCTACCCGGCCTACGCCACCGAGACGCAGGGCCAGCTCATCTCCTGCTACCAGACCTTCGGCCGTGAGTTCGAGTACCTGGACGACACGGGATCGCTCGACACCGTGACGATACCGGCCTTCGGGGACGAGTTCAATGAGCCTGGCAACGGAACCACCACGGCCAACACCGGCACCATCGGCGACACCATCGGAACCGACCCCGACTACAAGGACGGCTGACCCCCCTTGACACCCCCCCAAGGGTAGACCCTCCCACCGATGGCGATCCAGTTCACCAATTACCAGCTGTTCATCGACCCCGTCGAGCAGGTCTGCTACAAGGCTTTCCAGAACATGACGCCCATCTCGGGCATCACGTTCACGGAGGGGGACGACGCAAGGCTGGAGGTCTACGTGGTCGGCAACTCCGCCCTGCCCGGCTCGCCGATGCAGGTCTTCCCCTTCCCCAGCGGGACGGTCAGCATCGAGGTCGGCACCCCGGGCTCTGCCAAGCTCATCGGCACGTCCACGGCCACCTCCGTCGGCGCCCCTGTCATCGCGGCGGGCACGGCCGGCGGAGGCGTGATGCCCTTCACCGTCGGCAAGGGGGCCTACTCGGGCTACTTCAGCGTCACCATCGCCAACACCTCGCCGGCCCTTTCCGCAACCACCCGCTTCATCCAGTTCCCGCTGGACACCGATGAGATGGCGACGGCCATCGAGGATGCCGTGAACTCGCAGTCGGGATGGTCGCTGGCCGAGTGCCAGGTGCTGCAGACCGGTGAGTACTCTGGCAGCATCAGCCTAAAGGCCACGAACTCAACCACGGTCTACACCATCACAGGCATCTCTTTCACCTCGACCCTCTCGGGGCTCCCCGGCAAGTACCTCGACCTCGACTTCTCGGCCGCCGCCATCGGAACTTTCCTCGGCTCCGAGACCAGCAAGGCGGCGACCCTCGAGGTGCAGGTCACGGACACGGACGTCCAGACCTACATCCAGCTGCCCATCACCATCCGCAAGCAGATCACCGCCTCGTAATCCCCCGATGTCCTCCTTCAACTTCAAGCGCGGCGGAACCTTCACGGCGACC
>ERZ869929.1127-NODE-1127-length-10280-cov-3.985037_pt1 | contig 10280 bp, 16 predicted proteins | sample MGYA00579312_ERZ869929 | MGnify/ENA primary metagenome ERZ869929 (study PRJEB32216, sample SAMN09231818) | wastewater metagenome | place: USA: Maryland | collected 2016-08-09 | study: EMG produced TPA metagenomics assembly of the PRJNA472060 data set (Reclaimed...
CTCCCCATGGGTCGAAGGGCTCCGAACTTCGCGCCCCCCCTCCCCCATGGTCACCACGGCCTGACCTTGACCGTAAGCCGGTACTCGAGGACGGCGGTGCGGCATCGGCTTCGCAGCTCCTCTGTGATCGGCTTAGTCCCTCGCATGCCGTTGCACAGCCGGTGTGCCGGGTTGGTGTCGGTGAGGCTGAGCGGGTCACCACCATGGATGCGGGGCGGGTCCTCGTCGACACAGAAGGCGAGCGGGTGGCGCTGAGGGTCGAGGCTCAGGTCGATGGGCAGCCGGCAGATGTGGCACGGTGCACCGTTGGCTCGGTGATGTGCGAGCACCTGGCGGCGGCGATGGCCCTTGAGGCTGCTGGTCACGCGGCCGCCTGACGATTCCGGCGGCACGCACGGCAGTGGCGCTTGCCCGAGTAGACCGCCGTGTTGTCCTCGTCGTAGGGGTGTCCGGTCGGGCAGTGGGTCTCGCTGCCGTGACCGAGGCCACGCCGAAGGTTCTCAGCGTTGGTGACCGGCTCGAGGTGGTCGGGGTTGACGCAAGCCCTGTTGCGGCAGAGGTGGTCGATGACCAACCCCTCGGGGATCAGGCCGACGTGGAGGACGTAAGCCAGACGGTGCGACTTGATGTTCCGACCCTCGTGCCAGGCGTTCCCGTAGCCGGACCGCTTGTCCTTGGCGCCGGTCCAGATCCAGCATCCGGTATCAGTGATGGACACCTTCGCCATGAACCGCTCAAGGGGGGTAGGTTCCTGCATGTCGGCACGCTCCTAACGTGTTGACCGGGCCGGGGCTGTTGACGCAGCGCCCGGCCATTTCTGTTATTGGGGTTCAGCGGGGCCATGGCCCGTGGTGCCCGCCGAGTGGCAGGCGGTAGCCGGCGGTCACGGCTCGACGGGGGACGATGCGGTCGAGGATCCAGCGCCACATGGCCACCCCCTGGAACGACGACAGCCCCGGCCGTGTGGCTCGGGGCTGCGTGTGTGGCTTGGGTCTGCGGTGCCGACTCAAGCGATGTGCGACAACGTACGTGGTCAGAGCGGTTCTGTCAACGACCCCACCATGAACGCCATCCCGTCAGCGGTCAACTCAAGATCGCCCCGGCATCCGCACGGGCATCCGTCGAGTAGTCCTCGCTTGAGGAGCTGCCGGAACTTGGCCGCCACCACCTTGGCCGGCATCGCAGGGAACAGCGGCTCCATCTCCCAGATCGAGACCCACCGGACCGGGACGGACCACTTGCCGTCGAGCGAGATCCGGTGGACCGACCGCAGGAAATCCACGTCGTCGATGTCGGATGCCTTCGGCTTCCGATCCATGTTGTCCATCATCCCACCTTGCGCTTGGGCCTGCGGCTGGTGGCCTTGGCCTCGGTGATCTGGCCGGGGGTGGCGGCCTGACCGTAGTCCCATCGGCGCAGGATCGCCTCGGTGGGCTCGCACCGGTGCCGCTCCTGGAAGGTCTCGCACTGGCTGCACAGGCCCTTCTCGGACACGGCGAGCGGCGGCATGGCGGTGAAGGTCGCGTGCACCCGGCACTCGACGAGGGTGCGCTGCACGGCGGGCGTCAAGGTCTCACCTCGGTGGATGTCCCAGATGCCGAACGCCTTGGCGTGGAGCCAGTCGGCGGTCTCGGCCAGGGCGATGCGCACCAGGGTGTCGAGGTGGGCGAGCTCGTCGCCGTCGAGGTTGGCGGCGGTGTGCTCGAGCTGGGGCGTCCACCGGTGGACGTGGGCCACGGTGGTGGCGACCTGGGCGGTGAGCGTGGTGGCAGCCGGCGGGGTCCACCGCGCCGAGAGCAGCGTGTCGGCGCAGATGGCACTGATCTCGGTGGCGGTCTCGTGGCACAGGGCGATGGCGGCCCGGATGGTGGCCACGGTGTCGTCGTCGTCGGTGGCGTCTGGTTCGCCCCACAGTGCGGCCATGGCGGTGGGGTCGGAGTGTCCGCCTTTGCCGCCCCCGCTGTCGGTCGACGCGGTGAGCCGGGACAGGATCTCGTCGTTGGTCATGCCGGAGCGCATGGGCCTGCTCGAGCTGGCGGTGCGCTCGGCGTAGATCCCGATCACCTGGTCGATGGTGTGCGGGATCGTGGCGCACCAGGTGAGATCGCTCACGGTCTGGGCGATGGCTGCAGCTCGGCGCTCGGTGGTCACGATGTGTGCGCTCCGTGGTGTCGGTTGGTGGTGCCTGGTCCGTCGCCGGCGGGGCCTACGTGGGGGTGGTCTGGTCCAAGGGGACCGACCCCCGTAGGGGGGACCACCTGGACCGGACCACTTTGCCCTTGGTTTTTCAGGGGTTGCGGGAGGCGTGGACCAGCTTTCTGGCGATGTGCGTGGACCACTTCTGGACCTCCGTTACTTTCGGTGTAGATCAGGGAGAGGGTTGCGCAGGTCACAGCGTTTTGGCTGGGGTGGTCCACTTTTCTGGACCGGCCTCGTGGACCAGTGGACCACCGCAGGTCACAGCCCCGCACGCTGCGTGGCTGGTCCACTCCTGGCAGTGGTATCCACAGGGTTGTCCCCAGCTTGTCCACAGGGTGGTGGGTGGTGGCGGTGACTACGGAGCGTGAGATTTGGATGCCGTTCACGCCACGCCCCCGAAGTCGAGGACGCCTTGGGCGAGGCGTTTGGCGGCGATCTCGCAGTACCGCTCGTCAAGCTCGACACCGATGGCCTTGCGGCCGAGACGCTTGGCGGCGACGAGGGTGGAGCCGCTGCCTGCAAACGGGTCAGCGACGGTGCCAGGCGGGCAGGCGGCGATGAGCGGCTGCATCACGTCTTGAGGCTTCGTGTGCGGGTGGCCGGTGGCCTTCGTGTATGAACTCATCGCCTCCCCGCCAACGAGCACGCACGACCGTGCTGCAGGTGCGAGCGGCCAATCACCGACGAGGTAGATCGCCTCGGCATCGCGTCTCCACCCGTTGCGGCTCCCGAAGATCCCCGCGTCTGATGGCTTGCGCCAGATCAGCGTCTGGCATGTCATCGCAGGAGGAAGAGCGAAGTCCCCGAACACGGCGGCGGGCTTGGCGCCCCACGCAACGAGAGCGGCATCCCGGCAGGCGGTGGTCTGATCGTGCAGGATGCCGGTGTGGGTGGCTGCGCCGTTGTAGGTGCCGCGTGTCCACGCGATCCCATAGGGCGGGTCGGTGACGAGCACATCGGAGGCGAGCCACGCGTCGATCTCGAGGCAGTCCCCGTGGTAGAGGGTGACGTACTCGTCGGAGTAGTACGGCTCGGTCACATCTCCTCCTCGAAGCCGGCGCAGAGGGCGTCGTACTTGGCCTTGTTCGCCTCGATGGCGCGGTGGACGTTCGACTTCGGGGCGCCCGTGACCGACGCCAGCTCCCGCTCGGACATGCGGCGGCCGTGCTGGCGCACCAGCTCTGCGATCCGGGCGTAGGTGAGCACCGCCGAGGACACCTCCATGGACCACGGCCAGTCCCCTCCCCGCACCAGGGCGGCCGGCCAGTCCCGTTCATCGCGCGCGCCGCGCCAGTGGCGCAGCAGTCCGGCCTCGGAGATGTGGAGCCCGAACTCGGGCCACCGCTTCCAGAGCGAGGCGCCGTAGGGCCGCTCGGGCCGGTCGGAGCCGGTGCCGTGCGGCTGGTGGGTCTCGAGGGCCAGGGCGAACCCGTAGGCGACCCGAAGCCGGTCGAGCGTCATGGCGGCGGCCTTGGCCGGCTGCTCCTCGGTGGGGTCGCCTCCGACGAGCTTGTAGATGGGGCCGCCGACGACGAGCTCGGGCTGCACGGTGGCGATGAGGTGGGTGAGGGTGGCCACGTCGGTGGGGTCGTTGAGGTCGAGCCCCTGGGGGTGGACGGCCACGGTGAGGTTGTCGTCTGCGGTCCCGCCGGCGGTGACGTGGAGCGGGCGCAGTGCCCGGCGGATCTGGCGCTCGCTGTTCTCCAGGTCGAGCAGCAGGACGCGCAGGGGGGCCATCTCCTGGTGGGTGAAGGGGTGGATGCCTGCGGCGGCCTGGACGGCGACCTGGCGGAGGAGGGTGGACTTGCCGCCACCTTCGGGGCCGGTGAGCAAGATCCGGTCGGTGCGTTCGAGCAGGCCGGGGATCACCCAGTCGTGGTCGGGTTCGTCGCTGGCGAGGAAGTCGCCGAGGAGCGTGTGGGTGATGCCGTGGCTGCTGGTGTCCTCGGGGGCGATGAACGCTTCGATGGCGCCGACGGCGGCCGGGAGGTTGTCGGAGCGTGCGTGCTCGGCGGCTTCGAGGGCGCCGGCCATGACGGTGCGGAGCCGGGCCATGTGGATGACCCGGCGGGCGTAGGCGCTGGCGTTGCGGGTCTGCCAGGTGTGGCCGGAGATGAGGGCGATGAGTTTGTTCTGGACGTCTTCGGATCCGCCGAGGTGGGCGCTGACGGTGATGGCGTCGGGGAGGTCGCCTTCGTTGTCGACCTTGACGATGGCGTCGTAGATGGTGCCGTGGTGGGGCACGTAGAAGTGGTGGGCGGCGAGCCCGGTGGCGAACGTGGCGTCGCGCGCGTCGGTGGAGATGAGGATGGCGCCGAGGACGGCTTCTTCGGCGTCGGTGTCGTGGGGGTTGGCGCGCTGCCCGTTTGTCTTGGGCGGCGCAGGGGCGGGCGCTGGTGCGGGTGCCCAGTCGTCGGGGGGTTCGTCGTGGGCGGGGTGGAACGGCGGTGCGTCGGTGGTGGTCACGGGGTGGTGCCGACCTCCTGGAGATCGAAGAGGCCTGGCTCACGCACCGGCTCGGTCCGCACCAGCACGAACAGGGTGGAGAGGTTGCGGCGGGAGTGCAGCTGGCGGCGGGGTGAGCCGTCGATGTTCACCTTCGGTTGCGGGCCGGGGCGGCCGACGTGCTCGATGCGGTCCTCGATGCGGAACCCCAGCTCGAGCGCGTGGGTGAGTGTGTGGTGGGTGCCTGCCCAGAACTGGCCGCCGTTGATGTAGTCCATGCACTTCACCAGCACGATCCCGCCGCGGCGAACGACGCGGTGGCATTCAGTGAGCCCGGCGTTGATGAGCTCCTGGTTGGAGTCGGGGCGGGCCGGGGTGGTGTGGAGGCCGAAGCGGTCGTTGAAGTCGGTGGTGCTGGTGGTCTTGCGGCCGCCGGGCGCCATGTAGGGCGGGTCGAAGGTCACGGCGTCGAAGTGCCCGTCCGGGTAGTCGAGGGCGGTGAAGTCCATGGGTCCGTCGGGTGCCTTGGCGGGGTCGAGGTCGTGGGCGCGCAGGCGGTCGGGTCGCCACCGTGACCACCAGACGCCACGCCCGTGGGTGGGGTCCAGGGTGAGCCATTCGGCTCGCAGGTAGCCGAGGCGCGCCACGTCCTCGATGAGGTGCCCGTTGGTGGGCCAGGTGGCGGCGGCCAGAACGGGAGCGGTCACCCGGCCTCCAGGGCGGCGCGTCCCTCGTCGGTGATCCGGCAGGCGTAGGTGCGGCCGTTCCAGTCGGTGAGGCGCACGAGGTCGAGGGCGGCGAACAGGCCGACGAGTGCGCGGCGCCGTTCGACCTCCACCCGTGACGGCTTGAACCGGCGAACGATCCGGGCGCGAGGACACATCATGGAGGTGCCGGGCGGCAGGAAGGACCCCGGATCTTGGGTGATGTCCCCCTCGGGGGCGACCTCATAGACCCATCCGTTGCAGGTCGATGCGTAGGTGGTTGCCAGGCCGCGGTCGGGGGTGATGAACACGGATTGGCGGTGGTCCTCATCGCCCGACCGGCAGGATCCAGTCATCGCTGGCGGCAACACCATGTCGCCGGTGATTCGCGGGCCGCCGTGCCACCACGCTTCGGCGCTCATCCGACGTCCTCGATCAGGACGTGGAGCGCCGCGTCGACGCCCTTCTCCTTCACCGCGGGCAGGTAGGTGATGGCCTTCACCGTCCGGCCCGCCAGCCGTACTCGGCCAACAGGCACGCCTCGGCCCTGCCGTCATGCTTGACGAGCGAGAAGTCCCGCGCCCGCTCCGGCCACAACTGGGTGGCGAGCTGGCGTGACGATCCCTTGTCGGCGGTGACGCGCATGGCCTTCTTCCACACTGACGGGGTGCGGAGCTCGACCGGGATGCCCATGGCACCCAACGCCCCGAGGATGGCCCCGTAGTTGGCGCCGAACTTGAACGTCGACGCGACCCCTTGGCCGGGCATCGAGTGAACCTGTTCCACCCACGCCACAGCCACGGTGTGCGGCGAATGATCAGCCAACCAGTCCCGCAGATGCGTGCCGAGCGCGCTTCCCGTGGCTTCGGGCATGTCGATCACGTCGACGATGCGGGACTCGGCTGCACGCACGCGGTGGACGGCGGCCCACGGGGCGAGGAGGGCGAGGGCACCCTTGGCGCCAGGGTCCACGCCGAGCACGAGCGCGGTCACGGCGTGGACCCGGCGTGCAGGGCGGCGAGGTACTGGTCGATGGCTCGGGTGATTAGCCAGTTCACTGACACATCCCGCCCTGATGCTTCGATCTTCAATCGCTCGTGAAGCTCGACGGGCAGGCGTAGCGCCATGCTCACCCTTGGCTCAGGTTGGACCCTCTCCTCCAGCACCACGTCGGGGGCGCCGAACTGATGTGATTGGAGTGTGATCGGCTCCCGATACAGATTGGCGATGGCAGCACAGCGCCAGTCTGCTGCCACATCCCGGTCCACGATCTCCGCCGCCGCTGCATCCCACCCCACGGCGGCGCTGTCCATGTCGATCCGGTCCGCGGCTTCGCGCAGCAGCTCGGCCGACTCGGGGTGCAGGAGGGCGTAGAGACGCAGCCGGTCAGGCAGCGACGGTACGGGCAGCGGGGTCATCGTGTGGCCTCCGAGAGTGAGGCGAGCACGCCGTCGGGCAGGGGATGGCGGCTGGCCGTGGAGTGGAGCGGGCAACGGGGATCGTCAAGGTCCATGGGCGGGCCGCCGTCACACGAGCAGTCGCCGTGGACCGGGCACCACGCAGCGGTCAGGCCCGTGCATCGCGCGCTCATGCCCCGTCTCCCCGCAGCATGGCGGCGATCTCCGCCGCGAGCCACGAGTCGTCCCCGTAGACCTCGAAGTGGGCAGCCAGGTTCCGCAGACGCTCGGCGTCACGGAACGCGTCGGCCACGACCGGGGTCGCGAGCATGAGGCAGGCCTCGTCACGATCCAGGCCCATCACGGTCGGCGGGTACAGCGGAAACGGGTTCCGGTTCTGCGCCAACACCTCCGCCACCGCTTCAACGGCAGCCTCGTCGGGTTCGCTCATCATGCCTCCTCCTCGGCCAGCACTTCGACCAGACCGTCAGCACCCACAGGGACGCGGGGATCGCTGTTGACACCTTCGAGCCACATGAACCCGTCGGGGTTGCGCTTCACCCACACGGCCACGATGTAGCCGGTGGAGTGGACGACCTTCATGCCTTCGGTCACGGCGTCGTACCACGGCACCTTCTCGGTGCGTGGCTCCGGTGCAGGCACAGGCGGACGAGCTTCGATGATGATGTTCAGGTGCCACAGGTGGCCGTCGACCCAACCGGCTTCGCCACCATGCCGCCCGTACCACTCCTCCGGTGCCTGTCGTGCCAGCCCGTAGGCGTGACCCGGCGCACCGATCACCGGCGACATGCCGACAGGCGACGAATAGACAAGGCGGTACTCGTCCTGCCCAAACCCCTCGGGCGTGGCTTCACGGAAGGACCGGGCACCCGCCGTGGTCTGGCGCCAACGGCCATCGTCGTTGATCTCCACCACTCCGCCTGCTTCCAGGTGGACGGCGCACTCCTCGGCGCTGCGTGGCACCCGGTACCACGTCTCACGGTCATCACTCATCGGTCGTTCCTCTCCATGTGGGCCAGGGCCACCAGGACCACCGGCACGATCAGCAGCGCCACCGCGAACACGGCCGCACCGAACGGGTTGGTCACCACAAGGGCGGTCATGCGGTCACCCGATGCGCCGGGCCGGACGACTTCGGCACGGACGCGCGCTTGGCGACCTTGGGCCGGAAGTCCCACTCGCCGTTCGACGTGAGGTGGAGCTCGTGGGAGCCGGCGGCGATCAGCTCGAGCGAGTCGAACAGGTCGCGCCACCCGGCCTCGTCCAGGTCCTTCGACGAGTCGCACGAGCCGACGAAGCGGATCAGCCCCTTGCGGCGCTTGTCCCGGCCAGCCTGGTCCTCGTCGGGCCAGGCGTCGGCCACGAGCGCCCACATCTTGCGGTTGCGGGCAGCGGCGTCGGGGTCGGGGTCGGCCTCTCCCCCACTGGCTTCGATCGGCTCCCCGTTCTCGTCGGCCATCGGGGTGGTGGCGCTGGGCGGGTGCGGGTTCTGGTGGTGACCGAGCGGATAAGAGTCGTCGCCCGATGGGAGGTCGTCGTCAGGTGCTCCGGCCTCCACCTCGGCCACGGCGGCGAGCGGCGTGTGGGTGGCTTCGATCACGTCGACCTGTCGGATCGGTGCGCCGAGCGGGGCGAGCGTGGCGGTGCCGTCGATAGCCAGAGCGTTGGTGAGCTCCTTCGACTTCGGGACCCACTTGGCGGCCTTGATGAACACGGTCTTCTCGGCCATCTCCGAGAAGTTGTCGACCCACGGGCCGTACACGGTGCCGTCGCGCTTCTTGGGGGCGTAGGCGTCGCGGTGGGCTTCGGCCTGGGCGACGTTGAGCACGGCGAACTGCTCGGAGCCGTCGGTGAGGCGCACGAAGGCGTACCAGCCGACGATCTGGCCGCGGTCCCCGAACCAGTCGGGCTGGTGGTCGAGTCCGCCGTTGGTGCCGCGCCGGGCCACGAAGTGGTCGTGCTCGCGGACTTCGGCCACCTCGATCTTGGCGACCTTGCCGGTCCGCATGGCCAGCTCGTAGAGGCCCTTGTACCCGATCTGGAAGGTGGCGACGTTGTGCCACTCGTCCTTCCTCGTGGCCGGGTTGTAGGTCTTGGTGTTGCGGGGCACCAGGTACATCTGGCCGAGCACCGGGTCGGGGTCGAGGCCGAGCGATGCGCCGCGCACGATGGACTGCGCCACCGAGGTGGGCTCGCACTCCAGCAGCTTGGGGTTCTGCTTCACGAGGGTGATGGCCGAGCGGCGGAAGGCGTCGGCGTCCATGTGCCGGGGCAGGGCTTCGGTGATCTGGGTGAGCATGGCCGGGCTGTTGAGCAGCGAGACCGGGGTGGCCGGTTCGACGGCGCTGGTGGTGGCCGGGGTGAGGGCCTGGGTGAGTGCTTCGCTGGCCATCAGGTAGCTCCGATCGGGGAGCCGTACAGCACGGTGCAGGAGGTGTCGTTCTCGACGGCGGCCACCACGTCGGCGAACGCTGCCTTGAGGACGTCGTCGGGGCGGTCCAGCACTACGCCGAGCTTGAGCACGCCGTTGGCCAGCCGGTAGCGGAACCGGGCCTCCACCTTGTAGGGCTCTCCCCCCTCGTAGGGGGTGAGGGCGAGCACCACGCGGGTCGGGATGGTGAGCGCACCGGCCTTCCCGGCGCGAGCCTCGATGGTCTCCTCGTAGGCGACCTGCACCTGGCCGGAGTCGAGGCGGATGGCCGACTTCATGGTGGCGCCGATCGAGGCCTGGATCGAGGTGGCCACCTCCAGCAGCTCGGCGCCGTCGGGCTCACGGATGTCGCCGACGTGCTCCTCGAGGAATTCGGCGAAGGCCTCCTGGTCGAGCATCTGGCCCGACGCCCGGTTCCAGGCCTCCCACTCGGGGGCCTTCTGGAGGGTGAGGGTGGCGCGATGGTCGCCCCATCCGGCGGTGCCGTCGGCGCTGGCCTGGTGGCCGTTGAACACGGCCTGGACCCGTCCGGCCTTGCGGTCGCCCCACAGCGTGGTGGTGCCGGTCTGCTGGTGGTCGTTCACGTACAGCCCGAACGAGTGGGCCTCGGTGAGCTGGGCGTGGCCGGTCTTGCGGGCAGGGGTCTCGCCGTCGCGCTTGGCCACGAGGTCGAGCCGGGCGAGGTGGTCGGCGGTGGCGAGGTCGATGACCTTGGTGGAGCCGTCGGCCTCGGGGGCGGCGTAGATGCTGCCGAGGTCGAGGGTGGTGAGCTCGACGCCGAGGCGGGCGGCCTCGATGATGGCGTCGGTGTCGTGGCGGGGGCCTTCGGTGGGGTTGGTCATCGTGCTTCCTTGAGGGTCTGGGTGGGCTTGGGGACTTCCTGGAGCGGCAGCTGGGGCTGGAGCGGGTCCTGGCGGGTGAGCGAGCACGTCTTCTCGTCGAAGAAGAAGATCGACTCGGTGCGCGCCGGGGTCGGGGCCTTCACCACGACGACGTCGGAGACGAGCATCTGGTGGCCGCCGTTCTTCGAGGCCTTGCCGACCTTGATCTGGAGGGTGAGCGACCCGGACTTGCCGGTCTCCA
>ERZ869929.1128-NODE-1128-length-10275-cov-5.073679_pt1 | contig 10275 bp, 25 predicted proteins | sample MGYA00579312_ERZ869929 | MGnify/ENA primary metagenome ERZ869929 (study PRJEB32216, sample SAMN09231818) | wastewater metagenome | place: USA: Maryland | collected 2016-08-09 | study: EMG produced TPA metagenomics assembly of the PRJNA472060 data set (Reclaimed...
CTGGGGGCGGTGACTGGGACGTTGGCGGGACGGTAGTTCCCCCGTCACGCACGGCATCACGCCAGGGCGTAGCGAACGTGACGTGAGGCTTGACGCACGGCGTACGCCGCGTGCGTGCGTAACGTGCGTAGCGTACGGTACTTGGCGTTCGGTGCTTGTCGTACGGGACGTGGGCGGGCGTGGCCTGGCGTGGGCGGGTGGCCCCCGTGGGGGCGGGCGTGGGGTGTTACCCACCCCGCAAAAGTTTTAGCGCGTTTTCGAACTCTGGCGTGGCGTCGGTCTCCGCGGCAGTGAGAGCGGGCGTTGGCGGAATGCGGTTGCGTCACCGTGCGGAGACGGCGATTGGGCGTGAGCGTGGCGGGATTGCGGGATGGATGGCGGCAGTTGTAGGGAGAAGTGATAGAAAATGGAGTTTTGTGAAAGGGCGGTTTTCGCGTTTCGCGTCCTGGCGTGGCGAAATGAGGTTGCGCCACCGTACGGAGCTTCGTTTTGTGCGGAAGCGGGCGTACGGGGCGGAAATTGTCGTAACGCTTAATGGGATGTTACGGTTACGTCGAAAATGGAGGTTATTCGCCGCTGTGTTCGATGAAAGATGAGCCGCAATTGGGGCATCGCCAGACTTCGTCCAACCAGTTTCCGTCTTGGTCGGTGGTGTGGTTTGTGGTGTTGGTGATGTTTGGTTCGGGGTTGTCGCATGTCATTCCCCTTTGAGTTGGTCAAGTCGACGCGCGCGTAAGCGTTCGGCGGCGGCGAGGTCGATGAGTGATGAGTGATGACTTGTGGGGGTTGGCGTTAGTTCTCAATGACCCGTTCAAGGTTCAATACCGATCGCCTATCAATCCAGTTCGCGACGACGAGCCCCGTGAACGCGTTCAGGTCGCCGGCCGCCGCTGCGTAACAATCGGCGCAAACGACAATGCCGTCAGCGGTACACGTAGTCCCGTCTTCCTTGGTGACTTCAATCTCGCCTTGGTCGGGGCGAAACATCGCGGCGACGACTCCGACGCAGCGGCACGTGAGAACGATCATTTGTTTCCCTCTGGCTGAATTGGCGATATGTACGCGTACTGGCCGATGTACTCGCCGTCGATCCAGACGCGGCGAATCTTCCAGTACACGCCATCGCGGATGACGAGGTGTTCGTAAGTTTCGACGTTCATGGCTTGAGACCTCGGCACGGAGTTTGCTAAGTTGAAAGAACCATGAACGCTCCGACGCTCATTCGTGTTCTTTTGTCTAACCCGACGCTTTCTAACGCGGAAGCTGCGGCGCTGGCTCGTGCGCTCGACCGTCAGCGTACGCAGCGGGCGAGCCAGATGATGACGACGAGCAACGCTGCAAAGAAGAGTCGCGACATTCCGTTGCCCTCCGTTCAGCGTTGCGGCTGAGGATTTCGCTCTGCGCGAGTATCCGACCGCTCAATTGTTCAACCAGTTTTTCCGATTTGGCGATCCGTGCGGCCTGGTATCGAATGAAATTCGCGGCTCGGTTGAGCCCTTTCGTTTCGAGATCGGCCGCGTGCTTATCTGCTTCAGTCATGTCGTGGCGTCCTTTTTGTGTAGTGCTTCGGTGTATTACTTTGCAACCATTGCGATCTGAAAGCGCCCGGTCGCGCCTTTCGCTTTGAATTTTGCGCGGGCTTCGCTTTTCGTGTTCGCCTTCACCCGCCCGTGCGTCGAGTGAAACCACGTCTTCGATCCCCCGTTGCGATCGCGTTCGCTCTGAATCGCACGGCGCATTTCCTTGCTCACGGTCTTTTTCATGTCAACTCCTTGGTTATCGTTCGGACACAATGATGGGCTCGTCTGCAATGGGGCTCTCGGCGACGATCGCCTCGTCGGACGGCTTCGTCCGTTCACGTTTCGCCCAGCAACGCCACGCTTCGTCGAGTCGTGTCGTCCAAGCTGCAACAGTGAAATTAGGTCGGTCGTCGTTCATGGCGTTACCTGCCGTCGTGTTGGCGTTGAAGGTTATCTAAAATAGGTCCGCCGTGTTTTCGAGGATGCGAACCATCTGCGACGATAGCTTGAATCGGTCGGCATTTTTCTCGATGCTCGTGCGGATGTTGCCGTCGTTGTGCCGTTCGCTGGCCGCCTTCCAATCGCAAAGCATTTCAAGAACGTCGATCAAATTCATGTCGTCAACGCCGTTCTTGAAATGCTCGGGGTGATGGCGATTGTTCGCGTAGTGGTGGGCGAGCGCCGGCTTGAGGGAATCGGATTTCAAAAACCCCTTGTACTCCTCGCTTCCGTACGTGGACGCTGCGAGGTTCTTTGTGTGCTCTGTGAACGCGGACACTTCGGGAGGAACCAGTTTCGATTGATCGTGCAGTTCGGCCCGATCAAGAAGTTGTTTGACCATCAGGCTAAGCAAGTTGCGAACGCGCTCGATATGGCGAAAGGTCAAATAGTTCGTGGCCTTTTCTTCGGTAGTCAAAGTCTCATTCATATAGGTCTCCTTGGTGGGTTACTTGGAAGGGCCATCGTATGGAACGAACGGGCGATCGTAGGCGACGTACAACGGATGCTTCGGGTGTCCGCTGGCGTTCACGCCCAGGCAGAGCGGCTGGCGGACGATTTTGCGAATGATCTCGTAGACGGCGGCGCCACGATCGCCGATCTCGCCGTGATTCCCCCACGCGCAAACGACGTCGCCGGCCTTGCTCACCATATGAGCGATGAAACCGTCGTTGCCTTCGCCGATCGGCTCTTTGTGCGTGTACAGGGCGAGTGGATCGGTCGAGCGTAGGGCGAACAGATTGAGGACGATCAGGCCGCCGTACGTTCCGCGTTGGGCCCGGCGCTGGCAGCGTTCGACGGTCGGGTCGTTCTTCTTGGCGTCCGCCGTAGACGGGTTGAGCATGACGAACGCGAGCGGCGGTCCGCCTTCGTCCCACGTTCGCGTGAGGACGTAGCGGTATTGATTGCAGGACGAGAACGTCGCGCCGCCTGAGACATTTGGCGTCATGCGGATCATCTACTCCCCTCCCCATTTCGCCAGTGCCGCCATGATCGCCTGATATGCGTCCTGCGTCGCGCGGCGATCATCCTTCATGCTGCTCGTCAGGATCGCACGGCACGCTGCCACCAGTTCCGCGTTCGCCTCGCGGAGTCGCTGATTATCCCACGCCAGCAACGCCCGCCCGAAACTTCCTGGGGCGACCGTCTCATGCGACGCGACTTGTGCGGCGTGTTTCGCGGCCTCATTCGCCACGGATTCGGCGGCTTGGCAGCGGCGGTTCAGTTCGGTGTTCTTTTCGCGGAGCCTCTCGACCTCGGCCACCAGCATCTCGACGATTTGTGGAACTTCGGCAACCCCCTCGATGTCCTTGCCTCCATCGACAAGTTCGGGCGGCAAAACTCGCTTGGCATGTTCACAGACGAGGCCGTGGTTTTCGCACTCGTGAATGACGGTCTCGCGGAGCCTCTCGCACTCTCGCGCGGCGGCGATGAGTTTCAGGCACTCGTCCCGGCGAAGCGATTTGCCGTCGCCCAGGTGGCGTTCCAGTTCGTCGAGTTGGTCGCTCGTCATCTCTCCCCCTCCGTCCGCAACTTGTTGGCACGATCCCGGTAGACGTTGGCCAAACTCATGTGACCGTGTGCCGCGTCCATTTTTTCAAGCCATGCCGCCGTGTACGCTGCTTGTTCGGTTGGAAAGACCTTCTTTGCTTCGACCAGTTCTAACGCCCCGTTAAACTCGATCACGGCGCGATTGTGTCGAGGGTAAAGCCGCAAGAGGGTGGCTTGTTTCGGGCCGTTCCAATCGACAACCCAAACATCCTCTGCCGGTTTCGACAGTTCGGCTTCAACGGTCTCAAGCTGTTCGTCGGTTAGTTGGATCATTTTGCCTTCTCCTTTGGAATGGTGTAAATTGTTCAGCTTCGCCATCTCGTCAATCATGAGCGCGAACCAGTTTCGACAGTGTCAAGGCGGCCGCGTCCAAAAACCGCCGTTGACCCGAACGTACAGATAGCTCGTCCCGTAGTTCAGCCCCGTCTTGCAGTCGGGGCCGTTGACGTTACGGGATTGCGCCCATTCGATGAGAGTTCCGTCGGGTAGGGTGAAGGTTGTCGGCGTCCCCATCTCTCCCCCTCCTCCGTCGAATCCTCAGTTCGTACCCACGGTCAGGCGTAGTTTCCGCGAACCTCATTCTCTTTCGCCCCCGGAATCGTCTCGCAGTTGCACAGCCACGAATCGAACTCTTCGTAGTACCCGCTGAACCGTGACGGTCTCATCTCGCTCTTGCAGTGCGGACAGACCGGGCCTTTCGCGGCGACGGCGGCACGAAGCAGTCTGGCTTCCTCGCGGAGTTTGCGAACCTCCATTGCCCCGTCGTAGAGGTCAACTGCCATCATTGAGCCTTCGAGACTGAACCATTCTTGATCGGTCATGCGTCACCTCGAATCGCGGCGGCAATGTCCGCAAAGGTCACGGCTTTGAGGTAATCGTGGAAATCCCAAGCGGCCGGCATGGTCTCCGCGATCTTCGCACACCGCTCCCGCTCGGCAGCGATGGCCCCCTCCAGTTCCACCGCTCGGCGGGCGAGGGCGAGGAGACGGTCAATCGCCGATGCGTGCCATAGCAGTGCGTAGACTTTCTCGCGGGCGAATCCCAAGTCTATCCAGTTGTCGGCGGTCTGTGTTGCGAGCAGGCATGGGCGTTCGCGCTCGCGAAACAGGTTCAAGGCGTTCGTCAGTTCGTCGATCATCGCGGCGTCGTCGGTGGTCATGATGCGGCTCCGTTCGCTCGAATTGGCGTGCCGAGTTGTTCTTTGGCGATTCGCAGGCCATCGGCTTTAGCCTCGCGAATCGAGTTTTCGATGAGTGCCTCAAGTGCCGACCTCGCTTCATCGACCGCCGCGTGCAACGCTCTGCCGCGTGCGAGGCTGACGTTCTCATCGTTGGCCCATGCGTGCGAGCATCGGTTTTCAAAGACGCGGATTGCTTTTGCGATGTCATTCATTCGTCGTCCTCGTCTGGGTCTGGTTCGTAGTCGTCGTCGCGTCGCATGAATTCGCCCCAGCCGTCATCGGGGCCGTCATAGCCATCACTGACAGTACCCTTCATGTTGATGTCTGGATCGTCGTCTAGTTCGTCGTCTATGTCGTTTACAAACTCGCAGTTGCGAGCCGGACAACCGCAGATCGGACAGTATTGGTCTGTGCCCTCGCAAGATTGACATGCGTCGTTTTGAACGTCGTCGCATTCGGGGCACGCAAAGCAAGGGTGCTTTATCATTGGTGGCGTCTCCAAACGGTGAATTCAACGGCGTCTAGCCAATTCCAGCCGCGATACGAATAAAACAAAATCAGTTCGTGAACCTCATTCATCACGTCCCGGTCTGCGTCGGTGGTCACACGTCACTTCCTTCTGGGTGTCGGGGTTGGATCAGTCGGTACGGGTCGCTGTTATCGACGGGTTGTCGCGGGGGGGGGGGGGCGGCGGGGGGGGCAGGGAGAGGTTGCCAGTGCGTCGGGTGAGAGTCAGCACCGTACTTGTCAACGAAGCGACCGACTCCCAGGTGCACGCCAACGTCTCGCCAATCAGATCCGTCCAAGTTTTTCCCAGCCAAGAGGACGTACTTGCAATCAGGCAGTATCGCGATGTCACGCCACGCGGTCGCCTCGCCAACGGCGGCGAGGATGGCGGCGGCGTGGTGCAGCTCCATCGCCACGTCAAGTTCGTCGATCAAGTGAACGAACTCGTATCGCCACTTCCGCAGGATCGCAACTATTTGTTCTCGTCGCGTCATCTTCGATCTCCCGTTGCGTGGTTGGGGTTAAACGAATTCTGTCGTCCCGGTTGTGAATGCGACCGAATCTTGGCGATAAGTGGCGCGGATTCTTGCCAACCCCGACCTGAGCGAGTCAACATCATTAGCCTCAACGGTTATCGCCCAGCAAGCGTTCTGCCACTCCCTATCGCTCGGCGAGCAACCGAAGAAATGGACCTCAACAGCTTTCCAAACGACGAGTTCGCTGACTTCGTGGACGTATTTTGACCACTCGGTTTGCGTCAACTTGTCGTCCGAATTTCCAATTTGGATCGTTACAGAACGCATCTCGGAATCTCCATCGAGGTTATCGGTCCACTAGGTCACTCGTCGTCGCATCCATCATCGTCACGACCGCCGAACTCACAGTGCATCGCTGGAATCCGGCAGATCGGGCAATACTCGTCCGTACCATCGCATGACGGACAGCAGAGATTTTCCACGTCGTCGCACTCGGGGCACGCGGTTACGGAGTGGGGGCGGATTGCTTGGCGGCGGGCCTCATACGCCTCCCACTCTTCTTTCGTGGGCTGCACGTCATCCATCGGGTTATCTTCGGGTGCCATCGGTCGCGTCTCATCGTGGGTCAGGTGGTCGGTGCAGCCGCCAACAGTTCGATGAGTTTGTTGGACATCTTTGCGAAGTGGAGTTCTCGGACAGCAGCACGCCAAGCATCAGCAGCACGCCAAGCATCAGCAGCACGCCAAGCATCAGCATCAGCAGCATCAGCAGCACGCCAAGCAACAGCAGCAGCGCGCTCAGCAGCGATAGCAGCATGCCCAGCAGCAGCGATAGCAGCACGCCCAGCAGCAGCAGCAGCAGAACGCCAAGCAGTGATAGACGGCGAAATGCCAGTCTCGACCCATTCGCGATACAGCGCGACCACGCCTCGGATCGCGGCGGCAGTCTTGTCCGTGTTCGCGAACCTCAGCACTCCATCGGCATCGTCCGAAAGCAGCCACAACGCGAACTTTGGCCACACCATTGACAGGTCAGCCCCGACGCTGATTGCCGACAGAAATCGCACTGGCCACGTCTTCGCTAGATGGTTGGGGAGCGACTCGAAAAGAAAGTCTTCCAGATGCGCGAGCAGTTGCGGAATACCGAGTTCCGTTTCATAACTGGCGTGACTGTCGCTGTGTATTGTGCAGCCGACCGCACACCCTTTTCCGTTTTGCCAATAGGTTCCCTTAACGATTTCGTCGGCGTCCGCGTGCGACTGGACGCGGTCCAGGTACTTCTGTTTGATTGCTGGGTCGGAATGGTACGCTCGCATGGTCAGCCCTCCAGGTTGGTGGGTCGGGTGGTACGGGTGGGGGTTGGGGGTGGGGTTCACTTCGCACACGACTTGCACAGTGACCGCGTAGGCGGAATGAACGCTCGCTGGCATCCCGCGCAAAGTTCGTGCGTCTTCACGAGTCGCTCCACGAACGCAGCGTACTCCACATCCGTCATGTCCTTCGCCTTCCAGCCTGGGCATTGATGCCGCCGCAGCATCGCTACTGCCTCGCGACGGGTGGAGAAGTCGGCATCATCGCGGGCGATTCGGTCCAGAAGCATCCAGCAGTCCGAGAGCATGTCCGCTGCTTTCTCGTTCTGGTCGATCAGCATTTGCACACGCTCTTTGAGGTAGATGTGTTCGCTGGTCGGGTCTTTCGCGTCTTTGCGAGCCGGGATGATGCCGTCGAGTAGGGCGTCAACGGTTTCGGTGTAGCTGATGGCTTCGTTCAGCCTTTCGCGAAGAACGTCGGCATCTTTCGCGGCGTCGGCAAGCTGACGAACTGTAGATTTCAACATCCAAATTCGAGCGTCAGTGGCGTCGATTTCTGTCTCCTTGGCTTCGTCATTGATGCGAGACAGGTCAATATCTTGGTTCTTCATGTTTTGATTCCTCGCGTGATCATTTCGATTTGCTTTGGGTTCATGTCAGACGCGACAGCCAACAGTGATCGCAGTTTTGTTGAAACGTCTTTTCGATACTCCACCAGGGCGTCTTCGATTGTCACTCGCAACCGCCCTTCAAGAAGGCACGAGCCTGCTTCAGCTAGTTGATGGTTTTGCGCCTCTCGTCCCGCTTCTTCTTCCCAGAAGTCCCACGCGGCCAGTATTTTCCGGGCATATTGACGGGCGATCTCGATTTCGCCTTTTGTTGGCTCGCTCATGCTCCTTCCCTCCGAAAGCACTGCCCACACATCCACACAAGAATAATTTCGTCGTTTTCCCACATCGCAATCGGCGTCTTCGATCCGTAGGCCGCTACCATCTTCGCCGCACGGTCAAGAGCGGGCGTGTAGTCGATAACGTGCGGGTCTTCCGTTTGCGGATCGAGAGCAAGGCCGATGCGGTATCCGGCACCGCGATAGAGTGATTCAGGCATCCTTGACGGCCCTCCCACAGATACAGCAAAACGCATCCGTTTCGCCAGTGACCACACAAACGCTCCGCGTCATTCCCCAATGCTGGCACATCACAAGATGAGCGTCGAGCGCAGTCATTGTTTCCGCTTGCTCGCGAATGAAACGGTCGAAGACTTCGCTGTGGCGAGCCAGAAGAGGCTTGCGTTCTTCTCGCCACTTCATCGCAGCCTCGTGCTGTTCGTGCGTCATGAGTCGCCCTTTTCAATCGCCGGATAGCCCATCTCAACCGCCTTAACGTTGCGGCAATTGAGAGAGCAATACTGAGTAGAGTTCCCATATCCGTGGTCGATCTCAATCCAGCCCAATTTGCGAACTCGTTCGGCGGCTTCGGCCGATGATTGCGTATCTATCGCGACTCGCCGATTGCAGTTGTCGCATGTCACACGCTTAATACTGTCGATCATCCCCGTCCCCCTTCGTGCGTGCGACCGTCGAGCGTCCGGCCGGAGCGAGAGCGGCCGACGCGATAGACGCTAACGACGCCTTGCTTTGTGCCGTTGAGATCGGTCGCCGCGACAAGCCCTTGCGGACCATGCTCGCTTGGCGGGTAACTCATGTCTTGCGGCCAATGACTGAGCGGTAGCCACTCGCCCCACGACTCAAACACGAACTCTACCCCAGCAGCCGCACACTGATCTCGCAGCCCGCGTACCCAATCGGGATGAAGCGGTGAGTCGGTGCCGGTGAGGGTCAGGCGAGAGGCGCCGTAGATCAGCGGGAGTTCGGCGGGAAGTCCTTGGCACCCACACTCGATGCCGTTACAGCACATCTGCGGGCCGTTCGGAAAGAGCGATGGCGGCCACATGAGGTCCACCCCCTCCCGCATCCCATCGATGCGAAGCTCGTGACTGACTGTCAACTTTTCGAGTTGATCGACCATCTGAGCCGAATACATGCACGGCCCGCACTCAATCAGTCCGTACCTCGTCGGGCATTGGTCGCGTTCGTAAATACTTCGGCATCGACGGCATCGCCACCGTTCGACGACGGGCTTCGCGAGCCACGGCGGGATCAACGTGTCAGCGAGGGCTTGCGTTGCGTCGCGGATGGTGAGCGTCATCTTCCGGACTCCATAAATTCAATCCACCCCCGGCAAATCTCCGCGATGATCGCACCGCGAACGCACGATTCGCCGTCTGGCATGATCGACTCGTTATTGACTCGCGACGCCTGACGCTTCGCAATCGCTTCGTGGACGCTCCGCATGTCGTCGTCGTCGAGTTCGAGATTGACGCGGTTCACGACGCCACGCTCGCTTTCGGGAATTCACGGACACGAAGATCGGCAGGGAATTCGTCGATGTCGCCGCCCTTCTTGTCCTTGATACGCAACCGCCACGCTTGAGTCGGCATCTCCTTCGGTGCGCCATCAACCCAATAGCCGAACGGTTTCGCCCCAAGTTGTTTCACGAAGCACGGTACGCCAGCGTCGCGGCACTGACGGACGATGTCGCGAATCCAATCGACGTTACACGGCCGGGCGCCGTGTCCGCTCTCGCCGCCGACGATGACCCAGGAAATCAAATTGCTGCGTGACCCTGCGTATTCCCATCCACCTTCTTCGCCAACGTAGAAGTAGCGTCGCAAATCCACCGGCCCCAACAACGGCTCGCACGACAAAAACCGCACCGCCGCCGGCACTTTGAGCAGGTGCGGAATCCGCTCGTCGGCGGCTTTCTGGTTTTCGACCGTGGTGCCGAGCCAGACGTTGTGGCGCGGCCTGTTGACCTGATGCCAATAGCCATCGAGGGTGCCGTTCCATCCGTCGTTATCGAATGCCGGCTTTGGCATCATCCGCAGCGCGTTATCCGGCCTCTTCGTCAGCAAGAGCCAGTCGAGGTTCGGCGTCTGGTCGATCAGTCGGAAGAGACGGTTGCGAACGTCCTGCATGGTCATCTCGTTCGGACCGGGAGAAAGGCACTCTTGGCAGATCGGCCGCTTGTCGCGTTTCGTCGGATCGTAGTTGGCCATGTCCGCCGCCCAAGTGTGCTGGCACTGGCAGCACTGAAAGAGCGTCTCGCCTTGGGCGTTCACCATCGACCCCTGCCAATCCTCGAACACGTCGGCCAGCGACGCGCAGAAGACGCG
>ERZ869929.1129-NODE-1129-length-10268-cov-6.068344_pt1 | contig 10268 bp, 18 predicted proteins | sample MGYA00579312_ERZ869929 | MGnify/ENA primary metagenome ERZ869929 (study PRJEB32216, sample SAMN09231818) | wastewater metagenome | place: USA: Maryland | collected 2016-08-09 | study: EMG produced TPA metagenomics assembly of the PRJNA472060 data set (Reclaimed...
GATGATTTCGAAAAGATCATTGACCGTATGATTGAAGTGATGGAGAATATGCGATGAACATTGTTGAGTTTAATACGGTGACTCAGTTGGTCACGGTGCAGATTAACCACAAGATCTTTGCAGCTCCTGTCGAAGATTGCCTTGGGTATCCTGAAGAGTTTTTCGAAAACGCCAACGAAGAAACTCTCCAATCGGTTGGATTTGAGTTTGCCTATGGCGTGAATGCGTATTAAAACGCAAATAGTTGTTGACATTTTTTTGAAAATGTACTATTCTAAGAATATACGGAAAGGAAACTGAAATGTTCGATGATCTGAAAACCATCATGACTCCTGAAGAGTATCGCGAAGAAATTCTTGGCTATGCCATTTTCCTCGTCACTCTTCCGACTCTGTTCATTATCATGTGGTTCATGACTCCGGCATAATTCCTGTTGACATTATTTTGAAAACCGACTATACTGAATTATCAATTGAAAAGGAAACTACATTATGGCACATATGATTGAAATGCTCGACGGCAAAGCTTCGATGGCTTGGGCTGGAGAAACTCCTTGGCATGGTATTGGTACCAAGGTTCCGAACGACCTGACTCCTGACCAGATGCTCAAAGCTGCTGGCCTTGACTGGCGAGTGACTCCAGTTCCTGCTTTCGCCGAGATCGGTGGTAAGCAGGTCTCTGTTGGCCACTCTGCTCTGGTTCGTGATATCGACAATAAGATCCTTGACGTGATCACCGACGACTGGATTCCGAACCAGAACGAAACTGCTTTCGAATTCTTCAATGACTTCGTTGCTGCAGGTGAAATGGAAATGCACACCGCCGGTTCGCTCAAGGGTGGACAGCTGGTCTGGGCTCTTGCCAAGGTAAAGGATGCTTTCGAACTCTTCAATGGTGATACCGTAGAGTCCTACCTCCTCTTCACCAATCCTCACAAGTATGGCTGGTCGATCGACGTCCGGTTCACTCCGATTCGTGTGGTTTGCAATAACACTCTGACTCTGTCGCTGAACACTCAGTCGAGCAAGATCGTCAAGGTTAGCCACCGTCGTGAATTCGATGGTGATGTTGTTAAGGAAACACTTGGCGTTGCTAAGGAAAAGCTTGCCAAGTACAAGGAAATGGCTGCTTACCTCGGTTCGAAGCGCTACAACGACGAAAATATCGTCGACTACTTCAAGCGCGTCTTTCCTGTCTCTGGTGCCAAGAAGGAAATGAGCAAGAACGCTGAGATTGCTCTGGAAATCATGGACCAACAGCCTGGTGCTGAATTTGCTGAAGGTACCTGGTGGCAGGCGTATAACTGCGTCACTTTCATGACTGATCACATTATCGGTCGTTCTGCTGATAATCGATTGCAATCAGCCTGGTATGGCGCTAACAAAAACCTTAAAATTAAAGCGCTTGATACTGCCATTCAGTTCGCAGATGCAGCATAACGCTTAATAGTATAAAAAGAAGCCCCGGTATCTTTTCTTGCAGCTGCAATGCTGGGGTATTCTTTTCCTCTAAATACAACCGGGGTTGCACTAACTCCATAGTTATAATTTGTATATGGTCCTCGTTTTTTGCCAGTTATAGTAGCCCTTTGTTTCTCTATCGATTCTTGAGTTCTTGGAATTGACTTTCCTTTATTCCAAGGTTCTCCATATACTCTATTATTTCCATTGCGTATAGCAATATTATTAGTTCTATTTAACCACTTTTCATCATATATGACATTCATTCTTTTCAAAACTTTGTTTTCCCAAAGAATTGCTTTTTCTTTTGTCTCAAAAACTTTTCTAATTTGAATGATATCTGGATCTCCATATTTAGATCTAAATTCATGCACGTATGATGAAGAAGTAAAATATGTTCTCCACAATTCTGATGGTTGACACCCTTTAGCATATCGAACACCATAATACCATTTGTTGTGTAGTGTCCAACCAATCAAATATGTGTACATTATTTTTCTCCCGTGATATATGTTATTTATAAACTAAATGCTTTCAACACTGTTACAAGGTAGATATTTAATGACTGATGAAATTAAGTTCCTTCTCGCTAAGTTCGAGAATAAGCTAGCATCGTTGTGGCAATTGGATGGTCAAATGCATGAATGCGATTATGATGATAAGTTCTATAAGATGGAGCGTCGTCAGCGTATTTTGCAAGGTGAGGTAGATCAGGCACGATCAGATCTTGTGGCTGCTATCGAGAAGCTGGAGACTGCCAATGCCTAATGTCAAGAACCGGTCCCCAGAATCCTGGGGACCACTCGCCTCTCTTCCTGAAAATCGTTTCAATCAAATCCTTGGCAACCGTTGTGGTTCTACCAAGGATCTGATCAAGGAAGAGGTGAAGAGAGCCAAGAAGCTCAAGACCTATAAGGTTACTTTTAAAAAGGAATGGTATTCGGACTCGTTCGAGATCCAGGCAGAGAACGAGTATCGGGTCGGCACAAAGGCTCGCGAGTACTTCAAAGAGAATGCCGATAAGATTGGTTTCAAGCAAAAGCCGCGTGGTAAGTGGGCTGGTGACTATGAAGGCTACGATTACATCAGTTATGTGAAGGTAAGGAGTTAATTATGTTTTTGTTTTGGCTTTTTGGTTTTGTTGCATACGTTCTAGGACGAGCTTTCTATGCTGGTCTGCATGCAAAAAGCTTGTTCTATCGTGAGGCTAAACGGTACGGTGAAACAGGACGTCAGCTCGATGAAGATAAAATTTGGGTTTACACCTGTAGCACAGTCATAGTTTCTCTTTCGTGGCCATTGTCTCTGCCCGTAATTGGCGTCTTTATGCTTGGTAAAAAGCTGAATAAGAAGGAAGCTTAATATGTTGTGGTTAATTGTTGCTGTAGTGATTTTTGCAGTTAGCACATACTTTATCGGCCTTTCCGATAATGTTTCAGATGAAAAGATGCTTTTGTTTGCCGGAGCCTTCTTTTTATCTCTGGCTTGGCCAGTAGTTTTGGTTTTGGCAGTCGTTGCAGTTCCATTCTATGGATTTTACTTGCTCGGCGAATACCATCGTAAGAAGAAGGAAGATTCTACAGAGAATAAATAAATTCATGATAGAAGAAAATGGTACTTACTTTGTTGGAATGTCTTTAGAAACCGAGGAAGATGAGATCATCTTTCCGGTGAAATTCCATACAAAAGATTATAGCGAAGCGCTCAAACTAACTCGTTGTATCGCTCCCGGTGATCCTCGAAAACGAGTTATGTTTGCTGATATCGATGAAGGGATCTAATATGAAGAAGCTTATTGCATCTCTAATTGTAGGCAGTATGCTAGTTTCTACACCTTCTTTTGCTCGAGATCATGATCGTCATGATCGCAAAGAATGGCGTGAACGTTCTGAAAGACGTGGCAATGGATGCGGCTGGCTCTGTGGTGCCATTATCGGCGGAGTAGTTGTAGGTGTCCTTAGCTCAAACAATCGAGAACGTGAGCGAGAATACGAGCGTGAGCGTAGACGTGATAACAGATACTATCCACCAGATTATCGTTATGACAAGAGATATTGTGTGCGCGAGCAGGTTACCGAATGGTATCGCGGTGAACGCTATATCTACTGGGAAACTCGCTGCAACTACTAAGGAAATAATTACATGAAGAATTTTATTGCTCTAGCACTTGTCATGCTAGTCGCTACTCCTGCAACCGCACAGAGAACACCAACCGGCGTTACATACGATGCTAATATCCTTCGTGCATCAGACGGCGACACCGTTGTTGTAGAAGCACCTTGGGTTCCTGCACCTATGAAGAAAGAGATTGCAGTTCGTGTCTTTGGTGTTGATACACCAGAAAAAGGTGGTCGTGCACAGTGCCCTGCAGAGAACACAAAGGGCCAGGCAGCATCAGCATTTACCAGAGATCTGATTGCTAGTTCTACTAGAAAGCAATATGTTCTTTATAGCTGGGATAAGTTCGGTGGCCGAGTGATTGGTGATATCATTCTGGACGGCAAGAGCCTTCGTGCCGAGCTGATCAAGAACGGTTTCGCTCGTGAATACTATGGCGATGCAAAGCAGTCTTGGTGCAATTAATAGTTGACATTAAACACAAAGTTTGATATATAGAATTATCAGTTGTTGACAATCAACGATAAAGGTTCTGAGGACGCGGGGGCAGTACCCGCCACCTCCACCATCTATAGTGAACGCGGGTAGCAAAAAGACGTTTTTGTCCGCGAAATATAGGCTACTAGGGTAGATGTTTCACTGTAGATGATGGGGGTGAAATAGGATCGACTGGGACGGAATAAGGCGGTTCGAGACTGATTGACTGGCAAAGCGCCACAAAAAACTAAACGTCGCATCTAACGATAACGACATCATGGATATGCGCCTCGCTGCGTAATTCCATATGAGCTTCGCTAGCTGAGCTTGGAAACAGAATCAGCTAGCAACTTTCTTAAAGGAATAAGCGATGAAGACGCTGAAGCAATTTATAGAAGAAACAGAAAATCACATCGGCGGTCCAGCTACGTACCGGACTCTAAAATCTCATGGCTATCATTATAGTGGTGATCGTACTGAGCATGGTGCGGAATATTCTTCAAAAAATGGTGAAGCATATCACATCTACGGTAGTAAATGGCGTCATCATAGCGGCGCATCTGGCAATACGCTCGATTCGCTTAAAAAGCATCTTTCAGAGCCTAGAAATTAAACGGGCCCATTACTACGAGTTGTTCTAAAAACACCATGAGTGGTTGACATTATTAGATTCGTGGTTTATAAATATATTATCGCAACGGAGGTTGGCACCTCCATTGACTCTTACAAAAGCTTCAAGTCTTAGGGCTAGAGAGCAGTACCAATGGTACTACCGACGAAACCATAATGATTTTGCATTTCCAGTAAGAGGGAAATGGATGGAAGATACCTTCGTTATTTCATTTTGTATCTTCTCATAGCGACAGAAAACTATAAGGCTGAGATGCCTGTGTTGTAGTCTCTGTATGCCGAAATCATTTAAGATTAGAGGATACAATGAGAAACTTCCTAAACAAAAGTACTTACCTCAGCGTTGCTGGAGGATTAATTCTAAGTGTTGTAGCCGTTACAGGCGTAGCTTTTGCAACACCTACAGAAGAACAACCAGTCGAAGTTGCTAAGGCAACAACTGAAGTAAAGGCACTGGAAAAGAAGCCTGTTGTAGAAGCACCGGTTCAATTGACCGCTCACGACAAACAACAGATTCAGTGCATGACCGAGAACACATATTTCGAGGCAGCTCATGAACCCTACAGAGGTAGGATTGCGGTTAACAACGTCGTGATGAACCGCGTAAAAGATAGCAGATTCCCTAAAACACCATGTGCGGTTATCAACCAGAGAACCAGGCGCGTATGCCAATTTTCATGGAAGTGTGAGGGAGGAAAGCGTGTTGGCGATCGGTCTGCGTATCGTGAAGCTAGACAAATCGCTGAAAAAGTGTACCTAGGAAACTATGGTGATGTTACAAGAGGTGCTCAATTCTACCACGCCGACTACGTAAGTCCGTCATGGGGTAGAGTTTTTGATCGCACAACCAAAATAGGTGCACACATTTTTTATCGTGGATAAGGAAAAAACATAATGGTGGACGACGTCATCTTTCAGAAAACTATGTCAAATGAAAAGTTTATTAAAGAAGTGGAATCATTAGTAGTAAAATACAAGCTTGACTATATGGATGCCGTCGTCCACTTATGTGAAAAAAATGGTATTGAAATCGAAGCTGCAGCTTCAATCATTAAGAACAATATTAAGATTCGATCAAAGATTCAATCAGCAGCAGAAGATCTGAATTATCTTCCAAAGTCTGCGAGGCTTCCAATATGACTCCATTCGAGAGCTATAAAACGTTTCTCGCCGTTAAGAACCACTTTACCACAGACAACTACGACTACATTAAGTACAATGGTAAGGTTGGAGCTCGTCAATCGAGCTTCGAAACTCGCAAAGACAAATACCAGTTCTACAAACTCTCCAAACACAAAGATCCACTCAAGTACCTGGTTGCCAACTTTGTTGATGGTGACCTAAAGTGGGTTGGTGATCTTTTTAACGACGAGTCTGAAAAGGTCTATACTGAATGGCTGAAGCGCCAGCAGTCGCTTTCTTACATTTTCGAACAAGATCTCAATAAACTGTTGACAGATTTTGACGATAATGTTATTGTAAAGAATGGACAACATCCATATCTACTGAAACAATACTTGCGACGCCAAGTATCCATCGAAACTATTATTATTCTAAATGATATTCTTGGCTTCTTCGGTCACTGGAATAAGAAAATCGAAGATGGTGTACTTTGGCCGAGCATATATAAAAAGCTATGTAAGTATAAACCATTCTTTCATTATGACGCATTCAAATGCCGCCAGATACTGAAAGACAAATTTGCAGGTGATTGATGTCTGAATATTTTCGTTACTCTACTACACCAGAAAATCCGGCCATGACTGCTCCGGCTCCGTTAGCTTCCAACAAGTATTCATATCAAAAGATGATGGCTGCTAAGCAAGCGAATGACGGCAACTACTGGACTGTGATGCGTGAAGTCTTTGCAACAGACTTCGAAAACCTTCCAAAGGAACGATTCAAGGTCTGGGCATCTGTGATGTCAGTTCCTTTCATGACGCGTGCACGCTTCTTCGACTACTTCGCTGATGTTCTTCCAGCAGCAAAGAACGATCATCGAATTCGCTTTGCGCTCGAAGATCCTGATATTGGTATCACGGAACAAGACCGTGGTATCTATAATCTCTTCGAAGACTTTACAACAACAATGAATCGCATCCAGCATATGGCTCACCTGGTAATCAACGGGTGGACTCCTGAGAAGCTGGCTCAACTGGATACGATCGTAGAACTTGGCGGTGGTATTGGCGACATGGCTGATATCATCTACAAGCTCGGCTTCAGAGGAAAGTACGTGATCTACGATTTTCCTGAAGTCGGTGCAATTCAGAAGTGGTATCACGATCAGTTGGGTCATACCAACATCGTACATACTTCTGATGTGAACGATCTGTTTGATGCAGATCTCATGATTGGTACTTGGTCTTTCACTGAGATGCCACTCGACCTTCGTAATGAAATCATGTCAAAGATCGGCCAAACAAAAAATTGGCTCATTGCATATTCGAATGAGATTTTTGGCATCGACAATGATAAATACATTCGAGAGGAATTTGTTCCACTCTTCACACAGCACGATATTGAATACACTGATATTCCGTCGATGCCTTGGGATGGTGGAGCAAAATATCTCTCGATCAAATATAACGACTAATACAACGTACATAACGACATACAAGGAGAATTAATATGTCATTTGCTGATCTTAAGCGTTCATCTGCTTCTTCGTTTCAGAAGCTCACTCAGGAGCTCGCAAAGCAGAACACCACCTACGACCGCTCTGACGACGAGAAGTTTTGGAAGCCTACACTCGACAAGGCTGAAAACGGCTACGCTGTCATTCGCTTCCTTCCTGCACCGGATGGTGAGGATCTTCCCTTTGTCCGTATCTGGGATCATGGCTTCAAGGGTCCAACCGGCCTTTGGTATATCGAGAAGTCGCTGACGACTCTTGGTAAGAACGATCCAGTTTCCGAATACAATTCCACTCTTTGGAATACCGGTCTTGAATCGGATAAGGAAAAGGCACGCGATCAGAAGCGTCGTCTGTCCTACATCTCCAACATCTACGTTGTTAGCGATCCGGGAAATCGTGACAACGAAGGTAAGGTCTTCCTGTTCAAGTATGGCAAGAAGATCTTCGACAAGCTGAACGATCTGATGAACCCTCAGTTCCAAGACGAGCAGCCAGTAAATCCGTTCGATCTTTGGACGGGTGCTAACTTCAAGCTCAAGATTCGTAAGGTTGAGGGTTACCGCAACTACGATAAGTCTGAATTCGACTCTCCCGCACCACTGCTCGATGATGACGCTGAACTTGAAAGGGTGTACAAGCAGGAGCATTCGCTCCAGGAGCTCGTAGATCCGAAGCACTTTAAGTCGTACGATGAGCTAAAGACTCGTCTCAACAATGTTCTGGGTCTTAATGCCGCTCCGGCAAAGATCCGTGGTGTTGAACTTGACGAGGAAGAGTATAAGGCTCCGGCTCCAACTTTCCAGACCGCAGCTGCTCCAGCTGCAGTTGCTGCTCCGGCAGCCGTCGATGATGACGACGAGGATCTGGCTTTCTTCAAGCGACTTGCTCAAGAAGATTGATCGGTGGGAAAGGGGGCTGAAAGGCCCCCTTTCTTTTTATGATGCAGCACCAACCACTGCTTCTGGTCTACGTAGATCATTGTATCCAAAGCGCTGAAGATAGTAGTATACGCTATTTCTATCTTCCATCGTCGGAGGATTTTGAGTAGACCTAGTTAGCCTTCTATTGATTCGTGGCGGGCTAGGTAGTGTTGGAGGAGTTGGTGGTGTTTCAGTTCTACTTGCAGCCACGGTAGTATTCAACTCTCTAGCGGCTACAGCGATTGTATTTGGAATGTCATTACGTGCAGTACGAGGTCCAATAATCGCCGAACCCAGCGCACCAAACATTCTAGCTACAGTTTCTAATCCGGACTGCGCCATATTGGTAATGTTCTCAGCCAGTCCACCATCCGGTGCATAACCCATCCCAGTATCTGGCGCATAACCGGTTTGGCTTGCTCCAGACAAATAGTTGGCCGGTTCTTGCATCGTGTTGTTTCGCCAGATTTCAAAGTGAAGATGTGGCGGTGTGCCGCGAGCGTTTCCAGTATCTCCTACGTATCCAATAACATCTCCGGCTCTCACTCTATCGCCTCGACGATAACCACTCAGTCCACTTAAGTGAGCGTATTTAGTAACATATCCACCTGGGTGTCTTAGCTTCACCGCAATTCCGAATCCACCGGTTGGTCTTTGTTCACTATATTCGACTTCACCGTCGGCCGCTGCATAAACAGGAGTGCCCGTAGGAGCAAAAATGTCTATTCCTTGGTGTCTTCTGGCACCACCGTCGCGAGGGAGACCTAGACCAGGTCCAGACCAAGATCCTCCAGGAACAGGGTCTTTAAAGTTAGCCGCAAAATCTCCCATTGGTCCAGTTGGCTGAGCTCTTACTCTCTCAGCACTGCGACCAGCTGAAGGCGTTGGAGCTGGTTCTGGTGTCGATTCACCTCCAGATACTAGACCAGAAATTACAGACATTCCTAATCCGACAGCTCCACCGATTGAGGCGGCCACCGTCCTTGCTGCGCGTTCGTTTCCGGCCGGTGCTGGTGTTGGAGCTGGCTCCGGAGTAGGAGCTGGAGTAGCTTGTTCTGAAGTAGCTGGAGCTGCTGGCTCAGCAGCAGGTGCGCCTTTAGTTAATGTTTTAGACGTCTCTTCATCACTCAAGATAAAGTCAAACGCACTGTTGATGGATCTTGCCATATCAGTGACGAAAGTTGCAACTGATTTTACGCCATCAATAATCTGTTTTATTGCATCCTGCACTGGCTCGTAAGCAAGAAGACCTAGTCCACCAAGAGCTAGTAATCCTCCGAGTCGGCTGCCTTCTGTCTTTTCAGCATCTGCTTCTGGATCAGAAACAAGAATTTCTGGTTCTTGACTCTTCTGTTCGATGGAAGCTTCACGTTGTTCCAACGCTTCACTGTTGCTGATAATTTTTTGATTTTCTAATTGCTGCTTAAGAAACCCATCGATTGACGCAAGAACCTGAATCATTTTTACGATTGGTTTATTGATAGAAATCTCCTGTGTAGAAACAGGATCATTGTTATTTGCAGCAATAATCACCAGTGGCTTAGAATTATTTAAAGCCGCTTGACCAAACGTTCCGAAAGATTTCGAAATTTTAGAAAGATCTGTTTTTCCTATAATGTTAGCTAATGCCATTATGCTGCAAGCCTAAAGTGAGCAAGATATCTTGCAACAGTTTCAATGTTTCTGTAGTTTGGATCTAAACTTGAAATAGATCTAGCCGGCTCTGTGATACCAGGGTTTGTTCCTGGTATCACAGGTGATGTAACTGCATCTCGAGTTTCTGTTCTTTGAATACCGAGCGTTAAATCATTCTGAAGGCGCATTGAATCCGCATTAATGCGCTCTGAAACGTTTGGAGTAGATGGAGAAAAACTCCTAGCAACACGTGGTCCAACAATACCACTTCCAAGTGCTCCTACCATTCTTGCGGCCGAATCCATTATTGACCCAAGCATAGATCTGTTTTCATTTGTGTCAGAAGCATCTGGATTAGTAGTCGATGCTGCGCCTCCAGCTGAAGCGCCT
>ERZ869929.1130-NODE-1130-length-10255-cov-3.768235_pt1 | contig 10255 bp, 23 predicted proteins | sample MGYA00579312_ERZ869929 | MGnify/ENA primary metagenome ERZ869929 (study PRJEB32216, sample SAMN09231818) | wastewater metagenome | place: USA: Maryland | collected 2016-08-09 | study: EMG produced TPA metagenomics assembly of the PRJNA472060 data set (Reclaimed...
ACGTTCTTTGCGGTGTCTTTCTCGTGGCCCGGGTCGTCCCAGCACATGACGCTTATTCGACCGCACGGGCGCTTTGCCACGTAGGCGTATCCGATCAGTTCGCGGTCTGTGGTCATGTCTTTCCCCTTGCTCTGATGGCGGCACGACGCTCCCTCCTTTTTTGATTTACTTCATCCTTTACTCGCTCCCACCTTGCGACTCCTGCCGACCTTTCGCATTGGATACACCTTCTATGCCCAAGCTTGTTTATTCGGGTGTTTTCCTCAGAGTACTCATGCCCACGAGGACATTTAGTAATTAGTGACTTTCCTATCGTGACGACACGCCCCTTGCTGGCGCAGTCTTTCATGTTGTCGACACAATCTCCAAGAAACAGGTGGTCTGGGTTAACACAAATCCTGTTATCGCATTTGTGTAAAACCCATAGGCCGTCTGGGATTGGTCCATTTGCTAGTGCATACGAGAACCGATGTGCGCCAACGCATTTTCTACCCTCTCCTTCTAGACTTGTGAAAAATGCTCCATATCCATTTCCTTTTATGCTGCTTGTCCACTCCCAGCATCCGCCATCGGCTGACTTGTTAACTTTTTCCCAGAAGCGATCTTCAATATTTCTCATTTTTCTTTTCTTCATCTTTGTCTCCTTCTGGTTGATTTGATCTGAGCTTTGCGCGTTCGGCTGCGGCCACCATGGCGGCGAAGCGTTCAAGGTGTGTGATGTGGTCCCTGTAGGTTGGAACCAATAGCCCAGCCTCACGCGCCATGCGCAGAATGTCGTCTGCTTTCATGTCTGCTCCTTTTGTCCGAGGTTTTGCAGTTGTTCCAACAGCTCGCGTTTGCGACGCTCCGTCTCTTCGGCTACGGCTGCATTCGTCTTCATGCAGTACCACGCGAGGGCCGGGGCGCTGATCGGAAGCGTCAACAGCAAGAGGATTCGCAGCACCGTACGACCAATCGCCTCGGCGACTTCACCCATTGCCTCGTAGACCACCCCGCCGATTCCTGACCAGTCCCATGCGTACCCGGTCACAGAAGACCTTGCGACGGCCTTGAGCCAGTACCAATAGGACTCTGCTTTCATGTCTGCTCCTTTATGGCTGCGTCAATGGCGGCGTCCAATAACTCGATTGCGCAACCTCGCGGGCCATCGCACCACCAGTCGCCGCCGTCCTCGTCCTCATGCCAATAGCAGATGGCGAATTCTTCCTGACTGTCGTTTGCAAAGCGAAACCGGATCGCATCGCGCTCCAGTTCCGCTGCCTTTGATCGCGCCTCTTCCAGTGCCAGCTCCAGCTCTGCAATGTTTTTGCAGTCAGCTAGGCACTTGTTCCAATACGTCTCCAGTCGGTCGCATTCTTTCTCCAGTTCTGCAATGCGAGCATCACGCTCAGCGCAGGCTGCGGATTCGATGGCGCGGGTACATGCCCTGGCAACCTGCAATTGCGCCTCGCTTGCCGTTCCCATCGGGTAAAAAATCCCGTGGATTTCTTCATCACTCAGCATGGTGGTTACTCCCTGATGCCGTGGTGGCGCTCCGTGTCCTGCACAGCTTTTTTGTAGTCCTCAAGCTCAATGCAGAACCCACGGTTTGCCTCCCCGCACAAATCCTCAATCTCGGCGTCCGTCATCGGCTTGCGCTCCTGCTGGGGTGGCTCTTGGTGCTGGCCGACGATCTGCCTTGCTACCTCTTTCGCGAGAGCCAGCGTCCGTTCAGGAAACTCTGGGAATGATCCTGACTCGACTAGCGTGAGCATCGCCTCAATCTCGCGGTCAATTTGAGCAATCGTTGCTTTGTTCGGCTCCTGCTGTGGGGGCGCTGGTGCGGGTTGCTCTTGGTGCTGGGCGGACTCCAGCGCTTCAAGCGCAGCAATAGTGAATTGCAGTGCGGCCTGCTCATTCGGCCCGAGCATCTTTTCCTCGTGCAGAAACCGCCGCATGAAGTAGGCGGCCCGATGCGCATCCATCGGCTTGGCTGGCTCCTGCTGTGAGGGCGCTGGTGTTGATGCGAGCACGGCTTTTGAAGGGTGAGGCGGGGTGGAAATCGGCATCACATGGGACACGTCAAATGCCCAAACATCACCAACTTCGACCGAAAAGAATCGGTCGGGATTCCGCCCCTGTCGCCACTCGTATACGCCTTGCGCCACAGCCCCAGATGGAAACGCAAGCCAGCACGGCTTGTACAACCATGGCTCTTGTGAGTTGAGTAGTTGCTGCGTCACTTGGACCCAACAATCCGGCACTCTCTGAGCCCTGTCAGCTTCGATTGCTGCGCGGGCGTAGGCTTGCATAGCGATAGCGCTATAGCTGTAGCGGTAGCCAAGCAGGTTGGTGTTGTTGGTGACATCCGCATCAGGCAGCGGCGGCAATTCAATGTCTTTCATTTCTTGATCCCTGAGAAAAATCCAACAGTTGCACCAATCAGCGGAACCCAGACAAGGGTGAATCTCTGACCCTCAGACCAAGAGAGAACATCCATGTTCAGGTACGTGAATGAGATGACGCAAAAGAGAATCAGGGCGCCAAGCAGATACCCAATGATTGCGAACAGAACTGCTTTCATGGCTTCTTGATCCCATTGAGTGTGTAGAGGGGTGTCCAGTCGCCATCAGCCCTATGAACGGACACCTGAACTCCTTTTGTGGTCACTCGATTGACAACGCTCAGGCCGCCGTCACTCATGCGAATTTGCGCCACCGGCTCCGCATCACTGATTGCCTTTTTCAGTGCTTCGTGTTCCGCCTCTACCTGGGCGAGGCGGCGGAGTTCGTCTGCCATTGCCTGCATGTGCGGGACAACATCAGCGATTGGCATTGGAGTCCTGCGCAGCTTTTCACAGAGCGCCCCCGTTTTGTTTGCCAGTTCTTCCGCCCTGCTCATGGCTTTTGCTCCAGTAGGGCGCGGATTCCGTCAAGCGTCTCCCCATCTTTCAGCGCCTCTCTGAGATTTCCTTTTAGCCAATCAATTTGGCCCGCGTATTTTTGGAGAATTGCATTGTTTGTTCGGATCGAATCCAGATTTCTGTCTCGCTCTTCTTCCAATTCCTTCACCCTATCACGCAACCCCGCTTCTGTCGCCCGCAGTGCTCGGATTTCTCCCTGTGCGTCTTCAAGCTCTTGGCGAAGCTCCAGAGCGATTTCGTAGATCACTGCCTCGTGGCCTTGCTCATTTCCGTGACGACGCTCAATCTCGGCGTCAAGCCACTTCTGCGCGGGAGTTCTGTTGTCGGTCTGGATCAGGTCGTCAGCGTCTTCGTAGTGCATCGCGGTGCTCCAAGTGTTTTCTCTAGATCAATCGTTGCGTGCCCGCTCTTGATGCGAGCACCTGTTAGCCGAATGGCTTCTTCGTACTGGCTGCGCGGGATGCTCGACCGTTGCAGGTCGTGCCACTCGATCACGTCACGCAGGGCCTGAATAGCTGGGCCGGTCAATCCCATCCGCCCGGTTTCTTGGAATCGGCGAGCCGCATCAATCAGACCTTCCTCTGCCGCGTGGGCGTCCGGCATGGCTTCGCGTCCCACACCCATGCCAGCGAGCGTCATCGTCAGGTTGTTCACGTTCACCATGTCCGACCACTCGCTCATCGTTGCTTTGCCGCGCGTGAAGGTGTCCAGGCTGGCAAGCTCTCTCGCCAGCAACACGTCAAGCTCTTGGCGTGTCGTGACTGCGGCACCTGTGATCGCGTGGGCCAGAGGGTTGACCAGTGCCCACACCTTGCGGCGGCACTTCTTGCGGCTCATGCCTTGATGCCTCTCGACTCGATGGCAAATGCGTCCATCGCCCCGGGCCTGTGCACGTTGTTCATGTAGGCCAGCGACAGCCGCTCAGTCATGGTCCCTGCATGGACGCGCGGCTCGCGCTCGACCTTCGGAGGCAGTTCGTACTTTCCCCAAAAGGCTTGGTTGCTGCGGGTGAACTTCTTCACCTGATTGACCTCGGCCATCTTCAGCAGCACGTTGTATGCGGACTCTCGGGTGATGCCCAACGCTTCGCCGATCTGCGCGGCGGTCATCTGCTTTTCTTCGACCAGCGCCATGATCTTTTTGCGGCGTGGGCTGCGGGTTGGTTCTGGGTAGCTCATTTCTTCCACTCACATCCCGCGCACTGCGGGTCGTTTGGGTTGTGCTTCGTGTACTGGCAGTCGGTGGTCATGACGTGCGGCACCTTGACCATGCGAGGTAGCCGCGTGTCTGAATCAGGCTTGCTCGACGTGTAGCCGTCTTGGGCCATGTGCCACTCGCGGAAGGGTGGGCGGTTGTGACAGCCGGGCATCAGAACGCCCTTTCCTTTTCCATGCGGCGCAGAGCTTGCAGCGGCGGTTCTCCGCGCTTCATTTCGTAGCCGCAACCAATGCAGCCACCTTTCCATGAGCCGGTGCGCTCTCCGACTTCTGCGTTGAACTCAACGTCGATGGACCTGCTCACTCGCCGGAACGGAATCCACCAGCGCGTCCACGTTCGTTGTTCGGCCTTGATGGTCGCTATCCGGTGCTGCACCTCGCCAGACCTCAGCGTGTAGATGTACGGGTGCTGCTCTAGCTCGCTCAGAACCTTGTGCTCTCGGTGCTTCCAAGACCAAGGCATGTGCAGCGTGATCCGAGGATCTGTGCGCTTGCCTTCGTCCTTCCCGTACCTTATCCAAAGCAAGTCTTCATAGAAGTGGAAGCCGTAGGTAGGGCCGGAGCACTGGAACTCGTCCGGGACAACCTTCGACCACGGGAAAGAAAAGCTGATCTTCCCGAAGCCAAGGCCAAGCCGCACCCACGCCCGGCGCTGTTCGTGCCAGTCGGACGGGAACTCAATTTCAGCCTGCAACCCACTGAGGCCAAGAGTTGCCCATGCAACTTCTCCACTGGCACCGAACACGCGAGCCAGCCAACCACTTCTTTCTTTTTCAATCTTCAATCGCATTCAATCCACCTCGGTAGGTTCTTAGGCCAGAGGCCCATGCTTTCGATCTGGTGCCGCGTTTCGGCGGCCCATTGCTTGCCCTGCTCAACGTGAGCCTCCCGACCTCCCGGGATCAGCCGGTACAGGTCGAACAGGGTGTGACAACCGACAGAGTTCGGCTCATCAGCGCAAAGCGGCATTGCGTCGCGGTCGTCGTTCTTCATGCCCTTGGCCTTGCCGCCATTCGTGTGGGCGTGCTGGCTGCGCCCAACCTTCCCGCAGTTGATGCATGGGAAACGTGGGAACAGCCGGCGATACGCTTCGCTGCGCAGCATGTTTTCCTTCTCCACCGCCTCATGCCAACCATCCGCCCGCGCGAAACTTGCAGACCGTTGCTGCGATGGCGGAATGGGCTTGTGCACCGTCCGCTTGCGCTCGTAGGGTTTGCGCTTGAAGGTCATGCAGACTCCAAAAGGTCTATTTGGAACGGTACGGGTGCGCCCCACTGTTCCGCCATTGCCATTGCAATTCCGCTGTATGTCTCGCTTCTGAGCTTCCAACGGTCTGCGCTTGGCGGCATCTTGTGAATCCGCGCCTCACGCCCTTCAACAATGTTTGTCGGGATCAGGTGAGGCAGGTTTTTCAGCCAGAGGCAAGTGGCCTTCGTCTCTCCGTGACCAAATTGCCAAGGCTGGATTACCTGGTCTGGCTTCCTCCAGATGCTTGACATGATGCAAACCGGGTTTTCGATTGCGATTCGAGGAATCGGAGCCCTTGCGAGATTCAGGAAGAACTCGATGGCTTCCTGTTGGCGGCCATCCGCCCTCTTTTCTGCGAAGTGCCTTGCGCCACTGACCGCAAGGTGTGTGCATGGCGGGTGAGCGATCATCAAGTCCCACGGCTTTGGCCAGTAAGACGACTCGCCTTTATTCAAAGGGCACCCGGCCTCAATCGCATCAAGCGCGTCGCCTTGGATGTGTTCCCCGTCGTCGTCAGCGGGCAGAATGTCGCAAGACCACGCATCGTGACCAAGAGCACGGAAAGCCCTGCGAACTTGCCCGCTAGATTCACAAGCAACGAGGACTCTCATGGGCGCTCCAGCTTCGGGCGCTTGAATGTGGAGTTGGACTGCATCAGCCCCCGCCTTTCTGCTCGCCTTGCTCTTGCTGGTCTTGCTGTTCGCGCCAGCGCTCTTTCATCTTGCTCATGTGACCTCCGGTTGAAAGGTCATCCGGCGCCACACCTTGCGCACGGCTTCCACATCTCGTGCGCAGTACGCGGCAACGTCATCAATGCGACCAGCAGCAACAGCAGCCGCAACCTTGGAGCCGTCGATATCACCCTTTGGCGACTCGATGGACAGCGCCATACACAGCTTTTCGAGGCTTCCGCCCGGCTTGGAACCAGCGCCTGACCACTGAACCATGGTGTCGAACACCTTGGAGTCCTCCCAAGGCTTTGCCTGTGCGGCGCGGGAAATGATCGCGGGCGGTCTAATGCTGTTGACGATGAACCGCTGAGTCAGAAACCGCAGGTCAAATCCGCAGACGTTGTGCCCGACGACGCAGGTTTCAAACAAGTCGCCAGCCTTCACGTCATCTCTCAGCAGTGCGCAGAACGAGAGCAATACAGACTCTTCGTCATATGAGCTGCTTACCGTTCTGACCGGGCCATCATCAACAGCCCAGCCGATCACGCACACGCGGCCAAACGTGCCATCAAGGCCAGTCTTTGCGACCGCCTCGTCAATCGCAGCGTGGCGGCTTTCCTCGTTCCACTTGGCGATGGTTTCCGGCTTGCTGATCGTGGCCGGGTGTGTGATCTTTGACGCCAACAGTTCGCGCACGTCCTGGCGCTCGGTCGGCAGGGTTTCGATATCAAGAAACAGGTACTGCATGGTTCTTTTAGGTCAGAAGGGGATTGGGTCGCTGTCGTCCCAATCGGAAGGAGCGGGCGCTGCTGCCCGTTGCGGTGCTGGTGCTTGACGAGGTGCCGGTGCAGATTCAGGCTTACCGCCCTGCAAAGCAACGTCAGTGACTCGCACATCCATTGCCTTGCGCTTCTGACCGTCCTTTTCGTATTCCCGCTCTGACACGGTGCCGGTCACGGTGACGGCTTGGCCTTTCAGCAGGTAAGGCGCGAGGGCTTCGGCTCGCTTGTCCCAAATCTGGCAGTTCCACCAGATAGTCGGTTTGTCGCGGCCTTGCGAGTCGGCCACACTGAAATTGCCAACTGCTTTCCCGTTCGGCGTGTAGCGGATTTCAATGTCGCGGCCCAATTGACCGGCGATGGTGATGACGTTCATGCTTCTGCTTTCTGTTGGAGTTCTGCCTTGCGGGCGTTGGTCGCTTTCTTGATCGCGGCGTGGTGAGCCTCGTCCAGCATCTGCATTGCCTTCTCATAGTTGGACTTGAGAATTTCCAGGCTGGATGCGTTGCTAATGCTTCGCAGGATTGCGGCTACATCAGGCGTTTGCTGGCGACTGGCTGCAACCTCATGGGTGTGTGCGTCAGCGTCGTTGTCGCCTTCTGTCGGGATGGCAAATGCCTGAAATGCTGCGTACTTGTAGGCCGCACTCATTGCCTTGTTTGTTGCCTTATCACCGCTATCCATCGCCTCGCCGAATGTCTTGACGGTGTGCTTGCTGCCATCCTCGGCGCACACGAAATCAAACTCGGCTTCGACGGTTACGTAGAACAGGGTTCCACCCTTGGCCGTCTGCCGTTCTTCGCATTGACGGGAAAGCATCCTCGGAAGAATGCAAAGCCCATGCTTGGCTAGCAGTGGGGACAGGACGTTGTAAACGTCATCAATTCCACGGAAGTTGTAGCCCTGCTGCTGGTTGCGACGGTCTTTGCTGATGCCGGCTTGGGACAGTGCTTCTTGCACCTTGTTGATTGCTTTGTAAACTGTCATTTCCAAGACTCCATGCGAACGGCGCGGCTGATCGTCATCGGTGAAACGCCGAACATCCGTGCAATTTCAATTTGCTTCGTCCCTGCTTGTTTTAGCCGCCTGATTTCTTCGACGGAATTCCTTGTCAGTCGGGCCATCGGGTTCGCTTCGCCGTCACACTTCCCGGCGACAAAGCGTCCTTTGTTTAGCATGTCCCTGATGTTTTCAATCTGTGTCCCAAGCATCAGGTGATCCGGATTTACACAACAACGGGTGTCGCACTTGTGCATGACTTTCATCCCATCAGGTATATCGCCTTTGAAGATGCGCCACGAAGCTCTGTGAGCCCTGTTTTCTCCGAGCATTCTTGTGCGTCCATACCCAAGCGTATCTATTGATCCTCGCCAGTACCAGCATTCAGAAGCACCGAAAATTACATGTCGCATCATGCGTTCAAGTGGTGTACCTCCAGTGAATTGATTGAATCCTTGAGGCGGAGGTAATGCTTCGCGCAACAGTCGCGCCTCCATCATTCGCCCTTCTGGTGTCTTGTTCTTCTGTGCCTTGACGAATTCGGCTGCGATGTTCTTCATTTGTGTGTCCATCTTGCAAATTCTCCAAATAAACGCTTGCTAGCCTCTTCGTATGCCTTTGCTGCATCAGCAGCATCAGAATAAACACCAAGATAGTGCGATTTCCCGTTGGCACTTATTTGGGCCTGCCATTTTTTTGATGACTTATTAAATGTCACGCCCTTGCTTGGGTTATTTGATGCGTGGGCGCGTCTTCTATTTGCGCAGTTCTGAGAATGCGTTGCAATCCTCAGATTGCTTCTTGTGTTGTTTAGACCGTCACAATCTTTATGGTCAACCACCTCGCCATACGACGCTCCAACTATTAGTCTGTGCATCCTGTCTACGGCATCGTTGTTTTTTGTTGTCTTTTTCCAAGAAACAGCATAGACATTCAAAATGGAGCCGTCTGGGCGACGTTTTACAAAAGCCCTCCACGACCTTCCAGCGACCAAATGGACATCATCTGCATCAATTTTTGCGACGTACCCTTGTGTTAGCGGGACGTATGCCACTCCGTCTTTTGTAAGAATTTCTCTGTTCAATTCCATGGATCTGGCTCGTTTCTGATCTGCTGAATGCGGCGCTGAATCTCAATCTCGCGCCAGAAAGACCGCCATGCGGCTTTGAGTGCTTTCCACATGGTCAGCTCGCAAAGTAAAAGCCAGCAGACACCGCCAGGAACAAGACGACGATTGCGATTGCAGCCGCACGAACGGTGTACGGATCGTCGGTGGCGAACTGGATCGGCATTGGGTCTGCCCGGTTGATCTGTTCGTCAAGAAAGCGCTCGTCAATCACCGGAAGCGCTTTGAACGCGCATTCACCAGTGCAATCAACTGCTGCACCGCATGTGCCGTGGCCGCATTCAGGTGTATCGCGGTGGTAGCTGCGGCGGATAGGGGCTACGTGGTTCATGTTCTTCCTCTCAGTCAATGCGCCGCACACGCGGCATCACAACCGCGTATCCAGCGGCTTGGAGTTGTTCAACAGTTGCCCACTTGCGCCCAGGCAAGCGGACTCGGAAGCCCTCTCGAACCGTCTCCGTGTAGACCAGCCGGAAGCCGTCAACTCGGATGTATTCGGACTCTTCCCACGGCAGCGAGCGCTTGAACTCCATGGGAACGAACTCGCCTTCTGATGCGCGTCGGTTCATGGGAGGCACACCGCAAAAACAGTGACCACCGCGAAGATCAGGACGATTGCGATGGCTGCGCTGGCCGACGAACTGCGGGCGAACATCGGAGCGGGGCGCTCGATGGCTGCGCCGTATTCGGCTGTTTTCGGAAACGCTTCGTTGAGCGTGCGCGGGTAGGTGCGGGTGTTCATGCCGGCACCTCCATGAACTTCTCAATCTCGGCGTCGATCACAGACCGCGTGTAGCCGCAGTCCAGATACCGGCTCGCTAGCTCACGGGTAGCCGATGCGATCACCGAATCCTTGTTGCGCCGGTCCAGCATCAGCGCCAACAGTTCCGCAGAGCTGATCGGCCCGGTGAGCACATCGGTCTTGACCATCAGCGGCTCGCGCTTGCCGTCCAGATCGCCGATGAACTCGGCCAGCGTCTGGCCGGTCAGCTCTGCGTTGTCGCCGATGACTTGGCGAATGGCGAAGCCCTGTGCTTTGTCGGTGCAGGGCTCGTTCCATGGTGCGGCCGGGTCGTTCCAGCCGGTTCCATCGGGGTAGTTGCTGGTCATTGCTTCCTCCTGCGATTGGTCGCAAAAAAGCCTGCTCGCGGCAGGCTGTGAATTGGTGCGCCGGGAAGGACTCGAACCCTCAACCGCGGCCTTAGAAAGACCTTGCTCTGTCCAGTTGAGCTACCGGCGCATAACTTGACGATCCAGCGGACTAGCCGCTGATGTTGGGGTTAGGCCCAAGTCGAGCACGGACAAACGCCATT
>ERZ869929.1131-NODE-1131-length-10244-cov-6.055354_pt1 | contig 10244 bp, 15 predicted proteins | sample MGYA00579312_ERZ869929 | MGnify/ENA primary metagenome ERZ869929 (study PRJEB32216, sample SAMN09231818) | wastewater metagenome | place: USA: Maryland | collected 2016-08-09 | study: EMG produced TPA metagenomics assembly of the PRJNA472060 data set (Reclaimed...
CACTCTTTCCCTACACGACGCTCTTCCGATCTCAAGGAAGGCTACAAATTGAGTAAGAATAGCCGTTCTGGTATGTCTACACAACTAGTTGTCGGCAATACCGAAGGTGCTAAGCACTGCTTGCCAAACACTGAAGGAGTCGACGTTTATTTGCCCGAAGTGTGGAATGTTGACTCTCTTGATGGCCCTATCTTGGTCTGTCACAAGGAAGCTACTGTCGTACACCCAGTACACGGACATGTAGTTATTCCTGCTGGTTTCATTATCAATTGCACGTATCAGCGTGAATTGGACAAGGAAACTGCTAAAGAAATTCGAGCACGCGACTAATCGCTATTGACTTTTGATTTTTGGGGTGTAACATAGAAATGTGTTACGCCCCTTTTTTATGGAGTTGACATGAAAATTATTATTGCCGGTTCTCGCGATTTCACAGATTATCGTTTACTATTACAAAAAGTTGACGATATTATTGAAGAGCTAGAGTGTGATAGAAATAAAATTATTATCGTAAGCGGTGGAGCCAGAGGAGCCGATTTATTGGGCGAAAAGTACGCCGATGAATGTGGCTTTCCGGTCGCTAAATTTGAAGCAGACTGGGATAAACACGGCAAGTCTGCCGGTTATAAACGAAATAAAGAAATGGCGAAATATGGTGATGTATTGATCGCTTTTTGGGATGGTCAAAGTAAGGGTACGGGCCATATGATTGACTTAGCTAAAAATCACAAATTAAAGGTTTATGTAATCAATGTTTAATTTAGTTGTTGTACTTGGCGAGAACGCTTTCGAAGAAGAAAAGCAAAATTTTATTTCCGCCCTAGAACAAGAAAAAGTAAGTTTTGTTTTAGAGGAAGATTTTGATAAGGGCGAAATTGATTTTGATTATAATACCCAATTCTTTTACAGGGGCTATATTGAAGACTATGAAAAGTTTACATTCGAAAAGACCTATTCATACGATCCAGTTGGTTATGATAGGCACAACTATGAGCCCCAAACTTACTATCAACACTACAACCCAGATTATTGTTTGAATAGTAATTTTGTTATTTTGCCCTTCTGGAAGCTGTATCAAAACGGGCCCGGTAGAATGAGCCGACTTCTTGGGGCTGAGGAGGGCCTATTTATTAAGCCCCTTGATAGTGATAAGTCCTTTACTGGCAATACTTTAGGGTTCAAATGGTTTCACAAAGAGTTAGAAATTATTAATACTTTGCCCGGAAACAATATTAAACATGATCAATTGATTTTTGTTTCGTCCAAAAAGAGCATAGATGCCGAATATCGCCTCGTTATGCGTAAGGATAAGATGATTACTTATTCTTTCTATAGTGGGGATGAATACGCCTACTCAAGAACTATTTTTGCAAAAAGGGGCATGTATCTCTACGAATATATTGACATGTTTTTAGAACAACTTAGAATCAAATGGTGGCCCGACGAGTTTTACACTCTTGATATCGCCCTACACAATACTATTTTTTCATTAATTGAAATCAACTCTTTAAATTGTGCGGGCTGGTATGACTCGGATTATGTTAAAATAGTAAAAGAATTGAAAGATTATTCCAATGAAAATCCTCAGTAAAGAAATTAAAGAAAAGTTTGCTACAGTCAGAATTACAATTGTAGATAAGCTTTTTAATATTAGGCATGAAAAATTTGATTACCCCGATATTCCGGGGCGGATTCGTGGTATGGCTAAACAGTTGCAGAATAGAATAGAAATACCTAAATTTTTTACTTTAGTTAGAGTGGACGTATTTCACAATGAGCCCGAAAGTATGTGGGATAAACCATATTCAGAATATCAGTTTATTTGGAAGGAAGTATGATATATAGTCGTTTTTCCGGCTTGCCTAAGATAGTAAGAAATTTTTGTACTAATTATGACGCTTATATAGTTGGAGGCTGTGCCAATTATTTATGTGGTGATGTCGTCTCTTATAGAGATATTGATATTTTAGTACCATTATCTCATTGGCCTAAAGCACAAAAACTAATTCCAAGAGGGGCCAAACATAACACTTATGGAGGCTCTAAAATAATCTCTCGCGGCGTAGAGATAGATGTATGGGCCGATGAGTTATCTAATTTTCTTTACAATATGACCGATAACAATTTTAAGATAGTTCATCCTAGAACTAAAAGTATTATTTTAGTAGAGCAAAAATTAACATGACTAACTTAAATTCTATCATGCTTTTTGATGGGTCTTTGATAGACCTAATTAGCCCCACTGAAGAAATGATTTCTATCGAATCTATAGCCCACGGCATTAGTGGAATTAATAGATTTGGTAGTCAATCGCCCATTAGATACACGGTGGCGGAACATAGCTTGGGCATGGTCAGGATGGCTATGTTTGATGGAATAGAGGATAAAGATATCCTATTTGCCATTCTGATGCACGATGCTAGCGAAGCTTATTTGGGCGATATTGTATCCCCTCTAAAGAAGCACCTTAAAAAGTACAAGAAGATCGAAGAGGCCATGAATTCGGTCATAGAATCGAAATTTTCTGTTGACTTTGTAAAACACCATGATATAATCAAGAAGTACGACAGAAAGATTTTGAAGATTGAAAAAAAGATTTTATGGGGCGAAGAAAAAGCTTCTGACAAACTTTGCATGACTCAAAATCCAAAGGAAATGTTTTTGTCAGTTTTTGCTTCTTTTCAAGATTGGAATTAAAATGATTCTTACAGATGAAAAACAAGATGTTGATTTTAGCTCAAATGTAAAGGGCTCTAATTTTACCATTCTTGCTAGTTCAAAAGCTTTTCAGATTTTATCGTCTAATATTTATTCGTACAAAGTCCGAGCTATTATTCGAGAAATTTCTACAAATGCTTACGATGCACACGTAGATGCAAAAAATCCAGAGCCTTTTAATGTTCATCTTCCGACTCGTTTGGAGCCTTGGTTTTGTGTTAGAGACTTTGGCACCGGCATTTCCCATGACCAAATGATGACATTTTATGCTCAGTTTTTTAAGTCTACAAGAAACGAGTCCAATGAATTTTGTGGAGCCCTTGGTATTGGTAGAATGGCCCCACTTTGTTTGGTGGATAGCTTTACAGTAGAATCATTTTATAATCAAGAAAGACGAATCTATTCTGTTTTCAAAAACGAAGATGGCGTTCCTTCTATTTCTTGCTTGTCTACGTCTTATACAGACGAACCAAATGGAGTCTTGGTCCGTGTAGATGTTAGTCGTGACGATATTCAAGAATATTTTGAAGAAGCCGTACAAACTTATAAATATTTCGCTATTTTGCCAAATATCAATAATTCTGATGTAAATAAACAAATTCAGGATTATAAGAAGTCTTTGGTTATTCAGAATGATTCTGTACGCACTTCTCTAACTAACGGCAATTTGGTCGCTGTTATGGGTAATGTGGCTTATGATATTCCGTCTAATTATAGCGATGTTTATTTGAGCGGAGAACTACTTTTCAATATTGGCGAATTGAGTTTTACTCCGGGCCGAGAAACATTGGCTATGGATACTAAAACAATTAATGCTATCAAGGCCGCCGTAAGTAAGTTTCGTAGCAATATCGTCGCCCATATTGAATCTGTTGTAGAACAAGAACCTACAGAATTTAAGAAGTTAATTGCTGCTGAAAAATATGGTAGTTGTTATAAGGGCGATGCTAAAGTAGCTCAGGCTATTGCCAAAACTATTAATAAATACAAGAAAGTTTTAACAACGCAGGCGATTGTATATAATTACAATTGGCGTGGTTGTGTAAGTCAGTATATGGAGAAAGACTATCATACTAACAAGGCCGAATTCTTTTTATTCAAGAAGGGGTTCGCTACAAGGGCTCGCGAATATTGTCGTGAAAACAAGGTGGACTTATTTGTTTTAACTCAAGAACAAGCCGATCAGATCGGTGTTGATCCTGATTTGTTAAAAGATATGTCTACGATGCCTAAGATTGTTCGAGCTAAGGCTGCCACTGTTAAGAAGGGAGATGTATTTAAGGGTTCCTATGACAAAAACTATAGGGGTGTTACTTGGCAAGAAACAACTACTGTTTCGTCTGGTAATAAGTTTTATATTGTGGGGAGTCGATCTAATAGTCATTATAATAATAATTTACATAAAATGTTAGCGGCTGCTATTCATTTTGGTATTATTGATGATAAAGTAGATTTCTACATGATTTCAAATAAGATGTTTCGCAAGAAATCTTTCCAAAAAGATACTTCTTGGATTGGTCTTGATAGTTTTTTGAAAACAGAAGCTGCTAAAATTAAGCCTGTAGAAAAAGTGTTAAACAATCATTATAATTTTACCAACAATATTAAGCCGATTGCAACTGATCCTCGATGCCCAGTTGAAATTAAGGATTTGTATAGTCTATGCAATAAAAAGAACAATGAAGAAATTTTGCAAAAAGCTGAATTAATCGGAGTTCCTATTGTTGACAATGATATTATCGATGTTACAATTAAAGACATCTACAGTAAATGGCCTATGTTAAGGGCATTAGATATGTACAGTGCTGTCAGAGAAAAAGATTTGCGTGATATTGTTCTTAGTTATTTAAATTCGTAAGGGAAAAAAGAAATGAAACAGAGTATTAGTTGGATTAAAGACAAAAACAATTATTGGACTGTAGTTATTGGTAATCAATGTTACCAATTCAATGAAAGTCACTCGAATTACAACACTCTCATACAAGCAGTTAAGGACAATAACGCAGATTTGATTGTTAGTGAATTCAGCGTTGTTCAGAAGCTAACTGAATGGTGTGAGGGCGACTTTAAGATCGAAGCTGGGGTCCTTTATTACAAGGACGAAGAAGTTAATAACTGCATCGCTGATCGAATCTTGGATATGATGAAGGAAGGGTTTGACTATAAGCCTATGCTTCTATTCCTACAAAACCTTTATCAGAATCCATCTTATCGTGCTATTACGGAGCTTTACGGCTTTTTGAGTCATAAGTTCCTACCTATCACTAGCGATGGTCACTTCCTAGCTTATAAAGCTGTACGAAGCGATTTTAAGGATAAGCATAGTGGTACTATCGATAACAGCGTTGGCACTAAGCCAAGCATGGATCGTAATAAAGTCGATGATAATGCTAGCAAGGGCTGCTCTAAGGGGTTGCATGTTGGTACTATTGAGTATGTACGAAATTTTGCAGATAGATCGGCTGGTGATAAGCTACTTATTTGTAAAGTAAATCCGAGAGACGTTGTTTCGGTTCCATTAGATCATAACGAACAAAAGGTTCGCTGCTGTCTATATGAAGTAGTAGGACTCTTTGAGGACGTTTTAACTCGCCCAGTTCATAAGGAATATGATTCGTTCGCAGATGAATATTCTAATGAATATGAAGATGATTACGAAGATGAATATGACGATGAAGAAGACTATTTGGACGACGATGAAGATCGTGATCATTTCTAGTTGACAAAGCAAAAAGGGGCGGTATAATACCTATGTCGCCCCAATTTGTGTAGTAATATAAGCGATATGTCAGTACGGGGGTTAATTTGAATCGACAGGTAAACCCAGAATATTGATGGCATTGACTAGTTCAACGAAGGCTAGTTTAAAAATCGTTGAAAAGATTAACTGGCGAAGTTTTCGCTTTGGCTGCTTAGGCAGCGGGGGTTGCACAAACCTTTTTACCCAATTGTGCTGACGCCGATAATCGGATAAAGTTTGATTTTGCTTGACAAATTGAAATCGATTGTTATACTTAACATGACACAGATAAATCTGTTAGCTTTGTTTGTTGTGCGATAACAATAAAATAACAATGTAGATATCAGTTTTATGATTACGCTGGACGGGGGCTCGCTACCCCCAACCTCCACTTATGTCTTGGCACAGTCCGCAAGGGTCTTCTAAGCTCTTGACTTTAACGCGCGGAATGGAAGTCTGGGGTTCGATTCCCTGTCGAGATACTTATTAGAAAGGTTAACATGAATAAAACAATTACTTTTTATATCAATACAGTAATTAGCAGCCTTATTTCTGTAACAACTTGTTGTTTCACATTATCTTATTTAAGATCAGCAGAAAAAAAATCTATTTCCGCCCCTGCTAAAGTTGTTTCCGTTTATGATGGCGATACTATCACAGTAGAATTCAAATTTAAAATGAATGTTAGATTGTTAGATTGTTACGCCCCTGAAGTGAAGGGCCCCGAAAAAGAAAATGGCCTAAAATCAAAAGAATTTCTACAATCTCTTGTAAAAGCGGGCGACGATGTTACAATAGAGATACCTATGGGTGATAATTTATCTGATAGTATCAGCCTATCTCGCGTTTTAGCTTATGTTAAAAAAGATTTAGATAACGATGGCGAGTTAGAAAATATTTCTGAAGAAATGGTAAAATCTGGATATGCAAAGGAAAAGAAATGACTTATAGAGACGTAACAAGCGCCGATATTGATAAAGAAGTAGAGGTAAGTAATAATGGAACAAGGTGGAGCGATGCAACATTAGAGCATATTGCGCCATTAGCTGATAAGTCTGGATACAAATACATGGTCTTAACTAGTTGTACTAAAAACTATACTGTATTTAAATATTGTCGTATTAAACAAACTATATATCGTGAACCCAATAAAAACGATGAAAATTCTATGGTTCAAATGCTAGATGAAAATCTTGAACATTGGATTGATGCTAAGTTACTACATATTTCCGAACCAAATTCAGAAGGGTATTGTTATCATTTATTCTATCAAAATAGCTTTTGGCTTGCTAAAAAAGGGGAAGTAAGATGTATCGTGAAGTAAACGATAGCGATATTAATAAAGAAATTTTAGTCCATTTTTATGACGGTTGGAAAAATGCTACTCTTGAACATATTATGTCTAAAAAATGTAAACATGGATTAAAATATGTAGTATGGTTAAATGGGGCCTCTTGTTTGACTTCTGAAGCTAAAGTAGAAGTAACCATTCCTAAAGATTGGCTACCTAATAATTATAGAATATTAAAAGATGATGAAAAAATTAAGCCCGGAAACTTAGTTATTGATGCTAAAGACTTTAATAAGTCTTTCGATATTGATATTTACTATAAAGTAACCAAAGGTGGTTATTTTTCAAAACTTACAGTTAACGAACTTAGAGCACTCAAGGGGAACGAACAATCCTTTGTTGCTGCCAAAAAAGAGATTAACGATTATGTAAATGAAAATATTTTGATTCAAACTGACAATGGTTGGGAAGATGCTAAGTTAATGTTTGTTTCAGAAGAAAAAGATGAAAATGGTAACTGTGTTCATGTTTTATGCAATGGAAGTTATCATGTAGAACATCCAGATAATATAAAATTTAAGGAGTAATAAAATGAAAGTATTGTTTTTTTTAGTAGTCAGTCTAATTTCGTCAATAGCTATTGCACAAGAAGATTCTCTTGTTACAATATACGCTAAGTATACAGAGCGAGATGTTAACGGCAGATCAATACTAGTTGAAGGAAACGGGACCGGCGTAGTTATTAAGAAACTAAAAGACGCCCCCGGAAACGGATATTATTCTTATGTTTTAACGGCGGCCCATGTTGCGGGGACCGATATTAAGACTATGTATCCCGATGGCACGATGGTAGAGAGAGCTAAGATAGTAAAGAAAGATGATAAGAACGATGTTGCTATTATTGAGACTTGGACTCCTAATTCCGTAAAGCCTGTAGAACTAGCAGAAACTATTACAGAAGGTGATGAAATTTTTATCTATTCTCCTAGAGGCGTTCGAAGAACCAAAGTATCTGTTGTAAGAGGAGGCGAGATTTATGCTGATGCCTTTTCTGTGAGTGGTGAATCGGGGTCGCCAGTGCTAAACAATCAAAAGCAAGTCGTTGGCGTTATCTCTGGTGGTTCTATGTGGCTTTCTGAAAAGAAGTTCAAGGTAAGAAAAAGTGTTAAACCTAAAGACTCTGAAGAAGAAAGAACCGCAACTTGGCCCACAAGAATGGGAAATATTTTTAGCATTAAAAAACTACTACAATGATTTCACCTATAGAAAGATCAGGGGCCCACTGGGTTTGTAAAAAATGTATAGGAAAATCCCTTACTTGGGAATATACTATTGGAACTCTGGGCCCAAAAATTTGTGAAGTTTGCGACTTGCCTTTTTCTAGAAATCATGTATACTGTATATCACACGAACAATTTACTCAAATAAAGAAAGACACATATGGTCAAGATATGGCACACGAGCGATACCCACACCAAGCATCGGGAATTAAAGGTTCCACCTAAAGTAGATTTAGTGATTCATTCGGGCGACTTTTCTGACTCTGCTAATGTCGCCATAAACTACAACCAGTCAGTTGATTTTTTGGATTGGTTTAGTAAGTTAGAATGTGAAAAAGTTTTGGTCGGGGGCAATCATGATTTAGCCCTAGAAAGTGGCATGATTACTAAAAAACAATTGGCCGACCTAGGTATACACTATCTTGAAAATAGTTTTGTAGAATTAAATGGACTTAAGATTTATGGTTCGCCCGTAACGCCTTCTTTTGGTAGAGGCTGGGCATGGAATGTAGCCCGACACAAGACTCATTACGTCTGGGATCAGATTCCTAACGATATTGATATTTTAGTAACTCATGGGCCGCCCTTATCTATTCTTGATCTTACTTTAAATAAAGAATATGATCAGGCTGGGTGTAGGTCTCTTAGGACTAAAGTGTTAGATTTGGCTAATAGAAGTTTAAAACTGCATTGCTTTGGTCATATTCACAATTCAACAGATGTTTATAATGCCGGAGTTTTCAGATTCAATAACGCTATGTTTAGTAATGCTTCTGCCGTGGAAGATAAAACAATGAACTTAATTCATCATGGGAATTTATTTATTATATGATTCATTCTCATAAATGGAACAAGTGGTTTTTAGGAATGGCTGAATATGTTTCTACAGCCTCTAAAGATCCATCTACTAAGGTCGGGGCCGTTATTGTGGATACCGATAGAACTGTTGTCTCTATGGGGTATAACGGCTTTCCAAGGGGTGTAGAAGACTCTCCCGAAAGACTCAACGATAGAGAGACTAAAAACTTGCATGTGGTCCACGCAGAGCGCAACGCCTTATTATTTGCTCATCGCCCCCTTAAAGGATGTGTTTTGTATACTACTCCATTTATGCCGTGTGCTGCCTGTGCTGGAATGGTTATTCAGGCTGGTATTACAGAGGTTGTCTCTTATTATGTAGACAACACCAGATGGAAAGAGCAGTTTATTACTTCTAGCCAAATGTTTAAAGAAGCGGGCGTTAAAATTGTTCTGTATGAGACTAAAGATAGCAACTTTTATTATACGGGATATATAAAACAATGAAAGTAATACTATTACATAAAACAACATATAATTATATACTAAAGCTAATCCGTAAAAAAGCAGAAAACCCAGTAAAAGTTTTTGCTGCCTACAACGGTGTTGATTTTTACTTTCCGGGCCATAGAATAGTTTTTTCTGAGGGCTGTGACCCTACCATAGATGAACCAGAGTGGGTCTTTCCAGAAGAAAGATTTACTAAATATGAAAATAGTGATATCGGGTGGTGCAAGTTTTTTGGTATAGGTAGACCCGGTATCTTTAAAATGGGCGATATTTTTATTATGGAAAACTGTGATGTTTCAAGACTTAATTAAAAAAGACAAAAAGTATTATAATCGAGTTAATGACTTGCTAGTGCCTGTGTGCGAGTATGATAGATACAATCATCGCACTAAAACAACATCATTAGTTATTTGTCAAATGTATAGAGCTAGTGAAAAAATAGACACTACTTATACTTTTGAAGCTACTTTATGTTTTAAGGAGTTTACTGTTGGTAGAAGTTCTGTTGGGGCCCATTATCGCAGCGAAGATGGGAGATATGAATTTTATATAGCCTTGACATTTATTGAAGAGATGTTACAATTAGGCACTCCCTTAAATAAGATCAATGGAAAGTGGTCGTTTGTTAAAAGAGGGGCCTATACTTCTTTAAGATTGGTAGAACTTTTATGAGTACATTGCCAGATTTTTTGATCAATAAAAACGATCCATATATTTTTCACACTAATTACAGCAATGTTTTCCCACAAGACACCAATGATAGGGGTACTATTTTTGGTGGAAAACTTTTTTCAGAAATTGACTTGACAGTAGCTCAACATTGTACTATACTATTGAGGAATAGCGAGTGTGAAGACGCTGTTACTGTTAGTGCAAGCATTACATATCATGCAGGGGCTATTTTGGG
>ERZ869929.1132-NODE-1132-length-10243-cov-7.725167_pt1 | contig 10243 bp, 11 predicted proteins | sample MGYA00579312_ERZ869929 | MGnify/ENA primary metagenome ERZ869929 (study PRJEB32216, sample SAMN09231818) | wastewater metagenome | place: USA: Maryland | collected 2016-08-09 | study: EMG produced TPA metagenomics assembly of the PRJNA472060 data set (Reclaimed...
GTTTGCGGACGTTGATGCGGAACTCATCCAATTTCTTGGCCCCTGCCTTGCTGGATCCATCGCCCAAAAGCGCCACTGTTTCAGCGTCTATAACATACTCACCGTCGGAAAGCACGGCAGGGATATCGTCACTGCGGCCTGTGCCTTCACCTTCAACGGCGAAAGATTTGCGACGGCCACCTGCGGCGTAGCCGCCCATAGCCTTACCGACCACGGCCGTGTTTTCAGGCACGTAGCTGAAGAAGCTGCGCTCAGGGCGTGTGCCATAAGTCAGCCAATCTTCCATCGTCATTGCGCCGCCTGCGCCTGTGCCGCCAGAGGTGGACACGGGGCGCGCTGCAAAAGAGCCGCCGCCAGTACCGCCAAAGCCCGCGCCCGCCTCAGGCAATTTTGCAGTAAACACAGGGCTTGTGACGCCGGGTGTTGTAGCGCCACCGCCGCCACTGTTACCGGCGAGGGCTTTGCTTAAAGCCGACAGGCCAGTAATGCCCAAAGCGCCATACTTGAGATACGAAGGGATTTTGTCCCAAGCACTTTGTTTGGCGGGGTCGGTACTGTAAATGTCAGGCCCGAATTTATCAATCATCGTCTGAGCAATGCCGCTGCTGATTGCGACATTGATGTTATCAGCCAGACCCATATCGACAGCTTTTTTGGCGACAACTCTAATTTCTTCGTCAGTCGCCTCTTGCTGGTACGCCGGCTCTTCGGCAGGCGGCTCGTTTGTGGTTTGAGCTTGTTGCAAATTTTGCGCGGCAGCGTTAGCCGCGGCCGAGCTGCTAAGTGCGCCGACACCGCCGCCTGCTGTTGTAGGCCGCCAACCAGCCGTCACAACGGTGTCAGCTTGATTAGCCAACGCCTCGTCCATCCAGTTTGGTGAGTTAAGGCCACCCGTTGAACTCGACGGGACAGGTGTTTTTGTCACTGCGTTGGGCTGGTAGCCTTGTTCTGTTGGGCCAACAGGTTCAAGACCTGCGTTCGCAAGAGCGGTGCTGGCTGCTGACCCACCGATGCCAGATGCCAGCGCGCTCTTGAAAGGCGCAGTCACGACAATTTCGTTGCCTATAGTCGCGGCTTTTTGCGGCGCAAGCGAAGAAAACGCTTTTGAAAGATTGCCGCCAACGGTGCCGCCCGGCGTTACTTGAAAGCCGGGTATTTGCGACACACCGAAAGTGGTCACGCCTGAGATGGCGGCGCGCTTTAAAGCATCTTCAAAAGAGCGGCCTTGCAGTGCGCTCGAAAGACCTGAACCCAAAGCCGCGCCGCCGCCAGCGGCAGCACCCGCCGCTAAAGCACCGGCACTTTCCGCCAAAAAGGTGGGCGCTACAAAGGCCAGCGCCGCAGGCAACGCCACGTCGGCGATCTTACCCAGCGTGCTTTGGTTTGGCTTCTCGTAAGCAACTTGCTTAAATGTGGAAGGATCCGTCGAACCCGGCTGGCCCGTATAAATGCCCCACTCGGCTTTGCGGCCTTGCGTTTCGCTCAGGTTACGCGCCATCTCGGCGACCTTCTCGGCCGCCTCAAAACCCGTACCAGAATACAGCAACTTGCCGTCGCGGTAGTCATACAGCGCGATAGGCGTGTTGTAACGCACGTCCACGTTGCCTGTGCGGTTGCCTTTGTTCGACGGTAGATTGAACGAGTAGAATGTCTGCTCTTCGGGCGACATGCCGTAATAAGAGCTTATCTGCTCGGCTGTCGGCGCTTTGTAAAGCTGCGGGCCGCCAAAGGGCAATTGCGCAAGACGGTCGCCGGTGAGGCGCGTTGCGCCATAGCTGCCGTACTGCGCGTCCAAGCCGCCAACATATTTGGCAAGCTCGTCAGCGTAAGCTTTTTCCTGCGGCGTCTGCGGCTGATAATAGCCAACCACATTGTTAAGGCTTTGCTGAATATCTGCCGTTGTAGGCGTAGCAGCGGCAAGAGGCGACGCGGCAGCGGTCGAAACAGCAGGAAGCGCGCCCTGCTTTTGCAATCCCGCCATCGTTTGAGGGTTAATATTGATCATTAGCCACGAACCTCAAGAATTGGTACCATTCGCATCGCCCATTCGCGCCAATCGTCAAATTGGTACGGGTCGGGCGGAACACGTTGCGCGAAGTTAGATGCGCGCACAAATCCCACGGCCCAATCCTGCCACTGTGTCTCATCGTCCAAACGGCCGAAAGACCAAGCGTCGTTGGACGTCAGTATTACACTATCCGCCCAATCAAGCAAAGACATACCGACAGGGTTTATGCTCATCCGATCACCGTACCGTCGCCCGGCTGCATGTGCGCCAAGACAAGGCCCATTTGATAATCGCCGCCAATGGCGTTGCTTTCAAAACGGAAGCGCAACTCTCTGCGCTGCTCTTTGAAGTAAATGACCTGCTCTTGGGGCGTCTGAGGCGTCTCAACAATGGTCATAATAGGCCCGTTAACCTCTGGCGCGCGGGCGTTGGCGCGGCCTGTAATCTGCACCGTGAGGGGGCCTGATTGCACAAAGTCAGGCTCTAACATGACGGTTTGTAGAGCCTTATTAACACCTTGCGTAGCCGGCATGGAAATGTCGCCGGTTTCAAAATAGCTTTGGATCGGCTGGATGGTTTGGCCGTCGATCTCGTCTGTACCAACCTCGTGGACCCAGAACTTATAGCGGGAAGCGCCGCTTTCCTCGACGATGCGGAAATCATCGTCTTCCGTGATGCGGTAATCATCATTCTCAGTAAAACGGTAGCCTTCGGGCAAAATCTCGGCCTTAACGCCCGACATAAGCGGCTTGTTAAACACCGTCGGGAAGACGCCTGCACCGCGCCCTTCGTTGGGCAGCGCCGTGTCGTACCACGTATTTTCGCGAAGATTGAAAACAACCGCGTGGTTCGGCTCCAAGCTGTCATCTTTCGGGAAGCACCACCAAATTTCGCCATAGCGCGGCACCTTGATCGCGAAGACCTTTTGGCGCTGGGCGAAATTAAGATTATCAAAAAAGAAGTTGATGTTCATGTTGTTAGGCACTTCGCGCACCACACCGTTGAACATCAGGAAGCGGTCCACGCCGACCCAATAAAAGATGCCGTCGTACTCGATCACGGATTGCGCCGACAGGATCGAGCTTTGCGTGCTGACCGTGTCGAACTGAAAGACGCTGTCGCCGCCGATGAACGTGGCGCGGATCAGGGCGTCAGCCGACCAGAAAAGGCCCGACGGTGCGTTGCCGGGGCCGCCGCGCAAGGGCATGCCGCGCACGATCTTTTGCGCTGCCACGTTTGCTGACCCTGAACCAAAGCCCGTAAAGTCCGACGGGTCGCCCGCCACAGACCACATGATGTAGCCGTCGTTGCCGAAGGCGAACGTGTATGGATGCAAAGCCACCACGCCGCCCGTGACGCTGTAGCCGGTGGGCAGGTTGGTTACTTCAGCTAATGGCGCAGTGCCGAACAAGTCGCCGATGAATAGTTGGCCGCCGTTACTGTTGCAAATGCAATCAAGGTTAGGCGCAACTTGCGCCAGCAACTTGTTGGTGAACACGCCGGTGAGCGGATTGGTAGCCGTCTCAATATCAAACTGCCAAAGATTAGCGTCGTCCTGAACAAGCGTGGGCGGCGTGCGGTTGGTGATCACCGAGGTGTTAAAAGCGCCATCGATGTAAAATCGCTCGACCAGATTGGCCGAGCCAGCGTGGACGTAAGTAAGCTGGTCCTGCGTGTAGCTGCTCAGGGTGCGCGCCACGCCCGACAGAAACTTGTTGATTGACCGATAGCCGCCCATCTTACGCGGCAAGCCGCGCTGAAAACGAACCCACTGGCCGTCAACGTAATTGTCCCCCTCGAACTTCGTGCCGTCGCGTTTGATGCCCGGCTGGGACGCTATTTTGACAATGTTCTCAGCCATTGCTTACAATTCCCTTAAAGCCTTCGGCTTATGTAAAGACGACAGACACGACGTTTCCGTTAGCCCCAAAAGCCTGCGTTGTTATAGTGTCTGTGGTAGCCCAAACCCAAGAACCTGAAGAAAATGTTGCAGAGGTTCTGTTCAAGACTTCTGTGCCGATAGTCATGGTCGTCCATCCCGTATTTGTTGCGGTGGGTATGGACAACACGTACTGCAACGCATCTTCGTCGTAATATATCCCAGTGATTGTTTTGTTGTAGATAGCGCTCGTTCCCGTGGATATAGAACCCATCGTTCCCGAAATATAACCGCGCAAACGGTTTGGCGCGGAGCCAGAGTTGCCGGTGGTGACAGTCTGCGTGTCAAGGCCACCGCCGCCGCTTCCGCCAATTCCCGCAAAGGCACAAAGAACGCCCGTCATTAGCTTACGTTTCCGCTGATAAACCAGACCGTCGACGTTACCTTTATCAGCGTTGCAAGACCGTAAGCGGCCAGCGTGCGCGTACCCGTGTTGGCTGTGCCAGCCTGCCGCAGCGTGTCGGACGTGATGCTGATCGTCAACGTCGAAGAGCCGCTGTTGGCAACGACAATCGTTGTGCCGACGGGGAAGGCCGTGCCAGAGTTGGCTGGGATTGTGACGTTTGACGAGGTGTAAATATGTTTGCCAGCGTCAGCCAAAGCGAGCGTGGTGTTGCTGCTCTGAGGCAGGCCGCGATAGCCGATAGTGTCAACGGCAATCGTGCCGGTCGCCGTGATGCTGACATCTTGGTCAAGCGCGGTGATGTCCGTGTTTGCGCCAGAAGCTGCCGCGCCTAAATTGCTGCGCGCAGTAGCTGCCGAAGTCGCGCCTGTGCCACCGTTGGCGACCGGCAGTGTGCCGGTAACTTGCGTCGTCAGGCTTACATTCGAAAGCGTGCCACCCAGCGTCAGGTTGCCAGAGCTTGTGACCGTGCCGGTCAAAGTGATGCCGTTTACCGTGCCAGTGCCGCTGACCGACGTGACAGTACCCGTGCCTGTGCCAACACCGATTGCCGTGCGGAAGTCCGCTGCGTTAAGGGCTGAGACTGTGTTGTCAGCGTTCATGCGCGGGAAGGTGATCGCTGACGGATTTGTCAGCGTAAAAAAGTTACTGCCGACCGTCGTCGCGCCGAGGTTCGTGCGCGCGCCAGAGGCCGTAGAAGAACCCGTACCGCCGTCGGTTACAGCCAGATCGGTGATGCCACTGATGCTGCCGCCTGTGATCGTGACGTTGTTGGCGTCCTGCGTGGCGATTGTGCCAAGGCCCAAATTAGTCCGTGCGCCAGAGGCAGTAGAAGAACCTGTACCGCCATCAGCAACGGCTAAATCGGTGATACCGCTGATGCTGCCGCCTGTGATCGTGACGTTGTTGGCGTCCTGCGTGGCAATCGTACCGAGGCCTAGATTGGTGCGTGCGCCGGATGCTGTGCCTGCGCCCGTACCGCCCTGCGCAATGCTCAGGGGCGTTGTAAGGCCCGTCAGCGACGTGATGTCGCTGTTGGCCCCAGAGGCTGCCGCGCCAATCGTAGCGCGCACAGACGAGCCTGTGGTGGCCGTTACGATGGCATCAGCGAAGCTGGTAATGCCGAGGTTCAAGCGCGCGGCAGAGGCCGTTGTCGCGCCCGTGCCGCCCTGCGACACAATCACGGGGAGCGAAACACCCGCCGTGTCTGCGTTAATGATCGAGGTGCTGTCGCAATAATAGATGCCGCGCGCGCCCTGTGTCACCGGCACCGGCGTACCTGTGCTGGTCGAAAGCGTCAGCGTAAAAGAGCCAGTCGTGTCGTTATTGACCCAATATTGCTGCACCGTGGCAGGCACGACAATGTTAACGTCGCCAGCCAACGTACCAGTAAAGCGGTACGCAATACGATTAAGCTCGGATCCCGTCAGCACATAATCAGTCGTGCTAAGGGGGTTGCCGTAGCCGTTAAGGTTGATCACGGTATAGTCAAAGGCAAAGATAGCTTCTTGCCCAAGGCCGACCGTGTACCACGTCAAGCCATCCGTGTGGATGGTCGCGCTATCGGCAGGGTTCAGCGTAATCGTAGAAAGGCCGTTGATCGTCTCAATGCCTGCGGGATTGATCGTAAGCGAGCCTCCGCCTTCGTTGCGGATAGACACAAACCAACCGTTGCCTGCGTCCACAGCGGAAGGCAGCGCGACTGTGGCTGTGCCGGTGTCCGTCCACACATAGACGTTGGCGCGGTTGGCGGTCGAAATGCTGAACACGCCGCCGCTTAAAGAGCCTGCGTTAAAAGTCGACACCGGCGCAGACTGCGCCAAGGTGCTGCCGCTGGCCGTCAAGCCTGCACCAGCCAGCGACGAGGGCTGCACGGTTGCGGTCGACGCGCCATAGCGGAAGACGCGCCAAGTGCCGGCCACCGTGCTGTTGTCGCTTAGGTAAATCTGCCACTGTTCGCCAAAATTAACGGTCGCCAGCGTACCGCCGGCAGCGTCTTTGACGGTGAAGCTGTAAAGCCCGTTGACGTTGTTAAACAGCACCGTCTGGCCCGGACCAGTGTTATCGGCAGGGGGCAAAATGATCGAAAAGCCGTTGGCGGTTGGGTTTACGTCAAGGATCGGCGCAGCAACGTCGTTGGACGTGGAGTTTTCCAAAGGCCATTCAAGCGTGGTGTCGCCCGACAGCGTAATCGCCAGATACGACACATCTGAAGGGTAGATGGTCGTGCCACCGAAAACTTGGGTGTAGACAGACATTAGGCCTCCTTACGAACCGCCGAGCGGTCGAGTATTTTTGCAAGGTCTTCACCGTTAAGCATCGCTGCGGCGCGGTCGTACATGTTTTGCCAAACTTGGATGCGCTCGTCGTTCTTCAAGAACGGCGTAGCTTCAAGCAGTGCGCCGTACAGCAGAAGCTGCGGGGCATACTCTGTCAACCAGTTGGTTTGCACAACATCGTCCAAAAGCGGCGGAAGCTCGTAGTAAAGCACCTCAAAGGGATATGCTTCGTCGGGCGTGGGCGCGACAAGCCAGTGGCTGTAGTCATAATCGCAATAAAAGATAGGCTGTTCGACCTGCGTGCTGTCGGGCCAATAGCTGCGGACATATTCATAGTCGCGCGTAAACAGCGTTTTGCGGCTGTTGTTGCCCGTGCCTGTGCCGATATTAAAGCTGACCGTGTCGCGCCAACGGTCGGGTTTGTTGTAAACCGATTGGCCGACCGTCATGGTGCCAGTGACAACATTGATAAAGCCTTGAACTTTAAGCTCGCGGGCAATCCGGCGCTCGGCCAAATTGATCAAACGCGGGATTTGTTCAAAGACAATAGGGTCCGACGCATAGGTGTTGCCGCGCTCTAAATAGCGCCGCACGTCCTGCTGCAAGGTCGTAAATGTCATCACGGTAGCCATAGCGTCACCCTTGTATCATTTTTCAGGCTTTTTGACAGCCCCCTGCCACGCCTCAATTGTGGCGCGATGGCGGGCGGCGCAATCACCATACGCGTATAAAATATCAGCCTCCCACTGCGCCCGATCAGGGTCGATCAGAGGATTGGGGACGGCCGGAAGGCTTGGACACGGTTGCGCCAAATTGGCCGGCGGCAGCGGCATTGGCGGCATCACGGGCGCTTTGAAGCACCCCGACAGTGTCAGCAGGAGCGGCGCACTGAGCAGGCACTTCCACATTGCGGTAAATCTCCTTGATGGTGTTGCGCGTCTCAATCTTGCTCGGCTCCAGATTGGCGCGCATATCTTCGTATTTAGCTGATGCAGCGTCCACTTTCGTCTGCATCCGATCCTTCTCCGAAATCAGACGTTCGTAAGAAGCTTTTAATTCGGCATCGGCCTTCCAGCTTCTCACAGCCCAGCCACCAGCAAAACCAGCCGTTGCGACTGCTATCGAGGCATATACAAGGATCGGGTTCATCATTCGTCGGCATCGCTCTCGTAAACTTCTATATTGACGATCAGATACCGGCCCTTGCCGAAATCGACCTGTTTTGTCAGGCTAATGGCGTCGCTGGCGTCGATTGCGGCCAAGACCGCATTGCAAAGCCGAACATAGTCAGGCGGCGCTTCACGCTCAAACTTAACGATATTCGGCTTGTCGGACATCAATCAACCCCTTTAATCTTGCCCCACTCACGCACCGCGAAAATCGTTGCACAGGATGCGATAACAGCCGCAAAGCCGGTAAGCTCTGTGGCCTCGTTTTTCATAAGCGGCAAGACAATGGCGTTGATGATGACGCCGCCAGCAATACCGATGCAGGTTGCCGGCCTCCACCAAACGCGGATGCGCTTCAGCGCGCCTTGTTCAAATTCGCGCCACGTCACGCTTCATTCTCCGACTTCTTGGCTTCCACCTTCGGCAGCGCAATCACAGGCGATTTAGAGACGCCAGCAGGCCAGCGACAGCCGCGCAGGCGCTCTTTGGCGAGCGACATGACGTTCACGGCATTGCCCTGATTGCCGCCAAGCACAGCATAGGTGGTGGCCGTTTCCCCGACAAGGAAGCCCACATGACCCCCTCCCTTGCGGTCGAAAACGGCCACGGCCCCCAAGCGAGGCGCGACGGCTACGCCCCACTCCAACCAAGCCTTTGCCCTAAACCAGTTTTTGGCCGGCTTTAGGCCGACGGCGTCAAAACAATGCGCCACGAAAGTGCCGCACCACGGCGTTTCGTCATCCTGCCACCAAGCCTTCAGCTTGACTAACCATTTGACAATAGTCGGGTTATGCTTGGGGCCGGGTATTTCCTTCAGGCCGAGGTGTGATCGGGCATGTTCGAGCCAAAGCGGTTCTGTCGTCATCTTCAGCCCTCCGTGCGTTTGTCGATTACAACTTGGCCCCTAAAATACGCGATATTGTCGATCACTTCCACCAATTCTGGCGGCAGAAGCTCGCCGTTCTTGAAGGTCAGCACGGCAAAGCCCGATGTGTGCGGTGTGGCGTTGTTTTCGCCATAATCAAACTGCGGCAAATGCGGATCCGACAGGGTCCCCGTGTCCACGCCCCACCGGCGGCCTGTATAGTCGGCCCAAGGCGTGACGCACAGGCGGTGCAAGTGTCCCGTCACAATGCTTAAACCGCCTTTAAGGGCGTTGTTATAGGTCGCGTGGATGCCGTTATGCCAACGGTGCTTGATCATAACTTTTTTGTTAAGCTTCAAGCTCCACGCCATGTCCCATTCGGGGAACTTGTCTTGCAGGCGCGGAATAACGCCAGCCGCTTCGCCGGCACTGCTGACCAAGAACTTATCAAAGCGCTGGTCATGGTTGCCGATGTTCCAATCAAAAGCGCATTGCGTCTTTTTAGGCTGCGCGGCCATGCGGATTTCGTGCATCCGATCTTGGCAGACTTCGATCTCTTCCTTGACGGTCGGCAATTCAGTCCAACCCAGCGGCGCATGGCGGCTGATCCGCGCGCCGTCGAAGATGTCGCCGTTGGCGACGATGCGCTTAGGTTTCAGGTCTTTGATAATTTCAAGCAGAGCTTCGTGCGCCGTGGTTTTTTCCTGCGGCCAAAAATGCGCATCCGAAAACACCACGATGGTGCCGTCTTCAATCGCCGCCTCGCGCTCACGCGGATACGCGCGCGCGGCGTCTGTGCTGTAAACGGTAGGTGTGCGCGGGCTTACGGGGGAAGACACGGTAGCTAGGACAATGCCCTTTTTTGCCAGCCGTTTGCGTCTTTCATACACGGAACGAAGGTCCATGTTTGCAATGCGTGCAACTATGGACGGCGAGCATTCGCCTTTGTGCCAAAGGTTTATAAACTCTTCGTCCGACAAACCACGAGGGGGCATCCTCTTTGCTTTCGCTGTTGGCGGGAATTAGCGGTCTGCTTTTGATCGCAGCAGATCAAAAATGTCTTTCAGGCTCTCTTTAATTTCGGCCATATCCGAACGGTAATCGTTCTTGCTGACATAATCTAAAGGCAATTTACGGACGTCTTGATCCAGACGGTCGATGGTCTGTGTCAGGCGGTTAACCAACCAACCACCTAAAAAAGCAGCACCGCCGATGGCGACGTTGAACAACACTTGATAATCCACAGCCGCCCCCTATTTGAGATTGCGCAATTTATAGATCGCGCTGAGATAGACGGCAGTCAGGCCGTCGATCAGGTTCGCAACGGCGCGGTTGCCTTCACAGATGTCTTCGTGGTTTTCTTCTATCCACGCAGCTTCGTTTTCAAGATGCGCAAGGATGTCATTTAAACCTTTGGGCGGAGCAGGGACATCGCCGATCAGATCAAATGCGCCTTGATAAGCCTCGACCAGATCGTCGAGGGCGTCAATTACGTCATCATAAAAATGACCGAGGGCCTTGTGCTTGGCGTAGCTGCCAGCACCCTTCGCGCGCCAATGCTGTAGATGCGCAACATTGCG
>ERZ869929.1133-NODE-1133-length-10239-cov-13.251473_pt1 | contig 10239 bp, 21 predicted proteins | sample MGYA00579312_ERZ869929 | MGnify/ENA primary metagenome ERZ869929 (study PRJEB32216, sample SAMN09231818) | wastewater metagenome | place: USA: Maryland | collected 2016-08-09 | study: EMG produced TPA metagenomics assembly of the PRJNA472060 data set (Reclaimed...
CGCCGCCGGGGCCGCCGCCGGGGCCGCCGCCGGGGACGCCGCCTGGGACGCCGCCGGGGCCGCCGCCGGGGACGCCGCCGGGGACGCCGCCTGGGACGCCGCCGGGGCCGCCGCCTGGGACGCCGCCGGGGACGCCGCCGGGGACGCCGCCGGGGCCGCTGCCAGGGACGCTGCCAGGGCCGCCGCCAGGGACGCCGCCAGGGACGCCGCCAGGGACGCGCTGGCGCCGACCGTCGCGTTGTTGCAGGAGTCCGCGCACGAGCTCGTGGTCCGGATGGCCACGGTCACCATCGACGAAGGGACGACCCCTGATGCCTGACGACCCCACCACCGACCAGGTCCGCGCGTTCACGGACTGGATCCGCGAGCACGCCCGCGGGTCCCTCAACGACGAGATGACCGCGGCCATGGCCGACGTCGTCCTCGCTGTCTCGACCCTCGAGAAGCCCGGGACCGTGACCCTCAAGATCAAGGTCGAACCGATCGGCACCGGCGACCGCACCGTCGTCACATCCGGCCAGGTCACCTCGTCGCCGCCCCAGCCCGCCCCGCCGGCGTCCGTGTTCTACCCCGACGATCACGGCGGCCTGCACCGCAACGACCCGCAGCGACCCTCGCTGTTCGAGAACAAGGAGACCCCGAACCCATGACCGACACCTCTTCCCAGGACCTCATCGTCGAAGCGGCCGGCACCGAGACCGGCACCCTCGCCGGGATCATCGGCGACGCCGCCGCTGCGCTCCTCCTCGAGGACGTGGCCGACGGCATCAAGACCGTCGTCACCCCACCCGGTTCGACCCGCACCTTCGTCGACCTCCAGGCACTCGCCGCCACACCTGCCCGTCACAGCGGGGTCGTGCAGGTCCACACCGGCGATTCGTTCGTGAGCACGGTCGACCGCCTGGCCGACGCGAGCACGGCGGTGCTGTACGTCGACGAGCCCGGCCAGTGCCTCGCCGCGATCCTCGACGACGACACCGCCCACCGGCCCGGCTGGCGCGACCACCGGGTCCGGTTCACCCCCCGGCCCACCCCCGAGTGGGAGTTCTGGACGACCCACCAGGGGCTCGGTGAGCAGCAGAGGTTCGCCGAGGTGATCGAGGACGGCCTCGAGGAGATCGTGTCGCCCTCCGCGGCCGACATGCTCGAGCTGGCCCAGTCGTTCCAGGCGTCGATCTCGTCGAAGTTCTCCCAGCAGGGCCGCCTCCACAACGGCGCCGTGCAGTTCACCTACTCGGAGGACATCAACGCGAAGGCCGGAGCGAACGGCACGGTCGAGATCCCGGCCGAGTTCTTGATCCGCCTGGCCGTCTACCACGGGGCGGACCCGGTCAACGTGAAGGCCCGCCTGCGGTACCGCCTGAAGGGCGGGGAGCTCGCGATCGGCTACCAGCTCGCCCACCCCGAGCGCGCCGTCGAGACCGCGTTCAACGCCGCCGTGGCCGACGCCCTCGCCGGTCTATCCACGTTCCCGGTGGTGTACGGCCCCGAACCGGCCACCGCAGAGGTTCCCGAACCCCACATGGTCAACGTCGCCGCCCGATGAGCACCCCGCACGCCCCCCTGTCGAACGCGACGGCGCAGGACTCGGTCACCGCCCGGGACCTGTCCGGGACGGTCGCGACGATGGCCCGGTCGCTGCACTGGGCGGTACTCGATCTCCACGCGACGAACCCGGGCCAGCCGTCCCGCCCGACGCTCGAGCTGATCCCTTCGGCCGGCCCGACCGTGTACGTGTACGTGAAGACCGACGGCAACCCGGGGCTGACCGACAAGCAGCGGGAGTGGGCCGACTTCCTCAGCGACGACGGCCGCGACGTGGTGACGGTCACCCCGAAGGGCCTCGACGAGTTCTGGCGGGACCTCCAGGAGCGCACCCATGGGTGACGACCTGGTCGGCCAGCTGACGAGGTTGTGCCGCGACGTGGCCCGCCAGGCCCAGGCCGCGGGGGTGCAGCTCGGCGCGCCGTCCCGTGACGATCTGGCGTTGCTCCGCGCCGTGTTGAACGGCGACCCGATCCGCACGACGGTCGAGGGGCCCGCCCCGGTCGGCGATCTCGCTGACCTGCCCCCGGGCACGACGGTCGAGTTCTACGGCCACCCGATGGTCGTCGTGACCGCCGACGCCGGAGTGGTCGAGCTGATCGCCCCCGACTCGAAGGAGCACCTCTGATGGATGCCGCCCCGTCGACCATCACGGTCGAGCACCTCCGCACCGGCGACCAGCTGCACCACGCCGGCGACCTGTTCGACGTGATCGGGGTGCAGCCCTCGACCGGCGGGGACGCGAACGGCGACAGGGTCCTGGCGGCGGTGTACGTCACCCTCGACGAACCCCAGGGCCCACCGGTCACGATGGTCGGCCTCGACGGCAACGTCCTCGTGCACCAGCCGTACCGCACGGTCCACTACCAGCCGGGGACCCTGGTCCGCGCCGAACTGCAGGCCCGCTCGTGATGCGCGCCATCGGCCCGGCGTTCCTCCTGTCCGGCCTCTTCGCCGTCGCCGCGGCGTGGTGGTGGGGCCGCGGGAACACCCCCACCGCTGACCCCGACCCGTCCCCGACGCCGCCCACCCCGCGCCTGGTGTCGTTCTCCGCGCACCCCGCCGCGAACAAGGCCCCCACGGGTGACGGGTGGATCGCCGCCCTCGAGGTCCACGTGATCACCGGCACCACCGACCACCGCTACGGGACCCTCGTCCACCCGACCATGACCGGCGCGATCGAAGAGGCCCGCACCATGGCCACCCGCCTCCTCGAGGAGATGGCGGCGTGACCGCGACGATCATCACCCTCCCCGTCGGAGAGACGACCACCTGGCAGGACCACGCCGAGTGCCGCGGCTACCCGACCGACTGGTGGTTCCCCGAGAAGACCGACGGCCCCGCCGGGTACACCCGGGCCCGCCAGGTCTGCGCCACCTGCCCCGCCGCCGCCGACTGCCTCGAGCACGCCCTCCACGAACCGGAGACGAAAGGCATGTGGGCCGGCCGCACCCCCCAGCAGCTCGTCGCGCTCCGCCGCCAGCGCGGTATCCGCACCGGAGCCGACCATGGCTGAACCCCTCATCGCCCTCCTCGCGACGGTCGCAGCGCTGACCGCCGGCGCCCTGGTCGTGATCCTGGTGCTCCTCGCTGCCCGCTCGGTGATGACCCGCATCGGGGACCGGCGTGCCTGACACGAAGGTCACCCCGGAGTGGATGGCGGCCGCCGCGTGCGCCGACCCCACCCTCGGGTCGCCCCGGACCCGGGTGCGGGGCTTCTACCCGGCGTGGCCCGCCGCCCACGGGAAGGAGCCGTCACCGTCGGTCGCCGCCCAGTGGGCCTGGGCGAAGGCGATCTGCGCGACGTGCCCGGTCCTCAACCCGTGCCTCGACGACGCGATCGCCAGCCATGAGCCCGACGGCGTCTGGGGCGGCATGGACCCCCTGGAACGCCGGATCGAGACACGCCGCCGGCGCCGCCGGCTGGGGGTCACAGCATGAGACACCCGGACACCGAACGTCTCCTGGGCGCCCGCGAGGTCCGCTTCGAGTTCGTCGAGTCGCTCCCCCTGGGGGACGTCCACGAGCCGACGTCAGCCGAGCAGCAGTACCGGGTGGAGGTGTACGACCCGGCGACGGTGGTGCGCTACAAGGCGGACCTCGAGGCCGGCGACCAGTTCCCTCCGCTGATCGTGCGCCGCCGGAACAAGACGGGTGGGTTCGTGCTGTTGTCGGGGATGCACCGGTGGCACGCTGCCCGGGAGCTCGGCTGGGACGGGTTCCCGGCGTACATCGTGCGGTGCACCCCTGCGGTGGGCCGGCTGATCTCGTTCGACGCGAACCGGACGCACGGGAAGCCGTTGTCGGCGTCGGAGCTCGGGGAGCTCGCGGCTCGTCTGGTGGAGCTGGACGGGATGACCGCGGAGGCCGCCGCGAAGACGGTCGGCGCGTCGATGTCGCAGGTCGGGACAGCGTTGGCGGCGCATCGTTGCGACCGTCGCGCCGCCGAGGTCGCCGACCTCGACACCACCCACCTGACCTTGTCGCTGCGCGCCATCCTCGCCCGTATCACCGACGACCACGTGTTCGGCGACACCGCCGAGCTGGTCGTGACCCACAACCTCGGCGGCGGCTCCGCTCAGCAGCTCGTCGCGCAGGTCCAGAAGCTCGACCAGGCCGAGGCTCTGCAGCGGGTCCGGGAGGTCGCTGCTGCCCGCAGGGGCTCGACGGGTGGACGCGGGAACCGCAAGCCCGAACGGGAACGACTCCAGAGCGCCCTGTTCTCCCTGATCGACGTCGACGTCGACCTGGTCGCCGCCGAGCTGGCCGAGTCGGAGGACTTGGCGGTGTTCACCCGGGAACGGATCCGCAAGGCCGGGAAGCACCTCGTCGCTATCGGTGAGGCCGTGGGTGCGTTCAGGCCCCGAGACCAGAGGAGCCCGAGGTGACCGGCGACGACACGATGGCCGACCTGGCCGAGGTCGTGGCCGCCTACCTGGCCGCCGAGGCCGACCTCACCGTCGCGGAGGAAGCCCGCTCGGCGGCCCACCTCGCGCATGTGGCGACGATCCCGATGGAAGGCCGCTTGCGGGTCGGGGCCGGCGACGACCGGACCCGCCTGGCGCACCACGCGGCGTGCACGAGGGTGGTCGCGGCGCAGCTCGAGGTGACCCGCGCTGAGCGTGCCGTCGTGTCGGCCGCTGTCGAGCACGTCGCCGTGTCCGCCCCAACACCCGCACCGACCGCCCCCGACGCCGCACACGGCGCCTCAGGGTCGAATCCGGACCTGCAGAAGGCGGACAGCTGATGCCGTGGCTCCGACTCGACGACGGGTTCGCTGACCACCCGAAGATCATCGGCCTCGACGACGGCGCCTACCGGCTCCACGTCGACGCCCTGGTGTTCTGCGCCAGGACGTTGACCGACGGGTTCGTGTCGAGGGGTGCGCTGCGCCGCCTCCCGAACGGTCACCTGGTCGGGGAGCTCGTCGACGCCGGCCTGTGGGAACCGTCGGGGGAGGGGTGGTGGATCCACGACTTCCTCGACTACAACCAGTCGGCCGAGCAGGTCCTCGAGGAGCGCGAGAAGGCCCGCGAACGTCAGCGCCGGCGCCGGTCGAGGACCCCGGAAACCGACACCGACCCGACCAGTCCCCCCGCGCGTCACGCCGTGACACCCCCCGTGACCACCGGGGGGACACCCGCCGTGAGTTCGCCTTCCCCGTCCCGTCCCGTCCCGTCCCCAATTCCTGACTCAAGTCGTCAGTCACATACAGCAACGCGCCCCGACCCCGACCCGACGACGGACGACGACCGGTTCCTCGCCGCCGTCAACGCCGCCGTCGACCTCAAGGTCACCGACGCCCGCCCCGACCGCAACCCCGCCGCGTACCGGGCCACCGTCGCCCGCACCGTCCCGGCCGAGCACGGCGACACCCTCCGCCACGTCCTGGCCGAACACCCCGAGTGGCCCACGAACTGGGTCGCCCAGGAAGCCCTCGGCCGACCCCGCACCGACCCGACCCCCCGCCAGGTCATCGACGACTGCCCCGACTGCACGAACGGCCTCGTCGAGACCGACGCCGGGATGGCCCCGTGCCCGGCGTGCTCGTGGGCCCGCAACGGGAACCGCACCGGAGCCGTGACCTGATGGCCACCGAACGCTGCCCCCAGTGCGGCCACGGCCTCCGCGACGGCGAGTGCACCCACCCGGACTGCGGGTACGTCCCCGGCCCCGCCCTCCGCCTCGTGAAGCCCGCGGTCGACCGCCCGCACCAGCCGACCCACGCCACCACCTCCCGCCCGCCGGCCACCCCGGCCGGCCCGCCCACGGACCGGGAACGCCAGGTCGGGATCCCGTGGGTCGAACGCTGCCGCCAGACCCTCGCCGAGCATCAGCCTCCCCCGCTACCGGTCGCTGTCCGCCTCCGCCAGGTCGCCGAGACGTCCGGCTCCCCGAAAGCCCGCGCGGTGGCGCTCGAGGTCGCCGAGCAGGTCGAGACCGGCGGCCGGCTGTGAAGGCCCCGTTCGCGTACTACGGCGGCAAGTCCCGCCTCGCCGGCGTCATCACGTCGCTGATGCCCGACCACGCCGAGTACCTCGAGCCGTTCTTCGGATCCGGCGCCGTCCTCTTTGCCAAGACCCCCGCGACCCACGAGATCATCAACGACCTCGACGGCGCCGTCGTGGCGTTCTTCCGCCAGCTGAGGGACAACACCGACGAGCTCACCCGGGTCTGCGCCCTGACGCCTCACGCCCGCGACGAGTTCGACGCCGCTGACCTCGACACCGATGGTCTCTCGGAGCTCGAGATGGCCCGACGCTTCTGGGTGCGGGTGAACCAGTCGTTCGCGAAGACCGCCGGCCGTCAGACCGGGTGGTCGGTCACCACCTCGCGGACCCAGTCGGTGCCAGCCTCGGTCCGGGGCCGGATCGGCCGGTTCGCCGCGTGCGCTGACCGCCTGGCCCGGGTCACGATCGAGCGTTGCGACGCCTCTGACCTGGTCACGAGGCTCGCCACCTCGAGGTCGGTCGTCTACGTGGACCCGCCATACCTGGCCGCGACACGGATGGCTCGCAAGGACCGCGGCGGTCGGACTGCCGACTACCGGTGCGACATGGGAGGCGAGGAGGATCACCGCCGCCTGGCCGAGGCGCTTCACGCCACTGACGCCACGGTGCTGCTCTCGGGCTACCCGTCAGACCTGTACGAGGACCTCTACGACGACTGGGCCCGCATCGACCTCAAGGTGATCGCCCACTCGTCCGACGCCCGCACGTCGAACAGGTCGGGCCGGATCGAGTGCATCTGGTCGAACCGGCCGCTGGCGGCCGCCGGCCGACTCTTCGATGAGGTCCCGGCATGACCGTGACCGTCGAGCACATCCCGACGGAGCACTCGGGTTTGGGGACGACCCCCCACTACCGGTGCCACTGCGGGGAGCTCTTCCGATCCGCCAGCGCGGCTCATCAGTGCCGTCACCGTCTCCGTTCTGTCCCGGTTATGCGGAAATCGCATGACGACGCCTCTTCCCAGCTGAACCTCCTGGAGGTCCCTGATGCCTGAACCCGCCACGACGCCCAGCCCCGATGCCCAAGCTCTCGCCCGAGCGTTGTATCCCGAGGCCACCCCCGTGCCGGGTGGTGGCCGCGAGTTCCGTGCCGCTTGCCAGCGTGCCATTGACGCCGGGTGGACCCCGCCGCCCGACGGGGGACCGATGGCTGAGTTCACCGAAGCCGAAGCCCTCGCCCGGGTGCAGCGGTCCGACTGGCTTGTCCTCAGCCCGGCGCAGAAGGACCGCCTGGTGCTTGATGCCCAGCGTGCGATCGCCGCCGGGTGGACCCGGCCCGACCCGCCGCCCGACCGGGTGGCGCCGGGCTTCGCGGCTCTTGCCGAACGGTTCCCGTCGGCCCACCCCGGCGTGATCCGCACCTGGCACCGCGGGTCGGTCCACCGGATCCGCATGACCGACGCCCACCGGATCATCTCGTGCGAGCCCGGCACCCGCACCCTCGTACTCCGTGGCCGCAAGACCCGACGCTGGGGGTTCTACCTCCCGGCCGGCTGGCTCGACCAGACCCGCTACGACTACGACGCCCGCCGCCCGTGCAGCGAGGTCCGGTCGTGAAGGCTCTGACGCTCCACCAGCCGTGGGCCTCGTTGATCGCTGCTGGGGTGAAGACGATCGAGACCCGGTCGTGGTCGACGAAGTACCGGGGGCCGCTCGCCATCCACGCTGGGAAGCACGAGCCTGCCGTGTGCGCCTACCAGCACCTGCCGCTCGACCAGTCGATGCAGTGGTTGCAGGGGTGTATCAGCGCCGGTATCTCGTCCCCGGATACCAGACGTTTCGCGTCTGGCTACAGCGGGTCGTGGTGGCCCGACCCAGCGAAGATGCCCCTCGGGGCGGTGGTGGCGACCTGCACCCTCGCCGACGTCGTCCCAATCGTCGCTTCGGACGACTTCTCAGCTCTCGCTCCCTACGTCCGGCCGATGGAGAACCGGTCGGCCTTGCGTCGGACCAACGCACCGTCTTGGCCGGACGACGTCACCGACCAGATCCCGTTCGGTGACTTCACTCCGGGCCGGTACGCCTGGCTCCTGACCGACATCACCCCGTTGGCCGAGCCGATCCCGGCGAAGGGCCGACAGGGCTTGTGGGAGTGGAGCTGCGAGGCCTGCTCCTCTGACCGGGCCCGGGTACTTCCCTCGGGCAGGTTCGCCTGTCCCGAGTGCGGCTGGGTCGACGGCGTGCCAGTCGATGCCGTGGAGCTCGGCTGATGGCCACGACGGTGGAGCAGTTGAAGCGGACGAAGGGGTGGCGGAAGCCGCCGAACTCGGTGGTCGTGTCCCGCCCGTCGAGGTGGGGCAACCCGTTCGGCGTGAAGTCGTGCATCGAGGTCGGGTTCGCCGAGACCCCCGAGCAGGCCCGCGAGAGCTGCGCGAAGTACTTCCGTCTCTGGCTCGCCGGCCACTCCGAGGGGTACGTGCACGGCCACGACGACCGTCGGCAGTGGATCCTCGACCACGTCCACGAGCTCGCCGGCAAGACCCTCCTGTGCTGGTGCCCCCAGCCTGGCCCGTGCCACGCCCAGGTCCTGGCCGAACTGGCCGACGCCCGAAGCGGGGAGCTCGGCTGATGCGCTACATCGTCATGGAGGGAGGCTGCGCTGACGGCTGGGGGTCGTGGGTCTCTGACAGCCACACCCTCAAGCGCCGCCTGTTCGAGCGAGCCGACGGCACCGTGGACGTCTACGAGCGGGACAGCTTCGTGGCCGGCGCGGTCCCCGACCCCGTCGTCTACCGACTCGTCGAGCAGAGGGAGCACCCATGACCGCCCAGTCACGGTGGCGGCGACAGCGGGTCCGGGTCCGCCAGTTGAACGCCCACTCGTGGGTGACCCGACGAGAGACCCGCCGTGAGTGCGTGCTGCGCGCCCTCGGGATCCGCCGGCGCCCACCCAAGGTGGTCACGCCCTATGACGACCTGCTCGACACCCTGACCGCCCGGGTCCGCTCGGAGCTCGACCACCCCACGACGGAGGACGCATGACCCACCTGGCCCACCGTGTTCGGCGCATGGCCGACGCCCTTGCCGAGCACCGGCCGGCGCAGACCCTGTCGCGCAACCAGCTGCTGGCCCGGGACCTGGCCGGCCTCGCCGCTCTGCTGTGGACGATGGACGACGTCCCGTTCCGCAAGGCTGCCGATTGGGCCAACACCGGCCTCGTGTCCGGCGGTGGGTCGAACGGATCAGGTAGCGGCCCATCCCGCCCGACCGAGCGCACGGCTCTCGCTGTCGAGCTGGCCGAACCGGGCAAGCAACGAGAGCGGGTGCTCCGTGACCAGGAGGTCGCCAGCTACGACCGGTGGCTGCGCTTCTACCGCGGCCACCTCGAGGACATGGCCCAGCCGATGGCGAAGATCCTCGAGGACATCGGCTCCCGTGTCGGCGCCGAGCTCGACCACCCCGGCACGACGATCGTGCGTGACCCGATCACCGGCCGAGAGAACCGAGTCCCGGTGTGCGCCGAGTACTTCTGCGACGACCCGGCCCCCGCACCTCGCCGTGGCCGCTGCGAGCCCTGCTCGAAGTGGCAGGATCGGTGGCTCGAGAAGCACCCCGAAGCCACCCCGGCAGACTGCCCCGTCGTCCCGAAGGACGTCATCAACTCCCGTCGCGTAGCCCGGCGTCGGAAGAACGCAGCGTGACGGCCGTGTCACACGCCGCACCCCCCGAGATCCCTGCAACGGCAGGGGTCGTTGACACCAGCGTCACGTACGTGCTAGAGATTCCTCAGTCTGTGACCGCTGCGCCCGCCGGGCCGGCGGTCGCTGTGCGTCCAGGAGGTGGTCCCGGATGCAGCCTTGCCTCGACTGCGGCACGCCTACCCGCGGCACCCGCTGCCCAGACCACGAGCGCCAACGTCAGCGGTCACGCAACGCACGACGCACCCACTACCACGGCGACTGGTCGGCCCGGTCCCGAGCTGCTCGAGCGGCGCACCTCGCAGCCCACGGCCCGGTGTGCCCTGGCTACCAGCGGGCACCGCACCCCGTCTCCCCGTCCGACCTCCAGCTTGATCACACCACCGGCCTCGTGCTCTGCCGCTGGTGCAACGTCGCTGCAGGCCCCGCTCCTGGCCGCTGACGACCTGATCGACCCGACCCGGCCGCCCTCACCCCTTCGGTGCACGACACGGGGTAGGGGGGTCGAAACCACGATCGTTCGGCCCCCCACCAGCACAGATCGGAA
>ERZ869929.1134-NODE-1134-length-10239-cov-6.147388_pt1 | contig 10239 bp, 6 predicted proteins | sample MGYA00579312_ERZ869929 | MGnify/ENA primary metagenome ERZ869929 (study PRJEB32216, sample SAMN09231818) | wastewater metagenome | place: USA: Maryland | collected 2016-08-09 | study: EMG produced TPA metagenomics assembly of the PRJNA472060 data set (Reclaimed...
TTCGTAATTTTCCTAGGGTAATATAAATTTATACATTGTTTCTACAGGAATCTGGTAACCTGCTCCTCTGCCCTGCATACCATAGTTAAAGAACTCGTCTGCAGTAGCCTGTCCTGGATAAGGATAAGTTGCACCACCATTAGCATAGGTTCTAGCTTCTGGGTATGCTTGGAAAAAAGATTCTTCTGTAGGGTATTTTTTATAAAAGTCTTTTTCAGACTTTACACCTGCCATTTTAAGGAATTTAGCTTTCATGCTATTAATGTTTATCTAACTTATTGTTATTGTGGGTATTAACAAAGTTAGGGTTTTGAGTATAATTTACTAAAAATTTGTTTAGTTTTTTGAGTTATCTGTAATTATTTAACCAGTTAGGTTTTACAGCAACTCCTGTTGATTCAGCTGGTGCTATTAAATTCTGAGCATAGTAAATTGGAGCAGTACCTGTAGATTCTGGAATAGCTGGGTAATAAGGGTTATCTGAATACAGACCTCTTCTAGGAGTTACAGGATATGTATATTCTTGTGTTGGTTCAGTAGCTGCAGCATTAATTTCTTTTCCTAATGCTTTTCTAGCTTCAATTCCACCTTTTATTCTTATAAACTTATCTAAGTTATAAAGACCTACTTGTTCAGCTTCTGATAATCCTGCTCTAGCAGCCATTGCTGCTGGTGCTGATCCAACACCTACTAAAAAAGGTTTAGCTGCAAATGAAGAAAAACTAGGTACAGCTGTAGCCATATTTAATCCAAGACTTGTCAATGCTGGAACAATAGTTTCTATACTAGGGTTTTGATAAGCTTCATATGCTAATGGTGCAGTTTGTGTTGCTGTATTTTGTAAAGCTTTTGCTATAAAATAACTTCTTTGAAGATTATTAAGTGTTAATGCGGATGGTAAATAAGAAGAACCTAATCCCAAACCAGGTGCTTCAAGAGCTGTACCTGCAGCTGCTAAAGTTGATGGGACAGCTGCTATACCAGAACCCACTGCACCTAAAACAGCAGGCCCAGCAACAGCTCCTGCTAACAAACCTGTACCAAGAAATTTCATTTCTTGTTCTTTTTTCTGCTGTCTTTCTTGAGCACCTAAATAAGAATTTATAAGACCTTCTTCATCATATAAAGCTCTAGGATTTGATCCTTGAGGTCCATAAGTAGCTCTTACTTTTTCTCTTGCTTTTTCTCTTTTAGCTTGATACTGAGCTTTTTGTATATCTTCTTTTTCTTTAGGTGTGTATACAGGTTTAGCTGCAATACCTGTACTTTCAGCAGCAACTGGTTTAATACCAAACATTGCAGCTTGTTGTTGAGAAGATGGTAATCCACTGGTTTGCTGAACTTTAGCTTTATTTTGTGCAGCAACTTTTTTAGCAACCCAAGCTCTTTCAGCATCCATTCTCTCCTTAGTCTTATTTTTCATAAGAAGAGATTTTTTATATTCTTCTTCTGAGTTAATAGTTACACCACCATCTTGATAACTATCTAACCAACCTCCCATTTGATATTTAGATTTAGGATCATAGAGTCTAGGTCCTTTAGCACCATACAACATATAATTTCTTTGAAATAAAGGATTCTTTACCATAAGCTTATTAATACTACTCTTTATATTCTTAGATGAGGTTTTCTTAGGTAATTTAGGATACTTAGCAAAAGCTCCTCCTTTTTTAGCTTGATCAAGTTCTGGTATAGAAGGATCTCCGCCATATTGCATTTGAGGATACTCAGTAACTGTATCTCCAGGAAATTGATAATCAAGTCCAGGATACATCATCTGTTCATATCCAAGATTATCTACTCCTAGTACAGGATAAGGTACACCTTGCATAGTAATATCACCTGAAGGAATTTTAGTTACTTCACCTGGATAATCCCATTGACCTCTAGGATCATAGATAACATCTTTTTTGTAAGGATTTTGCTTCTTACCAGGCTTACCTTTTAGGTATTCATTTTTAGGAACCTTGTTGTGCATTATCTTGGAGAATAAAGGTTTTTATTAGTAGATGTCATTACTAAGAATTTGCTGTCACCACTTACAAGTTTCCTTAAAAGGACACTTGTTGTATAGTGTCTAAATTTCTTTCTCTGCAATGAATTCTTATTATAGTCCAGATTATTTGGATTAAGTATTCTTACATAACCATTTGCTGCAGTATTCCAAATAGTTTGCTGAGCATATGATCCCACGTTAGGTGTTGGAGGTGGATAAGGTGATCCAATTGGGAACTCACCTCTATCTCTAGTAATATCCCAGAATTGATTAAACCTATACTTCTGCTCTACTTTTGAGAAGAGGATTTCAATATTGGTAGGATTAATAACAGGATAATTAAGAATAAGAGGAGCATTGTTGCGAGGGGTTAAATTAAGCTTCAACAATCCTGAGCACTGTTCTGTATTATATACTACAGCCTCATCAAAGTTAGTATCCAACTTATGGAATCTATCATAGCAGTTAGGTGCATATTTATAGACTTCAAGTTGATACTCAACACTTCTTAAGCTATTTACCTGATTACCAGTGTTTACCATCCACTCAACTTCAAAAGGATAATCTATACCATAATAGTTAGCATAGAGATCACATCTTTCGTTATGTATCCAAATTGATTTTTTATCATTAGGATTAACAGACATGAAAGTATTCTTACCTGGTAAAGTAAGAGTAGGATGCCAGTCATGGTAGCTTATAAATCCTTGAGATTTAGGATCATAGCTAACTGTCCATGATGCATCTTCAAAGTAAAGAGGATCTCCTAAAGTAGCAGTACCTATAGGTGATGATTCTCCACCAGCTACACTTACATTAACCTCAAACTGATCATCTTGTAAATAAGTGAGAGATATGTTTGCAGGTAAATCTCTTCTTAAAGAGTAATCTCTTTTACAGAAGTATACAAGTTGATTTTGGTTATCAAATATGGTTTGACATCCAACACCTGCTACTGGATTATTTGTAAGTGCAAAAGTAGGGAAGTAGTTAAGAATCTGATAAGGAAGGTATTGTGCAAACCACCACTTCATATTATCAAGTGATACTTCTTGTATACCATCTGCCAGTTTAAATATCTTGCCTTGATTTTGACTTATCCAATATAGACCTGTAGGGGTATTCATTACACTAAAGCTATCCTGACAAGAACCATATTCAAATGAGTCTTCTACGTTTACTATGTTTTGCATTGGTTGAGAGAATAAGCCTCCATCACCAATAGTAAGCTTTGTACCTAAATCTGTTTGAAGTTGATCAATTCCTTGGAACTGAACAGGGCTACCGCTTTCAAAGAAGATCATAGCACCGCTCTTATTTACAGATTTTATACAAGTTACATAGTAGTCAAAATCATAATAGTTATTAGCTAAGAATAATCTCCAGTTATCTTTTTTACTCTCAAACTGAGCAGGTAATGAATAGATAACTCTTGTAGGAGTATATGTATAACAAGTCTCTGCTAAATAAGGACTATAGTTTCTAGGTTGTACAGTACCCCAAGAAATAAGATTTGTAAGAGTTTTTGTTACACTTAAAGACTGGTCATACTTAAAGTAGTTTGCAGACTTAATAATATTAGTATCAAATATCTCTTTAAGATTTGTAATAATAGGATAATGCTTTTGGGCATCTAGTTCTCCCCAATCTCTAAGGTCAATATTAATCTCACTCTCTACATAGAAATCTCTAATACCAGAATTAAATAAATAGTAGTATGCTTCTTTTGCAGAGAATCTTGCAATGTTAGGTGAGTAATTATCTAAGTTATAATAATCTGATGGTGTAATAACTGTACTAAAATCTAAAGAAGCTATTGCTGCAATAAGAGAGTTAGTAAAATCATTAGTATCAAACTGTTCCATATTTAACCAATATCTTGGATACGGAATCATTTTATAATCATCATAGTTAAACTCAAAACCATCTGGTTGATCATACAACCAATCATAGAAATAGAAGAAAGTTGTCTTCTCTGTATATCTACCTAAATAGATGTCTCCTCCAAAAAGAGTTCCTGATGCAGGAATAGGTTTACCTACCTTAATTCCTACATAACAGTTATCTATAAGAATTTGAGAAATACTGTCAATTTGACCATATTGATTTCTCAATCTTTGCTTCATTGCTGCATAGTGGCAAGAACTTACAGTATTGAATAAAGGTTGGTCTACAGGCTTCTTTCTATCAAATACATAGTTTAAATATGGAGGTGGTAAAAGAGATGCTGTAGTTACAGTCTGTTTTGTAAAGTCTGTTGTTGTAGGATTAGCAAAAGCTGAATTTACTCCTACAGCAACAAAGTTGTTTCTAAATATATTATTGATTTTATAATTGTTTCTAAAATCAACTGAGTTAGGTCCTATATAAGATTGATCTATTAATTCTCTTCTTCTGTTTCCATAGATAGATGGAAGCATTGTATTATAGAAACCATGCGAATTATATTTAAGAGCATAGTTCTGGTATTTTACAAAAGCTCTGATAAGATCTAGAGTAGCATCTGTACCTTGAGTAAAGTATAAAGCAAAGCTGGATACGTTGGATACAGCTTTAAGTATATAAGGTAATTGTGAATAAGGACTATCTTCATAATCAACATCTTTTGTACCTCCAAGGATATTTGCTAATTGTGTGCCTGCTAAAGCTAAACTATCATAACTAAGAGGTCCACCAAAAACTGTAAATGCAAAATCGTCTGCTGTAACACCACCTGGAAGAATAGATTGTAATAAAGCAACTCCTGAACCTAATAAACCTTGACCGACACCAAAAGCTACATTTTGAGTTCCTACAGATCCAAAAGCAAGAGGATCAGGAATATTAACACCTGAACCTGCTGCATATGCATATAGTGAACCATAAGCCTGAGCTCTTTGTCTTCTTACAGTTCTTTGTCCATTCATAGATATAGCAGCAATTGCTAAACCACCTATAGCTGCTGTAATAAATGAAAGATCTGTGAGAACTTTAGCTTTAGGATGTTCTTCTGACCATTCAAATTTACCTTCTACAAGTGCATTGTATTCACAATATACTTTAAGTTCGTTAGCACTTAAGAAAGGTCTAGCAAAGTTTGTATCTGGTGAGTGAAAAGAAAATACTGTTTGATCTATAGAAGATTGTAAATCTGGTGGATTAGGTACTTCATTACCACCTCCAGAGCTCCATCTTGTCTGTTGATTAGATAAGAATGGATCTGGTCTTAAGTCATTATAAGGATAGTTCTGATATGCACCTGTTATACCTGGCTGCCCTGGTATATTGTATAAGCGCATGTTATTAATAATTCCTTTTGCAATAACAGTTTTGTTTGCAAAACGAGAACTTCTTAAGATTTCATATCCTACTATATTAGTAATAGGGTTACCATTATTATCTACAGGAGCTTTGATATTATCAAATGCTACACCCATTACTCTGATAACATTAGTATTTCCTACCTGAGCAAAGTGATATGCTGCAGGATGAATATCATTATTAGGAAACTTATGATGTCTTATTTTTTCACCACAAAGGTCATAGTCTGTTATACCAGTACCTGTATAAGGTATGCTAGTCAATTGAGACCAAGGATGTGCTGCAGCATTCCATACTTCAGGTTTTTCATTAGGATAATATTCTGTAGATTCCCAATAACCCATTTCTCCTTCAGCAGTAACTATACCTCCATCAGGTAACACAGTTCCAGGAAATCCTGCAAAAGTTGCAGTATTAAAAGTTTGAAATACTTGTGTATCTCCAGCAAGAGCATCTGGTCCAAAATAAGGAGCCGTATCTAAAGTACCAGTAAATGAATATGTTTTAGCAGGTCTTCCAGGAATATGGTATGATTTAGATTTATCACCTGTATCATATATCCAGCGAATGAAGAATGCATATACTTCATCACGCATGTATCCTGTATTAGTACCACTATTTTTATAGTAATCCCCTGGATATTCTACTGTTTGCCATTTTGTAACAATTTGATTGGCAAGAGGTTGGTAGTTAAAATCAAGTTTTGTACTAGGTGCAACTCTTATAAGATACTCTCCTACATTATACATAGCATCTGTTTTATCATAAACAGTTGCCATAAAAGGTATTTGATCAATAGGTACTGTAGGTAATGTAGGATCAATAGTATCAAGAGTTACTCTGGTTTGAGTAATATTATAAAGACCTATTCTTTTTGCTACAGTTTGTGAATTTATAAGAGATACAATAACTAGTTCAAATTCATCAAATGTTCTATCTGCCCTTTCAATAAGAATATCTATTGATCCTGCTACATTATCATGATCAAAGAGAGGTTGTACATTAGAAGGTTTAAAATAATCTGTAATCTTCTGTCCATCAAGACAATATGCAATAACTGCAAAATAAGATCCATTTAGTAGTGTTCCGCTAGCATTACTCTTTTCTACTGATACACAAGGAGTATCTACAAATCTAGCTAGTCTTAAAAGATCGCAATCTACCTGAGAAGTGTTAGTACAAAAAATACAACCTTCTGGATATAGAGGACTTCCTGGAGAATTACCATTCTCATCTACACAATTTTGTATCCAAGGTACTGGACTATTAGAGTTTGTATAAAGATTATTAGAAAAGGTTTGTGTATCTAAAGTTATAGTTCTAGATGGATTTAATCCATCATCCCAATATATTTTCCAGTTGCAATCTCCTGTAGATCTTGAAGTACCTCTTACAAGATTAAACTTGCTAAAATTAAGACAAGTATTATTAACAATGGCTAAGTATTCACATGTAGATTCTCTAAATAAGCCTATCTCAGAATTAGTTTCATCTGTAGAATATAAAACCCAAACATCAGCTTCTGTGTGTATTGCTCCTATAATAGTATAAGTAGCTTCAGTACAATATTGGTTACCAGGCTCATTACCCAGTTTACCAAGATCACCTGTCTTAGAATTATTGATAGCATTTCTTGCCTGTGTCCAGGTACTCTCATTTAAGTGAAAGTCATTTATGTCTTCACTTAATTCTTTATCAAACCTTCTAAGATTATCAGAACTAGTTGGATTATATTTTGCCATTAGTATCTAGTATATGAATTAGGATACTGTTGATTGTTTACTACACCCTGGTTCCATGGATATGACTTAAACATATCATAGTACTTCCAGTATTGTGCTTTTCTATTCATTTCCCACAACTGCTTCATTTCTGAGAAGTTAGGTGTATTAACTATAGAAAGGGCATTATTTCTTGCAGCTCTAAGTCTCTGTTCTACAATCTGTAATTTACCAGCAGCTGTAGGATCATCATTCATGATTAGGTTTTCAAGGATACGCTGCTTAACTGCATACTCATAGTATTCATTAAGCATATCATGATCAGGTACCAAAAGGTTACCATTCTCATCATCAAGCATTCCTTGATAGTTAATATAGATGGTGCCACAATCAAAATTTGTATAGAGCCAACCATCTTTAATCCAAGCAGTTGTACCCACATTCCAATAGAGATTAGGGCAATCACAATCTATGCTCTGTGGATTCTGTAAGATTCTAATAGGCCACTGTCTTCTATAAACTCGCTGAGTAGATTTAACTATCTGCACAAGTTCATAAGAATCTCCTTTACAGTTTGTAAATACTTTAGGTGTCTGACAATAGCTACCATAAGGATTAGCAGCACTATATGGAGGTACATTAATTACTCTATTAGCACACCCACATGGACTTGTATTACAAGTATTACAGGTTTGACAAGATGCTGTATTTTGACAACCACATGGTGTATTATTACATACCTGACAATTAACAGTAGATGCTACACAAGTATCTATGTTTGTACTAGTCTGTTGGTAAGGAGTAACCAAAGGTCTTTCTTCAATCCATGTACCCTGATTTACAGGCTCATGAATAACCAAATCATCACAAATAAGTGCAAAGTTTAAAACAAAAAAGTCATCAGGAAGCTTAACTCGATTCTTCTCTACTTCAAGAATTGCTTCTTTAGTTTTAAAGATTCTTAAGCCAAGATCATAATTGACTCTCTTAGCAACCTTAATAAGTTGCTGAGGTTCAATAAAGTTCTCAAGAAGCAAGTTCTGAAAATCAACCTGAACATCTCCAAGAAGTTGTTCAAATGTTCTGTAGCGGAGTGTATAATTATACGACATTGTCTTAAGATCTTAATATATTTTGACCATTTTCTGCAGCTTCTTGAGGAAACTGAGCAAGCATCATGATATCAGAAAGTACTTGTTTTTCTATTTCTGCAAACAGATATTCTGGTACATGCGTGTTATCATCTTGTCTAAGTGCACACTGAAGTTTAGGATCACACTTAAGATAGTTTACACTATCTGACCAAAGTCCTTCAATTCTTACAGCTTCCCACATAACATTAGGTAAATACATGTAACCATCTAAATACCAGTAATATGCATTTTTATTATACTTAAATGTAGAGTTGCCTGTCATAACAGTATAGACAATAGGAGTGGTCTCATAAGCAAGAGTAGACCCATCAATAGAGCTCACTGTTCTAAAGAGTGGTCCATAAGGACCCTGGAGTACAGTAGGTAGTTTTTCTTTGGTACGCATAATAGTACACTTAGATTTAATACCTGCACAGCAAGCCTCAATCTTATCTACTTCAATTAATTCCATACAAGGAATAGTTTCAAATAAATTCTGAAACTTTAAAATTTTGTTTGCTGAATCTTGTCTTTGAATATACAACTTAGCATATTTAAGAACAAGACTATAGATGTATCTATCTGTAATAAATGCATCTTCTCTAACACCCTTAATAGTGTTTCTAACTCTAGATATAGTTTCTCCTATTGTTGTCATTTTAATCTAGATCAAATTCATTATAATCATTGAGCTTGTCTTTACTAAGCTTCTTCATGATATCTCTTCTTACACTTCTTTGATAAAGCTTTGATATCATAGTTGTTTTATCTACCTGCACATACATCTTCCAATTATCTCTATATGCTTTAGATACTGTTCTGGTAAAGTTTCTACAACCTTTAAATTTCCAGAGTTTTCTAAACTCATATTTATATTTAGAGGCAAAGCTGCTATAGAATATCTTAGCTAAGAGACTATCAGAGTTAAGATTAGTATTCTTAAGCTGTTTGCCATACTTCAAAGAATTTGGTGTATCTATATTTCTACCACTTGGAGGTTGACATGATCCTATAAATAGATATCCCAAACCTTCAGGTAACTCTACACCATCTCTATTACTAATAACTTCTTTCCATGTATTCTCATTAAAAGTTTTAATAATAGTATTCAATTCAGTATTAGAGACTTGTTTATATTCAGGAAACTTTTCTTTAAACTCTTTAAAAAACTCAGGCTCAAGAATACTAAGCCTTTCTTTTCTAAATCTAGGAGCTTTTACATCAGGTTTCTTGTATTCTTTAAAGTCCATAATACATATTAATATAATGAAAAATTTGGAGAGTTAAAAATAATCATTATATACTAGATAAGCAAAAACCCTGAGTTTCCCCAGGGTTTTGCTTTTTGCTGCGAAAAAACCAACAAAATCACAGCTTATCTTATGGGCATACACCAATTGCGGTAGTAATACCTGATGCGCTTCGCACACCTGCTGAACCTAAAAGAACACATACAATTACATCTGGATCTCCTCCGCTCATTGTACCTGACATAAATTCTTTAGTTGTACAATCTTGGTAGAAGTAAGTTCCTCCTAAAGCTCCTCCTGGACAAGAGAAAGTTACTTGTTCACAATCACAACAATTTGTTGCCCCATCTACTCTTGTATATTCAGGAGGTGCTGGGAAAGTTGTACCTGCAGGGAAGCAAAGTGTAAACTCTGTACCCGTAGCTACAGAAGGTACTACAACCCCTGTACCACCACAACTAACATCTGCTCCTAAATCAAATCCAGGTGCAGATCCACCGCCTCCTGCTGTAAAGAGTACTGAGAAACAAGCATTTATAGGAGTATAGGTAGCTGTCCAAGCTACTCTACCTGTAAGAGATGACTCATCTTCACAAACAGCTTGTACATATCCATCATATACATAATCATCACATCCTTCATCATCAACTATAACATTAATAGTTGTTGAGCAAGGTGATCCACCACCAATACATGCTACAATGGTTGTGCAATCATATGGTCCTACACCACCAAGTCTATAACAAACTCGGTGATTTCCAGTATAGTTACTGGTAAAGTTTACGGTAATTGTTGCTGGTACTAAGATCGGAAGAGCGTCGTGTAGGGAAAGAGTGTAG
>ERZ869929.1135-NODE-1135-length-10231-cov-3.568593_pt1 | contig 10231 bp, 15 predicted proteins | sample MGYA00579312_ERZ869929 | MGnify/ENA primary metagenome ERZ869929 (study PRJEB32216, sample SAMN09231818) | wastewater metagenome | place: USA: Maryland | collected 2016-08-09 | study: EMG produced TPA metagenomics assembly of the PRJNA472060 data set (Reclaimed...
CACGGGCGTCTCGCCGATCGCGTCCGGAGAAACGTTCCCCCCCGGCGGTATCGCCGAGGTTGCCAGCTCCGTAACCATCGCCAGCGGAGAATTCTTCTTTGCAGGCGGCGTGGTGGCAGGGCCGATCACGGGCACATCCCCCATCGCGAGCGGGGAATCCTTCCCCGCCGGCGGGAGCGTCGCTGGGCCGATCACAGGCGTTTCGCCGATCGCGTCGGGCGAGAGCGTGCCGAGTACGGGCTCGCTCGCGCTCAACGTTACCGGCGCGTCGCCCATCGCTTCCGGAGAGAGCGTGCCGAGCAGCGGCGCGCTGTCGTACACGATCACCGGCTACGACACGATCGCGAGCGGGGAAACGTTTCTGCCCGGCGGCGCGGTGCTGCGCGAAGCAACGGGAACGCTGTTTGTGCGCGGCCGCGACCGCACATCGTGGCTCGCGGTGAACAGCCTGAACATCGTCGAGGAGTTCAACGGCCGCGCGAGCGCGCAGTTTTCGCTGAACGACGTCGGCCGCGCAACGTACCGCCCGAATCCAGGCGAGGAAGTGGTGTACTTCCGCGGCACGGATCGTCTTTTCGGCGGGTTCGTGCAGACCATCGTCGAGCTGGCGTTCGATAGCCGCTCCGAGGTAAAGATCGCGTGCACCTGTATTGACTACCGCGATCTTGCCGACCGGCGCACGTTCGCGAAAACGTACGAGGGGCCGACGTTCGATCTCCGCACCATCGTCCAGGAGATCTTCGACGCCACGCTGGCAGCCGAGGGCGTGACGTACGCGGCAACGGAGACCGGCACGGTCACAGGCAAGCGCCTTGTGTTCGACGACGAGACGGTTTCCAACTGCCTCGACCGCGTGTGCAGCGTGTTCGGCTTCAACTGGCGCATCGATCACTTCCGCCGCTTGCGCCTGGAGCGCAAGACTTTCGATGTTGCGCCGCGCGTGATCCGCGACGGCGACGGCGTGTGGCGCGAAATGCGCATCACGCGCTCGAATCGTCAGACGCGCACCCGTCAGGGCGTCCGGACGGCGATCCCGACCGGCGGCCAACGCACAACTACACTTGCGGGCAACGGAACGCACCAATACTTACTTTCCTACTCGCTGCTCTACGCGCCCAAGGTGGTGGTGAACGACGTGGAGAAGATCGTTCTCGCCTGGGAAGACCGCGATACGGCGCCGTGGGATTTCGCGTGGGAGCGCACCTCAAATGTGCTGCGCCACAATTCGGCTCAGACCGCGTACACGGCAATCGATGAGATCGTGGTCACTCACGCGTCGAGCAGCCTTGATGTGTACTGGGCTGAGAACTCGGCCGCGATCGCCAGCGTCGCCGCACGGACGGGCGGCTCGGGAATCATCGAGGCGGTCACGAGCGCGAAGAACATCCGGGATGCCGGCATGGCGGCGGCGTTCGCGGAAACGTGCTTCCAGAATTTCGGCGTGGACGTGTCCGAGGTGGAGTTCGAGACGGACACGAACGGCTGGCACATCGGGCAGTGGCTCGACGTGTTCACTACTTCGCCGCCATTGTGCGGCGTGTTCATCATCCAGCGCGTGCAGCTCCGCGACGTGGGCGGCACGTTCCTGCGCTACAACGTGGTGGCGCAGGCGCGCGAGTTGCCGCTGGTGGTGGGCGTAGAAGCGACCGACACGAACGAACTCACTATCGAGACCGAATATCCGCACGGGTTTGTCGACCCGTACGATGGCGTGAACTTTGGCGGGTTCAGCGGCGAGCTGGGCGAGCTGCTCAACGGCGGCACCTACGAGGTGACGCCCATCGACCCGTACACGTTCACGATTGACACAACGCCCATCGACGTGACCGGCTACACGTACGAGGGCGGCGGCGGCGGCACCGACGGCGGCGGCACAACGGGCTACAATGGCGGGCCGGAACCGTTCGGCGGCTACGTGTGGGCCGGCACTGGCCCCGAGCCCGGCGAGACCGGGATCGGCGGCTCTGACGCGCTGGTGATCACGGACGTAAACACCAGCACCAACGTGGTCACCACCAGCAAGGCGCACGGCTTCACGAGCAGCTACCCCACAGACAACGGCTTCCGCGTCGCGATCTGGGGCGTCACCGGGGCCGTGGGGCCCACCGGAAGCTCGATCAACACGCAAACCACGCGAGTGCAGGTGCTAAGCCCCACCACGTTCTTCGCCGCCGACGTGGGCAACCTGTCCGGCGTCGGTAGTTCTCCGTTTTTGAACGACAGTCGCGGGCGTTGCGCGGCCACCGACGATATTGTCCGCGTCACGCTGGGCAGCAGCGAGGGCAACGCGCTAAAGACGATGCTCGCGGCCGGCACGTACGTCGGCACGAACCTCGACCAGGAACGCGCTACGTTTGTGCTCGCCAACGCGATCCCAGGCGTCGCCAGCCGCGCGCTGGCGACGGGCACGAACGTGACCAACCCCTGGTATGCGCAGAAGGATCTGAGCGTCGCGGAGAGCGTCAGCGTGGTGTTTGGCACGCCTCCGGAGGGGATCTCGCCGGTGCGGATCGACATCAAACAAAATGGCGTGTCGATGTTCGCGGCTGGCACCTATCTCGAAGTGCCACCGGGCAGCACGGCGATCCACCGCATCACCGCGTTTCGCGAATCGCCGCTCGTGATCGAGCGCGACGACAAGTTCACCGTGGACGTGGTCGAGGTGGGCGACGAGTTCCCCGGCTGCAGCGGCGTGGTCAACCTGATTACGCGAGGCTAAAGATATGAACAACAACGTTGACCCCGAAGTGGTCGATATTCAGACCGGCAGCGACAACGCTATTGGCGCGAGAGTGGTGGAGGCCCCCGCGCAGACACTGAGCGGCAACATGCCCATCGCGAGCGGAGAGCGAGTACTGCAACATGGATCAGACGATCAGCGGATCGACGACGATAGCGAGCGCTGAAGCGTTCGCGCTCGTCGATTCGAGCGTCTATCACTTGCGCTTGCAGGGCGTCGCGCCCATCGCGAGCGGCGAGTATTTTGAGCCGCCGTCGGGCGTCTCGATTGACCCGCTGAGCGTGCCCACTTCCCTTTATCTGAGCTACTGATGCCTGGCCCATTTCAAGTCTCGACAGCCGCGCATCCCATCGTGACGCAGGGCGGGCCGCAAGGCCCGTTCGAGCACAGCGGGACGCTGTACTGCTTCGCGTTCAGCGCGCTTACGACGCTTGAAGCCTATGCTTCGAGCGACGCAGGCGAGACATGGACCGCGACCGGCGAGCAGATCGAAATCGGCGGCAACGTGCAGTGCTTCGCCGCGTGCCGCTCTATCGCCGACGATTACGTATACGTGCTCTACGTTGTTCCGGACGGCCTCGACGAAAGCCTGGAAGTGTCGCGTTTCGATTTGGCAGCCGGCGCGTTCGATGACACGTCGACAGCCGGGCCCACGCTAACAGATGGCGCGGGCAATTCGCCATTGCTGTGGATCGAAGAATCCACTGATGGCGGTTTTGGCGTGATGACGAAGACGTTCGAAGCGGGTAAGGCGCGCGTCGCCATATGCACGCTCAGCGCCGATCTCAGTACCTGGTCTTCGCTGAGCGAACCAGCCGGACAAAGCGATTCCGATCTGCTGTTCAACGCGGTGGGCATCGCACGCGGCCTCGACGGGCGCATCCATGGCTTCGTGCGCAAACAGACGATCTCGACCGATGAGCACTCCCTGCTGCATGTGCTCGTGATTGGCGAAGGCGGCGGCATCGGCACCGCGTTTGACGTGATCGAGGCGGAGATCGACGACGAGGACTTACCGATCAGCGCCGCCGCGCTCGCCGACGGCACGATTGGCGTGCTGTACAACGCGCCCGACGCGGGCGTTGGAACGAACTGGAAAGTGCGCGCGGCGATTGCCACCAGCGCGGACATGCCTACGTGGGCGTTTGCGGACGTGGATACGTCGGCAGCCGCCGACGCGGGCAGCAACGTAGGGCTTGTGGGCGGCTCCGCGTTTCGCGCCGTGTGGAGCGCGGGCGGCACGATCTACGCGTCCACTTATTCGGCGGGTTGGAGTGCCGGCACGGCGCTTTACGCGTCGCTGGCGGGTGCCATCTCGGGTCGCGAGACCGCGAGCGCGTACGGCTTTTTCTTCACGGATTTTTCCGACGATCCGCTGCCTTCGTTTTACTTCGCGGTCGCGGGCGGCGCGCAGACGATCACCGGCGTCGAGCCCATCCAAACGAAAGAGCAGTTCTACAACACGTCCGGCGTGACCGGCGGCGGCCTGGATACGTGCGGCACGCCCATCGCGGTCGAGCCCAGCAACGCGTGCAACCCGGTGGACCCGGACACGGCAATCGACGCGCCCGCGACGTGCGTGCCGCAGGGCTATTCGTTTTAGCGGCGCGCCAGCGCACCAACTGAGAAAATGGAGGAATGATGGATGCCCTCACTAAATATCGAGGCGTTGACGCTGCCGGGTGTGCTGGCGATTGCGGTGATCGCGCTGTGGCGCAAGCTCGATCAGAAGGACGCGACCATCGCGGAGGCTCTGCGCATTCTGGAGCGCTCGGCCGAGGCGAGCGAAGCCGTCGCGGAAGCGATGGAGCGGCTGCGCGGCTCGCTGCCGCGAACGCGAAAATCAGCGGAGCAATAGAGCGGATTCGGGCGGTTTAGCGGCGCGGCCACCTGCCACGTCAACCACGCCCGCGCTTTCCTGCTTCACGATCCACGTCACCGCGTCCTGTCCGACGTTGAAGCTCCCCACGATGCCCGAGGTTGCCCCCACGGCGGGCGTCGCGGTCTGCGTCAGCGTCGCGCCTCCGGAGGCGTTGCACGCCAGCGTGAACGCGGGCGGCGCCGGGTTCGACAGCGTGCAGGTGATCGCGCCCGCGACGGCTGTGACGGTGTTCGTCACCGTCACCGAGCCCGGCTGCTGCGCGAGCGCGGCGAACGCGAAGAACAGGATCAGCGTGCGCATAAAACCCTCTCCATTTCACCGGGGCGCGGCAATCGCCAGTCTGAGCGAACCATGGCGTTGCACGGGCCGCGCGGATGCGAGCGCCCGCAATCTCCGCACGGAATGTAGCGCTGCTCAAAATCCTAGTGGATGATCTGACCCACGAAAGGCTCTGTGTCAGTGCGCCTCCAGTACGCAGACATCTCTCGAAGATGCGCGAAATCGGCGTTGGCGCGAAACTTTCCTGACCGAAAGCCATCACGGAAGGCGAAGGCGTTCATCTCGTCTGCGGACAGTTCACATCCTCCGATCAGGATGGCGGAAATGAGAACTCCGGCGTTGTCGTAATAGCGATATTTCTCAGAAAAGAAGATCTCTATCCGCTCCACGCGCACAACCGGCGCGCGAAAAAGCAGGCGGCGGCGACCAGGCTTATACGGACCCGTGAACAAGTCCGCTCTCATTCCATCAGTCCAGCGTTGGCCCGCGCGTATAGTATGCGTCTTTGTGCCGTCGAGAACGAACGGCACAAACTGACCTTTGAATCCGAGAATCACGACGCCTCCGGCTGCCCAAACCACGCCCGCACACACGCCGCCCAGTAGTGGCGGCGATGATGCGGCCACGCGGGCCGCGCTGCCTCACTCGTTCGCATACGGCACCTCCTCCAAAATCCCAGCCTCGACCATCGCGTAGAATGCCTCGCGCGACTGAACGTAATTCGGCGCGCCGTTCGTGCAGCGATAGACGCGTTCCTCGAATCGCCACAGCAACCCCGGATGAATGAAAAACGGGAACGATGCCGATTCGAGCGGCCTGTGGCGCGGACGCACCGCGTGCGCCGGGTGATCGAAATCGGGTTTTGCGCAGGCGTGCGGAACGTGCGCCAGCGTGGCCGCGCCGCACATCGGGCACGAGCCTGCGGTTTCGGCTACGATTTCGTAGTGTTCGTACCTGATCCGGCCTTGCCGGGTCGTGACAAAGGCTGCGGCTGTGGCACTCATCGTTGTCTCCCCTGACGATTTTGCTTCCTGGCCAGCTTCCCGAGCACGTCGGATTCAACCAACTCGCGGAGTACCTGCGTTTCAGTGAGCCTCAGCCTGATTTGAGTATCCAAAAAGTCGTACTCTTCCAGTGGAAGCTGCGCAAGTTGAAAAGTAAGCGTGGCAAGCAGATCTCCACGCGATGCTTTTTTCACGGCATCATCTACGGCTGCTGTTGCTCCCATCTCCTTACCTCTCCTCCCGCAATTTGAATGGGCGCGAAACGCGTTCCTCGACGCTCCCGCCGTGCTTTTTCGCGTACGGCCTCACCCCTTCCTCAATTTCCCGACTCAGCCACGCCTGCCCCACCTGCGCCGCGCGCGTCCGCCGCGCGTTGGCGTGGTGAAAATGCGTGTCGTGTTTCAGGTGGCAGTGCTGGCACAGCGCTGCCAGGTTCGCGTCCGCGTTGTTGTGCGGATCGTGATCGAGATGCGCGATGGTGATCACGCACCGGATCACGTACACGGTGCGCCCGGTGATGCCGGGATAGTTGAACCCGTTCGCCTCGCCCGCGTCGTTGCGCCATGTGGACGCGAGCGCATCGTACCAGATTCCGCCGCGTGTCACGCGCAGGCGCTCGCGGTTCGGCTTGCCGCAGCGCTCGCAGGCGTGGCCCGCGCGTTCGAGGATCCGCGCGCGGATCGCGGCCCAGGCGGGGCCGCGGTACAGGTGGCGAAGCTCGGGGCGGATGGGCATTCAGCCCTTCCTTCCGCAATGATTTGGGGAAGAGTGGCGGCTCTTCCCCTGCCGCCATTTACACCGATGTAGGCTTACGCATCCTGCTCTTAACCCGACGCACCCCGAGGGGTGGCTGCCGCCACAGATCAAGGGAGAGTTTCCAGCAGGTCGCTCTCCGGGAAACCGCTGCGCGCCTAGCCCGACGGCCGCTTTGGGTGTGGTATGAGTGCCGGTGCTTGTATTGCGCGATCCCGGCGTTTGGCGCAGTGCCAGACAATTTGGTCCGTCGGAGTTTGCTCGCTCCTGACCAATCCCAAAAGGGGGAGCAAGTAGAGGTCTGGTGTTCCCGATCCTGTTTGTCATGCAGCCGCCTTTCGCGCCGTCGCGATCTGCTGCTCGACCGCGAACAGCACGCGGTGATAGCGCTCCGGCTTGCGCGCGCTGAAAACGTGGCCGTCGAGCAGCTCGACGCGAAGGTGGCCCGCGTCGCACCACACGCCTGCGAGCTGGCCCGCGCGGCGAAGCGCGAGCAGTTCGCGGATGATCACGATGGCGGCGGGGGTCATTGTACGCCACCAATCAGGCGGCGCTGGCGCTCCCAGCAGTCCATGCAGTAGTGCACGTCGTCGCCAACTTCGCGGGCGTGGCGCTCGCACATCGGCTGATCACAAGTGCCGCGGCGAAGAATGGGGCAGGTTAGCGTCGAGTGGGAGAAGCGAAACGGGCGTAGGACTTTTCCCTTACCTATGTCGATACGAAAGGCCACTCCCCTTTCCTCCGCCACGATTTCAATCACTCTTCCGTACTGACCCGCCAATATTACCCACACGTCACCCACGCGGACATCGTGCCAGTGTGTGTCCTCGACGCGCACCACTTCCTTCCAGTCGCAGAGATACACACCTGTCTCCCCACAGAATTTGCAGGGCTTCGGGTCGCCGCAGACGAAGACTTGCGCGCTGCCTTGTAAACCGACGTGGCATCTCATAGGCCCACCAGCTTTCGCGCGTCCACGATGGCTGCGTGCAGGCTTTCCGAAGACGCGGACGCGACCTTGCCCTTTTCTGCTTTCGGCGCGATGCTACCAGTTTTTAACGTCGGAATGGTCGTTGAACCTCCGAAGTACACAGCGAAAACCGCGACGAAAACAACGGCGTTGATCGTGGCGGTGGGGGTCATGGCTGAAAAAACCTCCGCGCGTCTTGCATGGCAGCGTGCAAGCGTTCCATGTCCTTATCGTCGAGGCCTTGCGCTTCGACGGCGGCCATCAAATTGCGAAGCAACACTCCGGCTTCGGAGGCGCGCAGACCGCGCCAGTACGCGAAGTGGAGCGCGTAAAACAACAGGCGAAACGCGAACGCGAGGACGAGCAGGAGCACGAGAACCCATGTTACCGGCATATCTTACCTCCGGTTATGATATCGAGAAACCAGTATTTCTCGACCTTCGCCAGATCGTACTCGTCCGGGTAAGCCAGCGCAAAGGTGCGCACGTCATCGTGCCAGATCAGCCAAGTGTCGCCGCCTTGCTCCGCTACACGATCCGTGCCACGCTTCTCAGCGGGCAGAGCCTTTGAGTTGATCCACCGCCGCACAACGTGGACATCGCAACCGAACGCTGTTGCGAGTTTTGTAGCGCTGTACCAATCGCCGTTGGACCTGATTTTCAGTCGCTTCACCTTCAGGTGCACGGCGGTTGCAGACCGCTCGAAGCCATGAGACTGAAGTTTTTGCGCCAGCTTTTCGTCCGAGAGGTAGCCGTACTGCTGAAGCAGCGAAACCTCGCGATCAGACCATGGTGCTTCCTTGCTTCGCGACAACCCCAGCTTCAGCGCCCGCTTTAGCACGGCGTAGCGCGGCCAACCGATGCGGCGCGCAGCGAGCGTGATTGCCTTGCGATTGTTGAACTCGCGAAATTTCCGATAGGCTTCCGCGATTTCGGAATCAATTTGCGGGCTTGAGACGTAGAGCAACTGGCGCTTGCGGTGCTGGGGGCGGCAACGCGTGCACCATCGCGCGTAAGGCTCAGCGAGCGGCGCGGCGCAATCGAGGCATGCACGCGATGCGGCTGCGGGTAAGGCCAACGCGGTGCTCATCCCGGATACCTCACGCCGCGATCAAACAGCGCGGTCTGGCGCGGCGGCGCGTGCGGCGCGGCCACGGTGACGCTTTCGACGTGCGTCGCGCATTCGACGCACAGGCCGGGTAGCGCCCAGGCGGGCACGGCCTTGTTATCGCGCCCGCAGCAGGCGCAGGTGAGCTTGTGCTCGCGGTGCAGATCGCGCGCGTCCTGCGGCGCGTCAGCAAGCGTGATGATGAGCGTGGTGGGGCGTAGGTCCATGGCTCACCTGCCCTTCCCAACGCGGAGGGACCCGGCCTGGCGCGAATCCCGCCGGCCGCCCAAGCCGAGTCCCGCGTTCCGGCGGAGAGCCAGAAGCCTACGCGCGGCGCGTAACTCGCGGCGCGCTGGCGATGGTTTGCGCGCCGCACAGGCGCTGCACAAGTGCGGCGCTACCCAGTGGCATGGCACGCCTCGATCCATGCAGGCGTGCATGTCGTCGCAGCCGCACTCGCGGCACTGCCACGCGTTCGACGAGCAATCGTGGAGGCTCATGCGCTCGCCCCTTTCGCCTTCGCGCTGGCGGCGAACTCGCGGAAGCTGGGCGCGATGGTTTTCAACGCCTCGGCGCGGATCGCCGCGTGTACGCTTTCGGCAAGCTGCGCGGCTGGCCAGAATTTCGCGACTGAGAACTGCTTCAGAATCGCGCTCGTGTGGCGCTTGGCCAGCGTGGCGCGGTCCTGCGCCGTTTGCGCCTCCCACCAGCGCGAGAAAAGCTGCTCGCAGTGCGCCTCGTACGCCTCCTGGCGCGCGATGGTGGTGGCAACGTCGGGTTCGGTGGGAGCGGGCGCGGCGGCGGGCGGTGTGGGTGTGGACGCGGCGGAGGCGGCGGCAAAGGCCTTGGCACAATCCCGAGCGAGTAGGAGTACCCCGCCCCAGGTGCCTTTGCCGCCCTCAAGCATCGCGCGGCGCTGGTGGAGGCGGCGCGCGAGGTGGTCAATCGGCGCTGAGTCCAGGGCAGCGCCGATTGCACGCAGATCGTCCTCGGGCACGAAGCCGAGGTGCGCGCCGAGGGCGCGATTGAGCATGTTTCTCAGCTCTGGAAACCCAGTCATTTGACTGGGTTTGTCGGGCTTAAGTGCCGTATTTTCAGCGAAACTAGAATCGATAACGGCCTTTTCCCGAATCGCCAACTCTATCGTGTCGCCAGCGGCATCAACTCCAGCGATTATACGCGCTTCGACGTCGATTGGGAAAGCGCTCTCGTTCGCGCAGCGCACGGCGCGGCACGTTACCGCGGCCGGCATCGCGATCTCGCGCGTCTTGCCGCGTGCGATAGACACGCTTTGCAGCGGCTTGCGCGGCGCTTCGGCGGCGGGCGCATCTTCGGCCTCGGCGGCAGCGGGCATTTCTTCGACCTTCGGGCGCGGGCTGCACTTCACCTTCGGCCACTGGTCCACGAGCAAATCGTAGACCTTGCGCGTGCCCACTTTGCGCTTCGCTATCGCGCCAGCGCGTTCGAGTTCGTCTAACGCTTCCTGCACGGTGGCG
>ERZ869929.1136-NODE-1136-length-10229-cov-6.348634_pt1 | contig 10229 bp, 10 predicted proteins | sample MGYA00579312_ERZ869929 | MGnify/ENA primary metagenome ERZ869929 (study PRJEB32216, sample SAMN09231818) | wastewater metagenome | place: USA: Maryland | collected 2016-08-09 | study: EMG produced TPA metagenomics assembly of the PRJNA472060 data set (Reclaimed...
CCATAATGTTTGTTATGGGGAAAAGGATTTTGTTATGGATAAAGAGAAACTATATAATACTCTTCCTCCCGGCCACCGAGATGGTAGTGGTATGAGTATGCAACTTAAAACCATCTTGAGATCGCTTATAAAACAGCACGGAATTAGTGTGGCCCATCTCGCTCGCACCACCAAGGTTCCACTCCAAACTATTCATGGTTGGCTTAACGGAAGTGAACCCAAAAGTCTTACCCAAGTTAAAAAGATTGCTGATTACTTTGATGTTAGCCTGGACTATCTCTGCTTTGGAATCATACACCCGGCATCCTCCGCAGGACATCCTGTAGCATTTGAACGGGATACTATTGAAACAATCGAACGCTACAATGATGAAATCAATGCAGGTGTATTCGAAGTCGTCCTAAGGAGGGTGAAAAAGCGGTGAGTACGATGAGTAATTTATTAATTTATCTTATCCGTATGTATCAAAAACTTTCTCCTAAATGGTCCGGGGGAGTTTGCAGATTCAAGCCATCGTGTTCGGAGTACTCTATATTAGCAATAAAAAAATATGGGTGCATAAAAGGGTGTCTCTTTTCTTTTTTCCGAATATTAAGATGTATTCCACCTTTTGGCGGCATTGACTACCCCTAGAGCAACAAAGAAGTATAAAATGACATTAACAACTTGTCCTGAATGCAAAAAAGAACTTAATTCGGAAACAAATAGTTGCCCACATTGTGGTTTCAATTTTTCTAAAACAAAGCAAGTTGAGCCAAATCACGGATGTGCAGTTATTTGTTTTACTTTTATTGGTTTAATACTAGCCATTGCTCTTTTAGGTTCACTACCGTCTAAGTCCCCAACAATTGTAACATCAAACGTACCCGCTTCTAATAGTGCAAGGAAAGATTCGCCTAATTGGATTTATGGGGAATCAAGAGATCAAATGAATGGAAAAATTTATAAGTACGCTTTAAATAAAAGTCTAAATACCGAAAATTTTAAATTTCCATACCAAGGAATCCAGCATGCAACTATTGAGGTAACCGGCAATATGATCTTTTTTTACATTGAACAAGGGCAGATTGTTTGCAATGGGGGAAATCAGTTTGGAACATGTTATATTCGAATTAAATTTGATAATGAAAAAGATCGTTTGGTAAAAGCAAAAAAATCTGGGGATGATTCTACTACAATAAAATTTATCGAACCTGGTTTCTTCAAGCATCTTAAAAAAAGTAAACAATTAATGGTGCAACCCGAAATATTTCATAATGGTTATCCTATTTTTACTTTTGATACTAATGAATTGAATGTAAAAAACCTTTAAGAAATTTTGAGGAGTTTTCTCTGTGAGAATATTCTTGGGCGATGCTTTTAATCGCTTCTTTATTTAATTTGTAATATTGATTTTTAAACGAGGTCGATGAAGGGAGGATTTTATGTTTAAAAAAGTTTTTATTTTATCTTCACTCATTTCCTGTTTTATCCTAACAAGCTGCTCAATGTACAATTCTTTAACTGGCAAAAAATCGATAGAGGAAAATAAGGATTATTGTGGCGGTAATGTATTTACATTAACCCAACCTGCTGAAGCAAAAGATTTAAAGTATAGTGAAAAAGATTTCGAAATCACTTTTAAAGTACAGCATAATAGTTTCAGTAGTAGGTTACTTAGCGGCGGGAACGATACCGATTATGATCTAGGGTTTGAGTTATTAAATAAAACTAATAATATTATTGAAATTATCTGGGATCAATCTCTTTATATTAACCGAGAAGGGAATTCTAATAAAATAGTCCCGGGCGGGGTAAAGTTTATTAGTGCTGATCAAGCGATTGTCCCTACGGTTATTGCCCCAAATTCTAAAAGCCAAAATTCTTTTATTCCCAAACCTATGATTTTTTTTCAGAATGGTGAGTGGCATATCTTGCATTATGATTACGGTGATTATGTTGGCAGTATTGTTGGATTATTGTTGAGACTAAAAATTAATAATGAAGTTGTTAATAAAAGTTTTAAATTTAAAATTTGTGCCCATAAGTGATAAACGAAAAAAATTGAAATAGTGACTCAATCTTTTATAAACGAACTACTTAAAGTTATTTATCAAAAGTATGGCTATTTTAATGTTCACTTTGAAGATGTACCTACCGAACTAGAACAAACCGTCAACAAGGAGTATTCCCGTATTGTAGAAAAGGTACTGCCATCAATTAATAAAAAAAATACTTAAGTTGAAAATAACTTAAATTTTAAATATCCATGTGGTCACTTTCCACTATCAAGACCTTCCCTACCGTTATGGGGTATTGTTAAATTGACAATAATTTTTTCATCTTCTGATCCTACTATGGCATCTATCGGTTTGCGCTTAGGATAAAGATATTCCATTAATTTTAGAAGTACATCCGCTTTTTTATCGTCTGATAATTCCGGAAATAAAAATGACAATTGCTCTATAACGTTAAGGTTATTTTTTGCTAACTCTTTAGAAAGGAAACACGTTTTTTTATTAGGTGTGCCTTTCTTCCGACCACCTGTTTTTACTGATCCCGCTTGTCTCATATATCCATTTTATTCTACTTTAGATTATTTATCTATAAGCTCAAAGGATGCTTTTTAACTTTAATGTGTTATCTGAAATCAATAGAAACAATTTGAAACAAAAAGATGCAAGTAATATGAGTAGAAAGTTACAATTAGACGAAGAAGATTATTTAAGTTTTAATGGCACCCTTTGGAAAATTTGATGGTTGGATCAAAATTTTTACTATTTTTTACTAAAACTTAACCATTGTTGAATAATAATTTTTATAAATTAAATATATTTTTGCATAATTCCATTGACCGTCAACTTCCTTAGTAAAACAGCTTTTTTCTCCGCCCGCAACTCTGGACGCAAAAGTGAAAGTTGCTCGATAACATTGAAGCCGCTTTTTGTTAATGCTAAATCAAGAAATAGAGTTCTCTTGCTGGGTTAGACTTTTCGTCTACCGCCTGATTTTGGAATACCAATAGCTCTGGACATTCGCGAAAATACTTTCTACTTTAGATTCAGTTTTTAACCCCCTCTTTGAATACAGTAACAAATAACCTGCTAACAAGCGATAAAATAATGGTTCTTGGAAAGAAGGAACTCGAAGACGAACTAAATAAAATTATCTATGAACCTAACAGAAAACATCTGTCGTACAGATTGTTCAAAATCTGCTATGGCCAAGATATAAAGCAATTTGTTTTTTCTCTTGAAAGAGGACTCCAAAAAAATTTCCCATCTACTTATCAAACATCAATTTATAGCTTAAAAAAGTTTTTAGAGCGTAAAAATGTAAAAATTTTTCATGCCAAAGATATTTCAAGGGAACTGTTTTACGAAAGATATAATGAATTAATAGAAAGTTTTAAATATGTCAGCCAAAAGAGATTTATCAATTCTATCGATGCATCCATTTTAAGGTTACTCTTGCATTTTTACATCAATAAAATTCAATCTCTTCGATCAATTATTAAATCAATAAATGAGCCCTCCATAAAAGAACTTGCTTGTGAAGAAAAAAATATAAAGATGATAAACAGAGGGTTTGACTTCGTTTTAATATCAGAATTACCAGCGAATACTGTTTTTGAAATTGGTAATATCTATCTAGAAAAAAGGGATGGGGCACTTAAAAGTATTTTTCTTAATTCAAAAGGTGAGAAGGTAGAAGGTGTGCTTGATATTAAGGTCGATGGAATTTTAACAAAGGAATTTTTAAATAGTAAGAGGAAAGAAATTTTAGAACTAATATGGGAACAAGGATCCGCCCTCGGTGGTTGTTTAGAAATGTTACAATGGATAAACAATATTATAAAAGGAGAATTGGAAAGGGAATTATATAAAAGAGAAGAAAGGGAAACAACCTTTTTTATCGATGAAAAAATTCAATTTGTGTTTATTAAAAAAGTTTTAAAGGACCCTTTCTTTCCCAAATATCTCAAAAATGTATTAAGAGAATCCATCATTCCTAAAGTAAACGACAAAAGTAAAAATGATGAATTGAAAATTCAAAGCAAAAAATCAGTTTTATACAACAATCAACATAACAATGTCATCGTGGTACTAATTCTTTTCTTTCTACTCAGCGAACTCCCCTGCCATATAATTCAGTATATCTCAAAGGGAAAAGAAGTAGGATATTTCTCTTTTACTAAGTATATATTCAAAATTTGCCGAATAAAAAATGGGATCGGTGATAATGATTTTTTAGTTCGCTCTATTACCAAAGAAGAACAAGTGAAAGATGCCATATCAGAATTCACCACATATATGTCTGACCTCAGGTTAAAAAATAAAGTGGATGGCAAATAGAGATGCTATCCTCAATGATCCAAAATTTCAGGTCTATTAATTAAGAAAACATCAACCTGCTAACCATACAACAATGCAAATAAAATCATCTTCGCGCGACAACGTGTTATAACGCCACCACTTTCACATGTCGAACACTTTAATAATATTACGATTATTCATTGCAACTCCAGTCCCCGAAAAGTGTCTTTCAAATTGTATTGAAGATTTTTTCTTAAAGCAATAAACCAATAAAATAAACAAAAGACGATATAAAATAATATTAATTAAAAGGAGTAAAATTATGAAAAAAACAAAATCTATTACAACAATCCCATTGGACCAGAAGGAGGAACAAATCTACAATCTTCACCAGCGGCCATCCCCCCTACTAATACCAGTAGAAGCGTGTGAGTTCCTTAAAATTAAAATGTCAAAATTGAGGTCTATGGTCTTTCATAATGAATTGCCTGTCATCCGGATCAATAGATTACTAAGGTTTCATCAGGATGATTTAATGATGTATATCGAGAAACAAAAATCTTAATTTAATCAAGTAATTTAAAAATACAAAGTATTTATTTTATCAGTGGGAAATTATCTCGCGAGGAGGACTTATGCCTAAATTTTACTTAAGCAAGTAACTAATTTTTTATTAGCATAATATTTAATAATAAATTAAGGGAGTAAACCACAATTACTCCCTTCACAATAGGACTCTTTTATGGAAATTAAAAATAATAATATTGAAAGAAATACCATTTTTCAAGCGGCAATAAAATATGCAAAGGTAAATATACCCGTTTTTCCTGTCCATTCAATTATAGATGGAACGTGTACTTGTAAAAATAAATCTTGCCATCATCCTGGCAAACATCCCATTACTAAGCATGGATACAAAGATGCTAGCACTGATTTAGCTATAATAAATCAATATTGGGAACAATTCCCCTTTGCCAATGTAGCAATTGCTACTGGAAAAAAATCAGGACTTATTGTTTTAGATATTGATCCAAGAAATGGGGGCGAAGATTCACTTAATAAATTAATCAAACAGTGTGGTTCCCTTCCCAATACCCTTACTGTCATAAGTGGATCAGGGGGGCTTCATCTTTATTTTTCAGCACCGAAAGAACCGATTAAAAGCCAATCAAACTTCCGTCCAGGTATTGATATACAAGCAGAAAATGCAAGTATAATTGCTCCGCCCAGTGATCACATCAGTGGAAATAAATACGGATTTAAAAACAAAGATAAACCAGCAGAGTTACCTCTGTATCTACTGAACTTATTGCCAAAGAAGAATCAACATGTTGAATCCTCAAAAGAGAATGATACCGATGGAGCCATAATTGAAGGAACAAGAAATTCGACTTTGACTAGTATAGGAGGCAAGCTTCGTTATGCAGGAGAAGAATGTAATGTAATAGAGGATGCTTTACTTTCAATCAACAAGCTTAGGTGTGTACCGCCGTTGGAAGAAGATGAGGTTAAGAAAATAGCCGAAAGCATCTGCCGATATCCAATTGGGTATAAAAAAATATATCCAAAAGATATTAATGAATTAGAATGGCCACCTATTATTAATATTGATGAAATTACCCCGCCACCTTTTCCTATTGAAGCTTTACCTACTCCTCTGAAAGAGTATTCAATAGCGTTATCGGAATTCACAGAAACTCCCATAGAGTTGCCAGCGCTAACTACATTAGGGATGGTCAGTATAGCGATTTCTGGAAAAGTTATTGTTGAAGTTAAAAAAGATTATTTTGAACCAACCAACCTATGGATTGCAGTGGCGCTGGATCCTTCTAATAGGAAAACACCAATTCTTGTTAAATGTTCATCTCCAATTCGTTATTGCGAAAGTGAACAGGCAGCAATCCTAAAACCACAAATTATGGAAGTAATGACGAAAAGAAAGTTAATCGAAGAACAAATAAAAAAGTTAACCGCTCAAGTTAATGAAGATAAAAATAATTCTCACGAAATTCATCTGAAAATTATTCAACTAGAACAATCTAAGCCCGACTTAATAAATTATCCTTGTCTAATAAGTGAAGATTCTACTCCAGAAGCGTTATCGCAAATTATGAACCAAAATGGAGAAAAAATGGCCATCGTTTCAGACGAAGGTGGCATTCTTGAGATATTAAAGGGAAGGTATTCAAAACAGGTACCAAATCTGGACATATATCTTAAGAGTTATAGTAGTTCTCCTATTCGAATTGATAGAAAGCATGATGAACCAATTATTATGCGAAACCCATGTCTAACCATTGTGATCACTCCCCAGCCAACTATTTTATCTGGTCTTGCTGGTAATTCACATTTTAGAGAACGGGGTATTTCATCGCGATTTCTTTTTTGCTTACCCAAGACAAAATTGGGATTTCGTCAAAATAAAGGACCTCTTATTCCTGAAGAAGTTGAGTTTTGTTATCGGGAAAAAATAAAACAATTACTAGGTATACAATCTGCTAATATAATTAAACTAACTCTTTCTCCTGAAGCTTTTGGTTTCTATGATGGCTTCTGGCACGAAACTGAAAGAAGAATGAGGCCCGATGAAGATTTGGCAGGAATTGCAGATTGGGCAGGTAAACTTTCTGGAAATGCTATTAGATTAGCAGCTATTCTTCATATGGCAGAGAAAGATTTTACCAAAGATTTAATTATTAGTGGTGAGACTATGTCCAGGGCCAATGCGATTGCAGAAGCACTAATTCCACATGCTTTAGCAACCTTCAACCTGGTCTCTAGACCACCTGAATATGAGGCTGCTAAAAAAATAGTCCGATGGGTTAATCAAAAACAGCTCAAAAATTTTACTCACCGAGATTGCCATGCTCGGTTTAAAGATAATGTTAAAAAATCTGATGATTTAAAACCCATCTTAGAAATATTAGCTGAACGATCTTACATTAGGGGACCAATCAATAAGGGTAAAAGTTCATTCTATGAAGTGAATCCTTCTCTTCTTAATAATTAATTTAACAAATTCTCCCCACAATTCCCACAATAACCACCGTACAAAAAACAATTGTGGCGATTGTGGGGAAATTTTAAAGGATCAATAATGAAACTGAACCCTAAAAACAATTGGCGCCTTGAATATTTAAATTTTATTAATAAACAAAAAAATTCAAGCTCTATTAGCAAATTTTCATGCACTCAAGAATTTCCCATTAATAATTATATCGATGAACCAATGAAACAAATGTTTCTTTGGATTAACTTACATTATCAATTATTAAAAGCAGGATTTCCTGGATTACAATTAAAGTACATTTTTATGGACATCCCTTTTGAAATATTGAACAAAAGGAGCCGAGAAGAATTATTTTCAATCCATCTTGAATACGAAGAAAAAATCAGAGAGGCACCTGTACATATTCAAGATCGAATGAAAATGACAATGGAAAAAATAAAGAAAATAATAGGAGATAATTTTTATTATGAAAAAGATCAATATTTTAAAAAAATGAGAAGCAATTCAACGAAAGCTATCTCTCAAGATATGGAACTAAAGAATAGTACTATAGACCGTTTTTTCCTTGAAGGAATAAATCTATATCAACAAGATATGGATGAATCATTTTTAAGAGCATTACCAAGAAAGGATTTATCTTTGTTGGTTATCAAAATCGATGATATTTTACCTACTACAGGCGATCAATTTATAAAAAATAAACTAATAGATATTCATTTATCTGCTCGCAAAGTATTAAACGATCCCTCATGGGAGGGAAATGTTGGTTATCCTAAATGCCGTATTTATCACGACTGGGATGAAAATGATTTGGCCCAACTTTCTACTAAAGAGTTGAGTACCTTTTTAATAAATTGTGACGCCGAAGCTCGGAAATATAAAACAGACTTAAATTACAGAAATTTTTTATTATTTAAACTGAAAAAACGCATAAAAAAAGCACTCTCCTTTAGAAAAAAATATGAAACTAATTTTCCTCTAAAACACCCCACAATTCCCACAATTCAAATTGATGTAGCGAAAAAATAAGTTAAATACCAAATGTATCAAAGCATTAATAAAGTTCTCTACCTAATTTACTGGGATAGGAAATGAAAACACAAAAGAACAATATAAATATTAACAAAAGACAATTGATAACATATAAACAACAACAAATTGGAAGGCAAAAAACGTTAACCGATTTTGCTCTTTTAAAACAGAATAATAGTAGAACGCAATTCCATTTGTCTCATACTCATTGGAGGACATATGGAAACAATTAAACATAAGAATGGCACAATCACTTACCGAGAAAAAGTCTATATTAACGGTAGATCGGTATCTAGATGTTTTAAACGTAAAACAGATGCCCACGACTGGAAAAAGAAAATGGAGTTAGAACGAAACAAATGTGAGTTTTGGGGCGTTTCTAGCAATACGAACATTTCTTTTAATGATTTTATCGGGGAGTGGTTGGAAATAAAGAAGAATGAAAATCTGGCCCGTAGGACGATAGATAAATATGAGTACACGATCAATGCCTACTTTTTGCCCTTCTTTATGAATAAGAACTTGAAAGAGATAGCATTGGCCGATGGTCATAAGCTTGTGGCCAAACTGAGATTAAAGGGTAATGGCCCTGACCATATCAATTTTGTTATTCGTATTTTGAAACAAGTTTTAGGCGATGCTGTTAAAAGAGATTATTTGTTGAAGAATCCTTTTTTAAATCTATCTAAAGTTAAAACCAATCCGCGCATACCAACTTTTTGGACAGTAGAAGAGGTAAAACAATTTCTTAATGCTAATAAAGATTCTCCCCTATACGAACTCTACTTGTTGGCACTAAATACAGGAATGCGTAGGGGTGAATTACTTGGTTTATGCTGGGATAAGATTGATTTGGCCCAAGGGCGAATTGAGATATCAAGGACGAGAGACCGCTATGGTTTAAAGGAAACCACTAAAACGAGAAGGGTTCGTTACATTTTCATTAGGCCGGAAATAGTGGAAGTAATGAAAAGGTACAAAGAAGAGGAAAGACATGAGAAATTTGTTTTTGCTTTTCCTGATGGCAAGCTGGTGAACATCCACCATATCTCTGATCGGGCATTTAAACGGGCCATAACACGGGCAGGGGTGAAGAAGATTAGGTTTCACGATCTAAGAACCACCTACGCCTCTAACTACGTCATGGCGGAAAATAATAGTATTTATGACCTATCTAAAATACTCGGGCATTCAAGCGTAAAAATGACAGAAGAAAAGTATGCTTATTTGCACCAAGACCATTTACGAAGAGTGAATCAGAAAATTTGTTTCATGCCGGATGATAGTGGGGACAGAGCAACTGGTTCAAATCTACGTTTAGTTGGCGAGAAGTGAGGTGCTAAAAAATAATTTAGCCCATTTTTAGCCCATCGAAATTTTGATTTATGTTTTTTGGTGATTTTTCAGAGGGTGACTTCAAGTGTAGAAAAAAATGGCGGAGACGCAGCGATTCACTAGTGCGCTTTTCTGGCACTCCCGGGAGACAAATCACCAATAACAACAAACCAAACTAGATCAGCATAAACAATAATATTATCTGCAACTTAACTCTTCGAACTATTAACAATCAAATTTTAACCTGAGGCAATGGTTTGTGTTCTATTTTTATTAATTGTTACCTATTTTTAAGTAGAGTAGCCCATTTTTAGCCCATCGATGGACTAAAAATTCTCCACCAAAACGGTGCCCACTCTCCTCTTAAAAAGGGAATTGATTGAACTACTTTTACATGTAAGTGCAGTAAAAAAAGTAGTCCATCGCCCATATTATTTGGATCGACAATTTCATTCAGTAGGCAACAATTACGAAAGACTTTTAAGAAGCAAAATCCGGTTAACCATAATGTTTGTTATGGGGAAAAGGATTTTGTTATGGATAAAGAGAAACTATAT
>ERZ869929.1137-NODE-1137-length-10220-cov-3.821053_pt1 | contig 10220 bp, 15 predicted proteins | sample MGYA00579312_ERZ869929 | MGnify/ENA primary metagenome ERZ869929 (study PRJEB32216, sample SAMN09231818) | wastewater metagenome | place: USA: Maryland | collected 2016-08-09 | study: EMG produced TPA metagenomics assembly of the PRJNA472060 data set (Reclaimed...
GGATTAGTTGGAGGAGTTTTTTAGTATATTGACCAAACTAAAGCGCCTAAGCTAAGTACAGCACCTGACAACATCTGCCATTGGCTGTCCTCCACTGAAGATCCAGTCATTATTAAAATTACACCTACAATAGTTAATACGTGTCTTGCTACTCCGAATACTTGTTCTAATGTCATTTTGTTTTTAGTTTTAAATTATTTATATACATAAGCAGAAAGTTTTCCGCTTTTCATTTCTTTTGCTAATTCTTTAAGTTGTTCTAAATCAACATGTTTAATGTATGTCCAAGTACCAAATTTAGCTCTAGTTTGATCATGTTGGAAATCTTGTCTGTCTCCCTCTTCACGGTCATGGCCACTTCCGAAAATTATTTTATATGGCATTTGAACATTTGGATCTTTCCAAAATTCAGCGCCAAAATTCTCATCCTCATCTTTCCACTCTTCATACACATTAAAATATTGATTATCTCCTGTTTTTAAATTAACAGTACCCATAGGTAATATAGAATCAGCTCTTCCATATTTATATGCTCCTTCTCCAATAAACTCTCCATCTGTTAATTTATTTTGAACATCTTCAATACTATCTGTTGCAGTCTTAAGTTCATCTACTAATTTAGGTCTAAATTTAAGAAGCTTCTTTTGGACTTCTCTTAAATCTAAAACAATGTCTGCTAACTTGTTTAATAATTCATCACTAGTTATGTCTTCTACTTTATCTAAAAATTCAGGAGATGCTTCTTCTTTTAAACCATAAGTATGTTCATATTTCTGCTTCCAATCAGATGCATCTACCATATCATTAGTAGAATATACTAACTTATTATCAACAAATACTCTATACATTCCACCATCTTCTTCTTTTTCAGGGACTATATCTATATGCACCTTAGATGACGAAGGAGTTTCGTCATCTCTTAATTCTTTTATTTGAGCACGAATTGCTTCTCTTAATGCTTGTTCTTTCATTGAATCCTCAACAGAACTAATTTCAAACCATCCCTTTTTAACTGCTTTCTTAATTTTCTGATTAGCTTCAGGGTCATCCCCATCTAATGATTTTAGCCATGATTTTAAATCATTATATTCATTAGGATCAGTATATGCTCCTTCAATATACATTCCTAAATCAGCCAAAAGTCTTTCATTACTGTTCAAATCATCCCAATAATCTAAATCAGGATTGTCATCTTGTTTTTTAATTAAAGCATCAAATTGTTTTTTACCTTCAGGAGTAAATTTAAATATTTTTGAACTATATTTATTGTTTACATTATTATCTTTATTATACTTATTTAAAATATCAGCTACTCCTTTTTTATATTTTTCAACATTTTCTTAAGGAATTTCACTAATTATTACATTTATTACTTCTTGAGTATTTACTGATTGATTGGGATGATCAGTCCAAAAGTCATAACTTTTAGTTAAAACTTCAAAATCTTCCCCCCTTCCTCTAGGTTTACCACTTAATTCTAAACCTAACTGAAAAACTTTATAATTTATAATTTTTTCTTTTTTATCCATTAACTAGCGTATAAGTAAATTTATTTCCCCAAATTTTGGAAGATTTTTTGCATATGTTTATAAATACATTAAAATCCTCAGAACGTTTAAATACTTGACACCCGGCTGACCATTTACCCACTACTTCGCTTTCACCTATAGGATTGCTTCTATGGATATTAATTCCAAATAAACCCTCATCTATTGTTTCGGGATTTAAGTCATATTCTTTGTCTTTGTCTCTGTCTCTATATACAGCTACAGGTTTTCTTTGAACTAATGCTTCATATTTGCCTTGATGTAAACCAATTTGCCAAGTTCCTTTATATTGTCCAGGTTTTAATATAGCAACTCCACTCTGATTTAATAGGTTCTGAGAATAATAAATGCCTGGTTCTGTTGTTATAGGATATTCATGGTATTGGTCTATTCCTCCAATTTGATAACTAATTGTTATTAAATCATCAAATTGATTTGTTATTTGATTTTGATGAGGTGTTCTAATACCTACTATATTAAGATTATAATCTCCTCCTTCAAACCAGGAATAACCCTTATCTATAACTAATTGTTTTATTTTTTGGAGATTATATTTCACAATTAAATTCATTATAATATTGTTATTAATGTATAATACGTTTAATTTTTATTAAACGCATACTACCATGTTACTTCTTTTTAGTTTTATTAGACGCACATGAACATTGATGCTCTTTTAATTCTTTTTTATTTAATTGTCCTAAACCAGATCCTTCATAAGTTAATAAACTATTTGCTAAATAATAATCTAATTTATATTTATTATTTATTCCATTAATAGTAGTCATCATTTTTTTCTTGTCTTCTTCTTTTATTTTTGAAGAAGTCAAATAATCAGTTACTATTTGTTTAGCTTTAGTAAGATCTTTTTCAGCCCAGGCTTGTTGAACTATTTTTTCTAAAGTAGATTTAATGTCTCCATCAAATTTTTCTTCTAAATTAGAAGGATTTATTACTAAATTAACTATATTTTCACTAAAAAAATCAACTAATTCATTTTGTTTGTTTCTATTCATTGGAGTCTTAGAAAATTCATCAATCAATTCATTTAGTTGATCTTTAACTATCTCAATAACATGTTTTTTACGAGGTCCTTGTGGTCCTTGTTCTAAACCTATAGATCCAGGAGTAGGCTTAAGACTTATTTCCTTTAATGTTTTGCGAATCATTTCTTTTAATGATTCTTTTTCATCTATTTTCATTAGAATATTTTTTAATTCTTGTGGATTTTCACATTTTTTTATCATCTTTTCTTTTTCTTCTTTAGAAAAAGTAGAATCTTGTATTTTTTTAATTACTAGATTTTTTAATGATTCCTCATTTAAACTCTTAGGTTTAGTTTTAAATACTTCCAAAGGACTTATTGTTTTAATTTTTCCATGAGGTAATTCTATTTTTATTTGATTAGGAGGGTTTGGATCTCTTGATAATACATTTACTTCAATAAACTTGCCTTTATATTCAATCCAAGCTTTACCTTTATCTCCTTGAAATACCGAAGCACCACCATGTGATTTCAACTCATTTAATTTTTTATTGTCCACTTGTATAATATTTTTTATTAATTTTCTGTAAGTTTGCATTCCGTTTATGTGAACGAAAACATTTTTTCTATCAGGCGAGATATTTTTTATCCAATATTGTTGAGGATCATTTTTAAATTTTACTCTACTATCAAGTCCCAAACGATAATGTTTTATAATGTCCTCATTATTCATAGTTTAGGAAGCTCTTTTACTATGTCTTTGTATTTTTTCATTGAGTTTAATAAACCCTTTAACCAATCTAAAATTTGAACCAATACATTTTCCTTAATAACTAATTCTTTTTTCTTCATCTTAGCTTTAGCACTAAGTTGTTCATTTTCTAGTTGTTTAAGTACTTTTTTAGTAGCATCGTTTAGTTTTCCTAAAGCCGCTTCCCATAATTCCTTGTAAGACTGACTAGGATATTTATACATTGCTGTTTCTTCTAAAGATGCAACCCAATTGTCTCCTTCAACTTTAACGACACCAAAATCATCCATGTATTTTAGAATAAGTTTCAAACGTTGGTTTTCTTCGGATGTTTTGGCTTTTATTTCTTTCAATACATCTTCAACACTTTTTTGAAGTTCTTCTATTTTAGAACTATTTTGTTTATAAGTAGCTATTTCTTGTTTTAATTCGTCTTGAGAAGCTACTTCTTTAATTTTAGTTTTAACATTAGCTCCTTTTAAGCCTATCCATTTTGTTTTTTCTGGTGGGTTGTCATAAGGGCCTTCATATGGTTGAACTAAAATGTCTTCTTGGTCTGAAGAAGAAGAGTATTTGTCTGAAACTTCACCTCTAGGATAAATCCATTTTACTTTATTGTTTTTTCCTTCAAATCCTACAGGAGTTTTTGCTGCTTCTTCTGCTTTTTTAAAAGCCTCTGATTTATCAGTATAGATTAAATAAGTACCTTCTCTATCTGTTGGAGCAATCCAACTTTCATCATCTTCTTCATTTAATCCCCAAACAAAACTTTGTACATCAAACCAGCCAGAAATAAACCAACCTTTTTCATTAATTATATTTGATTCTTTTATTTCTTTTATAATATCTCGTAATTTCATTTTATAAAGTTTGATGGTTATAAATATTATAATTTCATTAAAACCTCATATGGGATTTCAAGAATATTTGCTTTAGATGTATATTTTGTTTTGTTTTCAGGAATACATTTAAAATCTATACCAAAAGGTTTAGACATATTTCTTGAAAAAGCTAAAACAGGAAGTTTATTTTGAAGCTCAATGTCTTCTACTGTTTTATATATCATATCTACATTTACATATAATGTTCCATTAATATATTGAAAATCACTATCACTAAATGTTTTTTCTATGATTATAGGTTTAGGTATTTCATTTCCAAAAATAATATTTTCATCGTTGTATTCAGGAAATCCTTTTATTATTATCCTACTATAAGGTTTTTTATTTATTGGGTTTATCATATAAAACTTACCCGGTAATTCTGAGTTTTCGATTGGGGTTAATTGTTCTATATAACCGTTTATAAAATTAAATATAAACTTATCATAAATAAACTTATATCTTGTTACACTACTTTCCCATATAAAGTCTCCTCCTTGTTTTAATGAAACATTGGTTTTTGAAGTATCAGATATTAAACTAAAATCAGATTTATCATAATGTAAGCTTCCAGTATTAGATAAATTTATTATATTTTTTACATTATCAATAAAATAATGATTTTTAACATCACCACAAACATAATTAAAACATAAATTTGTATTTAAATATTTCTTAATATTTTTTTCAAATATGACTTCATTATTTTTACCAGGGGACATATCTCCCTGCTTATTCTTTGGTTTAATATGAATTATTGTTAGATTTTTATATCTAATACGTCCTATACTACTTCCTTTTCCTTCATAAGTAAAATTAGGGTATTGAAGTATTTCATTCATTAATTCTTTTCTATTTCCATTTGTTAATAAAGAAAATGAATTTTTTGAATTAAACTTTAAAGCTAAACCATATTTTCTATAAAGAAATAAAGCCGATTCTTTCAATTCGGCTTCAGATCTTTTAGGAAATTTTATAAAATAGGACTTAATATAATTTATTATTTTCATTCAGGTTCTTCTTCTGGGGGAGAGTCTTCCTCCTCTTTTGGTTTATTTTTTATTTCAGGTAATTCCTGATTACCATGTCTTAATATTCTTGATAATGCATGGGCTGCATTTTCTTCTTCCTTAATATTCAATAAATAATATTTTTTACCTTCTATCTGTGCCGTCCAACTTTTTCTATTAAAGATTAAAAACAAATATTGATCATTAGTTAATACTATTTTAAAAGTAGTAGGTCTAGGAGCAACCCATTGTATTTCTTTAATAAATAACTCATACTGTGATGTTAGTAAATCAATTATTACTTCTTTTAATTCAGGAAATTTTGTTAATACTAAGAATTTACCATTTTCTCCCGGATTATCCAAGCTAATTTTATCTTCTCCAGTAGAAGGCTTCCCATAATTTTGAAGTAAAATTGACTTAATTTTTTCTTTTAATTCTGATTTTGTCATAAGTATATCCTTACTCTAAAATTAAAACCTTCATAAGGCTTAGGTAATTCAATAAATAATTCTCCTTCACTCCAATCGCGCACAGTAGCCCCATTTGTAGCCAAAAATTCTTTAAATTCATTTTTTACTGTTTCTCTATCTTTATATGGAGAACCATCAACTTCACTAAGCACTTCTTTTATAGCATCCTTAATTTTAGTTTCAGTCATTTTTTTCTTAGCCATCTGAATGGATCTTCCCTTCATCACTTTTTCTGCATCCTTACCATATCTTTTAACAAATTCTCTTTTATTACCCTTAAGATCTTGCATTATAGAATCACTTTTTTCAACAGTATTATCATCTAAAGGTTTAGATTCTTTTAGAGATTTGTACTCATCATAGAGCTTCTGTCCTTCTTCACCTAATTTTTTAACTAAAGCTTTAATATCATCTGCTTCTTTAGCTCCTCTAGTATAGGCACTATGATCATCAGAATAATAATAACTCCAATCGTGTGATTTTAATAATGAAATAAGTTTTTCTTTATCATTCATCCCTTATCTTCTTGTACTGATGCGTTATTATAAGGCGAAATTAATTTTTTTAATTCTCCAAGATATTTACGAGCGTTTTTATGTGCTACCTTGGTTGTTTTTGCATGTTCTTCCTTAAATTGAAGATATAATTTTTCAATTTGTTCGCTTAAAATTTCTGTTTGTTTTTGTTCCATTGTTTTTCGTTTTTGTAACTCAATTTATTCTACATGATCTACATTATTTTGAATCCATTCAGCTCCTGATAAATCCCCTTGAACTATATCACTTAAAGCTGATTCTAATTCTCTTTTAAAATTATTACTACTTCTACGGACTGGATCAATAGAATAAAAAGTTATATCACATGAAGGTTGACTTTCTTCTTCTTTAACTTCTTTTTTCTTATCTCTTTTTAAAGAAGGATGTTCAAAATCTTCATCGTCTACTTGAGTAGGATCATGTTCTAAACCATATTCTTTTAATCCTGCTAATTCTTGCAGTCTATTTATTTCCATCATTCCTGCGCCAGCAGCTCCTGCTTGTTTTCCAAGAACATGAGATTTAGTAAAATAAGAAATAGTATTAGCAATTTGTTGACTTAATTTAGGATCTCCTAAACCTTGTGCCTTATTAAAAGCAGCTTGCAGATCGGCTTGTATATCTTCTACACTAGCTTCTCCTTCATAATTATCCTTCGTATCTATATCTTCATCTTCAGGAGGAAGTGGTTTTAGACTTTTTTCATTTACAAAAGATTTAACTTGTTCCTTTATGTATTTTTTTGCTTGCGATTTTTTCATTATTGTTTTAATTTCTTATTTAAGAAGTTTTCGAAACTTGAGGCTGTAGGAAATCCAGATGAAAATTTTACTTCTCCATCTTGTAAATCATATGTCCATTTTAATTCTTTTATTATTAAGTCCCATATTTTGTGAGCTAAACTAGGATCGATAGGAAATAAAGAATCATTATTTATTTCTTTTTTCCACTTATTTATATCAAAATCATCCATTTTAATTTTTCTTGGAATCCAAATATTCAGATAATATGACCCCAATAGTAGTTGCTTTATCTCTTAAAAATTCCCATTCATCTTCAGTCAATGAATATTGTTTACTATCATAAGACAAAGAAAGAATTCCAATAAATTTATCGCTTAGACTATTTAAAGCAATATTGTATGAAGACACTGAATTATATTCTCCTGTTAACGAAAATAAATCCATATTATCATTATTTTCTTTATGGATTATTACTTCCCCTTGATTATATACTTTAGACAATAATTTAGGAAACAGAGACACAGGTATGTTTTGGAAAGTTTCTTTTATAGAAAGAATTTTGTCCGCTACTTTTTCATAAAATATGGAAAATTTTTGTATTGATTTTCCGGTAGGATAAAAGAAACCACCATTATGAAATTGAGCTAACCATACTCTGTCACATCCTAATTCTTCAATTATAGTTTGAAGTTGAATGTCTATTTTTTCATTAAGCTGTATTGCTTCTCCTACTGGATCTTTAGGTTTGTTTGATAATTTGGTTTTAAACCATTCTACAGCCATAGGTCCTAACAATGCTGTAATTAATGAAATTATGACTGTAATAGTAGCACTACTCATTTCTTAAGGCTTTGTAAAAATTTAATTGTGTCCTCTTTATTTTCCAATAACTTGTCTTTAATAGATCCTATCCACTTTTCTATGTCTCCTGCTTCTGTTATAAAAGATTCATTACTTTGATTTATAGATTCCATATACCAAATCTCAAAGTCTTTAATTATATTGTCTATGTCTAAATTTACTATATTCTTTTCATAAATATCCCAAAGTCCTTTCTTTTTTAAATCTGTTTCAAAATTTATTTGACAATCAGTACATCTTTTATATTGATAATAAAATAATTTATCCGAATTCTTTTTCATTATTTTGGTACAAGCTGGGCAAAATAAAGGAAAATGGATGTCAGTATTTAATTTAGTAATACTTTGTTTTATTCCATTTTTAATTGTCCATTTCTTACCGTCTACTTCCCATACATCTCCTTCATGATATTCTTCTTGAATTTTTGAATATCCTACTGATGTAGTTGTTTTGTCTCCATATTTTCCTCTAACAAGATTACGAATACGTTCTACATCTTTTTCTTTAAATTCTTTTTTTAGAACTGAGCTCATGCTTTCTTCTCAGATATAATGACTTCTTTAATTTTTTCTTTTAATTCAGATTTTGTCAATTTGGATTCATTTAAACCAATATCACCAAATGGAGTCTTTTGAAAGGGTTTTGAACCTAGCTGTTTAGCTATTAGTTTATAAACTAAATCTAAACATTCATCAAATTCTTCAAAATAACCCGAATTTAATAAATCATTAACCAAACCTTTAACTAAACTTACAGCTTTTTCAAGATTTTTAATATTAACATTTCCATCTGCCATTTCTAATGGGCTAACACTGAATTCTTCTTCTTTAAGAACTTCTTTAATCAAATTTTTAATCTCAGACATTTTTGCTTTCATTTCTTTTTCTAATTTTATTACTATTTGACATTGAAATTTAATACCCAAATCCTTAATTTTTTTAGAAAAAGAATCAGCTCCTTCCCCATTTAAATCTATAATAAGTGTATTAGGTTTAATCCCTACTTTTACATCTGTTTTTAAATCAGGAAAATCTATTTTTGTTTTAGGAAGTTCTAAAAATCGTTTTAATTCAGATTCTACTTCTTTAAATTTTTCTCCGGTTATTATTACTCTTCTAAAAGCCATTTATTTATAAATACATTGTAAAATTAAAGACCTAATACTTTTAATTCATTTATTGTTTGAGTAGTAGATAAAAATAAAATTCCTATCCCTCCATTAGCTCTCCATTCATTGATCGTTGTTTTATTGTCATCAATTAAAATTTTATTATATCCCGAATAATTTTGTTTATTTTCTCGTTCTGCTAATATTAATTTAGTTTCAGGTAAATTTAATTGTGTCCATTTTTTCTTCCCTATTCTAGAGTTTTGGTTTCTTGACGGAGCAGACAATAATTTAGGGTTATATTTAGATATGTAATTCCATAATTTTTTCCCTTCAGGCATCCAATTCATTTCACTCCAATACTTTATTCCTACGTCATCTATTACTTTCCAAAAAGCTTTAGTTCCATTAGTTTTTTCATATGAATCACAATCTTCTCCGGCAAATTCATAAAATCTTGCGTCAAAGTTTACTAAAACACCATCTAAGTCGCAAAATATTTCGTAACTTGGAGTAATTAACTCTCTTAATTTCATTTTTCTATTATTTTAATATTAGGTAATTCTTTGTTTATTATATCTTTAACTAATGAAATTTTTTCTTCGGCTGTCATATTATAACCTAAAGTTCTATAATCTCCATCTTCTGTACCATAGATTTGAGTTACTTTCTCATCATCAATACCACTCATGGTGCCTAACCATTCTTCAGGTAAATACTTTTTGAAATTATAAGGGATAGTAAAATCCTGATTTGTAATAAACTTTTTAAAGAAATTTTTAGTTAAAACAATACCTTTAATATACGATTTTATATTTCTTATTCCACCTTGTTTTCCTAATTTTTTACCAAACCATAATTCTTCTTGTTCGTCTCCGACTTCTTCCTCTTCTCCAGGATTATCGTAATTGTAGTCATATGGTCTTACTTTAAATTTTTCACTTAATTTATCTCCATCTAAAATTATACCTATTTCGGGTGGATTTCCTATTGCTCTGGGTCTTATTGTGAAATTTTTGTCTCGCGTTGTAGATATAGTTCTACTCTCATCTGATAGACCAGCCGCTGTTATTTTATTGTCTGCTAAAATTTGAAGAAAACTTGAAATAGAAGTAAAATGGTATACATCTCCTACCTGTTTTGCTTCATTTATTAGATATTCATTTGTATTATAAGATTTTTTTATTAATTCTAATGCATCTATTCTAGGTACATTTTTATTTTTCCAATAAAATTTAATTTTTTTATTTTCTTCTCTAAGACCAACATTTAGCATTCCAAAGTATTCAATGTAAATGTCGTATTTAGGTAGGTAAAAATCAAAC
>ERZ869929.1138-NODE-1138-length-10205-cov-12.756355_pt1 | contig 10205 bp, 11 predicted proteins | sample MGYA00579312_ERZ869929 | MGnify/ENA primary metagenome ERZ869929 (study PRJEB32216, sample SAMN09231818) | wastewater metagenome | place: USA: Maryland | collected 2016-08-09 | study: EMG produced TPA metagenomics assembly of the PRJNA472060 data set (Reclaimed...
GTATCTAAATTTTTTTGATATGTGTTAAAATTATAATTTTTAAGATTTCTAACAATTCTTCTTACTAGTGTGTTAATGTTAGGATTGTTAGATGTTTCAATTTGATTTAATGAATTAATTAATTTATTTGTAGAAGCAGAACTCGTAAATCTTGTTATTTTATTACCTAAAACCTGATTACTGCTTCTTTCTATATTTTGTATTTCAGATCCTAATAATTGAATAGAATCTTCACTAAAATTATTTGATATAATATCATTAAAAACTTTTGAAAAATATGTTTCGTTTTCATTATTTGAAATGAGAAACTTATTATCATCATATTTTGTTAGTAATGTTGTTAAATTACCACTTAAAAATAAATTTTCATCATAGTTAATATTTGTTATGTCTAAATGATTTTGATTTAATATATCAAAATAATCATTCTTATTTTTATAAGATTCATATACAATAAAATCTAAAATGGAATCAATTCTAATTGATAATTCTTTTTGAACATAAGGTATTTCTAACGGAAATAAACCTTCATTAATTTTTAAATTTTTGTATTTATCTACATTATCTTTTATGATAAAAGAATCATCAAAAAAAATATTTGAAGTTGAATTTTGTGTTCTTAGTAATTTTTTTGAATACGTAGATAATTTATCGTTTAATAAAAATATTAAAATTGCATTTTTTCTTAAATTCTTATATTGACGTATTTTTGTATTTTGAAATTCAATACCTGAATCATTTAAAAGTTTAGTAACGTCAGATTCATTAATAAAAAAATCATTAATAGAATTAAATTTAGAATAAAATTTTAATATTTGATTATTACAATATTCTATTATTTCTAAAATTTTTTCAAAATATTGTTTTGTATATAAATCAAAATTTATATTCGAATATTTTTTATCATCTATTAAAGATAGAAATGATTTTAACTCATCTAAATTAGATAAATCTTTTTGCGATTGAGAAAAATATCTTTCTAAATCTTTTTTAATTATAATTTTATTAGCATTTAAATAAAGAAGTTGATATCTAAAATGATTACCAGCTTCAGTTATATTTGAATTTTGTTGAAGCGGAAAATAATCTATAAATGAAATAATTTCTGATCTTGGAATATTAACGTCATAATTTTCATTTAAATCATTTATTGTATTATCAGTTTCAGATACTTTAAATGGGTTTGTTAATTTGATATCAGGAAGATTTATTACTTTTGGTAAGTTTATTGATAATCCTTTTGAAACAGATTCTTTAATGATTGTTTTTGAAAAGGTTGGTAATTTCTTTATTGGCTTATCAATTATTAAATTTTCATTAGTTAAATTTACTAATTTATTAACTGTACTTTGATCTGGAATTTTGAAGTCTATTTTTAGATTATCAAATTTATTTTCTGATTTTGGTTCAGAAAAAGTTACATTTGTTTTAATCTTTAAATTTTTCATAATTCTATAACCTTAAAATAATACCTGTTTTTAAATGATAAATCTTGTGAAATGGGTATTATACTGAATTGTAAATTTTTATCATTATCATCTATTCTATAGAAATAAATATTTCTTCCATTTTTTATATTGATTTTATCTACTAACTCTTCATATGAATATTCATTTGTTTTTGTAATCAATATATGATCTATAGAATTTTGTTCTGATACTATCCATTCTAAAATTACATAATTCTTATATTTTCTATTAATTTCTAAATTTGAAATTTCGTTATTACTTGTTATTAGATTATTTTGATTTAGAGATCCATCTATTAATATAGTTTCACCTGGTATTCCAAATTCATAATCAAATTTTCCAAATAAATTATATCTTGTTTTAGGATCAGAGGATATTGCATTATCTTTAATAAGTGGATGTGACCATTTATTTTTATCATAAATGTATTCCCTACCACTTTTTGATTTAATCTTTTGTGGGATTTCTTCAATAAACATAGTTGAAATAACGTTATATGCTGTTATAAAATAAAGATAATTGTTATTTTTTTCTATTTGTCTTACACCATTTGTTTCTGATGAAATTTTATCAGAGAAATTTGATGTTATCCATCCAAGATTAATAAATTCACCCGTAACTTTATTTAACCTGTCAATCTTATAGTAAAAAAGATTTTTTATATTATCTTTATTTTGAGATAATTCATTTAAATATTGATCATATAAATCAAAGTTTTTTAATATTGAAATAAAATTATTTTCTGAATTATTATAATCTATTTTAATTTGAAAATCATCAATTAAAGAATTTTTCTCAATAGTAAACTCAGATGATTTAAATTTTGGATCAAATCTTTTAATGAAAAATTTTGCTACTTCATTTTTTTGATCATTGTTATTAAATAAAGTGTATTCATAAATATGATCATTTTTTAAATCAAAGTTATCTTCATAAGAAAAAGAATTATTATATGATCCTAAAATATCAAATTTTGTTTGATTTTTTGAAATATTTCTTCTCTTTAAAATAAATGAATCATTATCTGTATTATTTTTAATTTCTGCAACTATAGAAATTCCAGTAATTTTATTGTGACAATATAAAACAGCAAAATAATCATTATTGTCATTATTAATAATAAATTCTTTTATTGAATTATAATTTTCTTCTATATAATAGACTACATTTTTTAATGGATTGTTAATATCATCAATTTTTAATTGATTTTCTATAGAACCTTCATATAAAGTTGATCGTGTATTATTAATAATATTTTTTTTAATAATTTTAATTTTGCTTGATTTTTTACTTTGAACTAATATTGAATTTTTATCTTTTTTAGTTTTAACATTAAAAAACAAATCATTTTTTTTAGAAAAAAAATCTAATAAATCAGTTATTACAACTTCTTTTTTATAAATTTTATCAGATGAATTTTTTAAATCTAAGTTTAAATAAACAGATAATGAATTTGAATTTAATTTATTTTTTTCTAACTTAAATGATTCTTTTAAATTTAAATAAGATTTATTAATTTCAATTTTCTTAAATAAGAAATCTCTTTCTATTGAATGTTTAAAATTTTCTAAACTTAATTGTCCATTATTTTCTAAATAATTTTTTTTATATTCTTTTAAATTTAAATTATTTATTTTTTCTTTTAACAATTTAAAGGATTTTAATTCACCAAATTTATTAGAATTATTTATTGCTTTTGTAATATTAACAGTTTTATTAAAAATAACTGACTTTAAATATAATGATGATTTAAAATTTATTACTTCTACTTTTTTATTAAAAAATTCCGGATTTAATTCATCTTCTAAAGGTAGATTATTTTTTAATAATTTTTCATTTATTTCTTCATTTGTTGGAATTAATGAATTATCAACTAATTCAAAATTTACATTTAAGATATTATCTTTTAACATCAAATTTTGATCAAAGTCAAAATAAAGATCAAAATAATAAAATTTTTCATCTATATCACTTATTTCAAGAAAAATAGATTCTGAATTGATATAAACTAAATCATTATTATCTAATATAGGTGTTATCATTTTATTAGTATTGTAAACATTCTATAGAAAGTTGAATTTCCAGTTTCATCAACTATTAATTTACCAGCAAAATACGCTTCACTTTTATTTGATTCTTCATCTATAAATTCACCGTATTTAATAATATCAAGCTTTTTCAACATATCAATTTGTGATTGAAAAATTTGAATATGATTTTTACCCGATCCAGCTAATTTAAAAACTGATCTTTTCTTATTTTTCAATCTTTCTCTTAAAGACACATCATTTATAATTTCGTTTGTACCTTTTTTGAATCCGTAGTCAAACAATTGATTGTTATTTTCATCAACTGGTGGTAAATACAGATAATTTTTAGATTTTGATGCATCTGGATCTAGGAAAATCGATGGCATCGTATTAATATTTAGATTAAAATTTGGTTTATTTGTATTATCACTTTGATTTATATCATCTTTTGTAATTGAAAAATATGAAGATGTTGTGTTAGAACTTAAATTTTCAAATTGATCGAATGAATCATATGATTTTATTATTTGAAGTTTTTTAAAATTTTCTAAAGAAGACTTTGAAACTTCATCAAAGTATTTATTTGATTCAGATCCAGATAATGGTTTTAAATTAATATCATATACTTTACTATTTATAATTTTAAATTTACTAGTTACAATTTTTCTTAGTAATTCATTAGTATCTGATTCTGATGTTATTTGATCTTGCGGAAGATTATTAGATTCTAAAATTAATTTTTCCAAATCTTCATCGTTATACGACATTGAAGAATCAGAAAATGATATGTACTCAGTAATCATTTGACCATTAACTAACTGTCTTTTTCCTTCATCAGTTAATATCAAATCAATAATTCTAGTTTTAGAATCTAAAATTCCCATACAATATTATATATTCATTTATAAAATCTTTGAAGCTAACGTTGCAAGTTCGCTGCGCTCGCCTTTCGTCAGAGTCATATGACCTGCAATAGAATACTCTTTAAATTTTTCAATAGCATATGTAAGACCATTTGTGTACATGTCTAATTGACTAACGTCTATCTGTTGTAAATCACCTGTGAGAACAATCTTGGTATTATCACCAGCTCTTGTTATAATTGTCTTTAATTCATGCATAGATAAATTCTGTGCCTCATCTATGATGATAAATGCATTCGGAATTGATCTACCACGAATGTATGTAATAGCTTCAATTTCAATTTTTTTATCACTCATTAACATTGATAAATAAGATTCATCTTTTTTAACTCTAGAATTAACAGACTTTGAATTATTCATTAAGTGCTGAACATTATCCATTATTGGAGCAATCCAAGGTGCCATTTTTTCTTCCATAGTACCAGGAAGATATCCAAGATCTCTACCTAAAGGTTGAATGGGTCTTGAAACAATCAACTTGCTATATTTTCCAGATTCTACAGTTTGAGCAAGACCAGATGCAATTGCTAATAATGTTTTTCCACAACCAGCAGCACCTGACATTGTAACTAATTTAATATTATCATCAAATAATAAGTTCAATGACATTTTTTGTTCTAAGTTTCTTGGCATCAATCCAAATGCATTTGGAACTTCAATAAATTTTTTAACTTGATTTTGTGTATCAACTCTTCCAATTGCAGATTTTCCATCATATGATTTAAGAATTACAAATTGATTTGAACAAATTTGTTCATCAACCTTTATATTTTCTAATGAAAATCTTCCTGATGAATAAAAATTATCAATATCATCTGGATTTACGTCTAGAGTAATTAGACCACGATATAATTTATCTTGTTCTGTTGCAATTCTTAAACTTAAATAATCTTCGGCTGCAATTCCTAAAGCATCACATTTTACTCTTACATTAACATCTTTAGAAACTATAATTGCATTATTATGAAATTTAAGATCATGTGCAACTGCGATAATTGCATTATCAGGTTTATTTAAATCTTTTATTTCATGTGGTAATTGTTCTATTATTTCACTTGAAATGGCAACAATTTTAATTGTTCCACCATTTGGGAGAGGAACTCCTTCGTGCAAATTACCTTTACTTCTAAAGTCATCTAGTGTTCTAGAAACAACTCTCGCATTTTTACCAACTTCATCCATTCTTGATTTATGATTGTCTAATTCCTCTAAAACAATAAATGGTATGATCAAATCATTGTCTTCAAATTGAAAAAAGCAGTTTGGATCATTTAATAAAACGTTGGTGTCTAAAATATATGTTTTTTTCATTGTAAAAATACTTTTATTTAAATAATAATCTTATATTAAGAACAGCATGTATAAATTGAAAATATTACAAAATTCAACTTGTTTCGAAGCACATAAAAATTTAAAAATTTCTTGTGATAACAAAACCTGCAAAAATTGGATGAATTATAAATTAGATTATAATTGTTCAATTATATCAGCACAAAACGGGCCAAAAACTCTCCAGGAAATTGGTGATATTTTTGGCCTTACTAGAATGAGGATTTGTCAAATAGAAAAGAATATCAAGAAGAAGATTCTTGATTAACATTCTTTTTCTTTGAAGATTTTGTAATTTTTTCAACTATTACAGGTTGCTCTTCTTTTTTCTCTTCTGATTCAATTACTTCTTCAGAAGGTTTTTCAGAATTATCTACAACATCTTTTTCAGGTTTCTCATCAGAATCTTCTTTTTTTAAAGGAGATTCTTTTTTTGCCACAAAATCATCTTCAAAATATTCTTCATCATGATCTAATTCAAGATCATCAATTCCAGAAATAATATTTCTTCTTCCCATCTTATCATTCTTTCCCTGATTTATCCATCATTAACAATTCTTTTGTTAATTTTGCAGAAGCTTTTGCTAATTTTCTAAATGTTTTTCTAGCTCTTAATCTTGCTGAAGCATTACCATTAACACCTTTTACAACATCAATGTCTAATTCTTCAACAGTCTTTTTATATTCTTCCCATAGTTTTAATAATTCGTTCATTTTCATTCTCCTATTATTTTATCTGCAATACCAAATTCAATTGCTTGTGCTGAATTTAAATAAAAATCATGTCCTTTTCCCATGATAGTATTTAATTTTTCTTTTGTGAGTTTTGTTTCTTTTAAAAGTGCATCAAACATTTGTGTCTGCATTCTTTTAAGTTCATCAACTTCATTAACCATTTCAATAATGTTACCAAAATTTCCGGATGAAATTGGATGTATCATAACTCTTGCGTTTTTACCAATTGATCTTTTTCCTTTTTTGCCTGCAGACATAAGTAATACTCCCGCAGACATTATCTTACCTAAACCAACCGTATGAACTGGACAAGGTAAAAATTTCATTACATCATATAAGCTGAACATCTCATCAACTGATCCTCCATAAGTAGAAACAATCAATGTTATTGGCGATTTTGAATCTTGATTTGCAAGAGTTAACAATCCAGTTATGATATTTGAAATTGAATGTTCATTTACATCACCAGAAAGATATACAATTCTTTCTGATGTTCCTGACATTGATTCATAAACAATATCTAATGGACTAATATTACTTGGTGCACTTTTTATATTTAAATTATTATATGGTCTTCCCATTATTCCTCTTTTCCTACAAACATTATATCACTATCTAATTCTTTAATAAAATCAGTAATTAGTTTCATCTTTTCTACATTTTCAAGTTCATAAGATAAAAATTTAATGATCATTAAAATTTGATCATCATTAACACCAAAATCTATGATTTTTTTTGTAATATCACGACAAACTTGAATTTTTTTTAATTTTTCGTCGTTATTTGTTTCACCATAATGATTAATCATTTTTTATAACACTTTCAAATTCTAGGTTATCAACCGTAAATAAATTAGCTCCAATAATCTTCATTATTTTAACAATATTCATATCATCAACAAAATCATTCATTAAATAAACGTGTCTTCCCCACATTTCATTTTCAATAATAAATTTTGTTTGTTCCCATATTGTAATATCACAATTATTTTCTTCTAAAATATCAATAAATTTTTGACTTAAAGATTTTTTAATATCATCAATTTTTAATATTGATTTTAAATCTTCTTTACTTCTTAAAATATTTGATTTTCCAACTTCATTAACTTTATGAGTTACACCACAATTTGGACAAGTAACAAATTTTTGTTGAACTTTATCATCGTTTAAAACAGAAAAAACTTTAAACCTAAATTTAGGATTATTTTTTATTTGCAAAACGCATGTACAATCAATTTGATGTATAATGTAATCTTTCATTTTAAATGATCAGTTCCAAATTAGATAATGTTTTATAACATTCATCATAATGTTTTTTAGTAACAATATATGTTGACATTGGAATGTAAGTATTTTTCTCTATACCAAATTTAATTCCATGCTTAATTAAACGTAAAATTTTATTTATTTCATTTTTAATGATTTGGTGATTTATATCATTTTTTAAACGAATAATTGAATTTTTTGATGTTAAACTTTTAATTCTATTTTGCAATAAAGAAAATTTATTAACTTCACCTGAATCTTCTAAATCTTTTAATCTATCTTTTAAGATTTTAATTTGCGATAAAACTTGATTTTCTGTTTTATCATTTTCTATGATGAAATTATCATAATAAAAAGTTATCTTATCAACAAATTTTAAATTTTCTGGTTTGATACGGGAAATTAGATCACCTTTAATAGAAGTAATGACATCACTTCCAGTTACTGAAGAAATATCAGCAAAAATATTCAAATTATCAAGATCTTCAATTGAAGATTTGATGGGTATGACTTTCAATGTATTCTTTTTATAATTTACAATTAATGTATTCAATACATCATTTTCAAAATCCCTGCAAATTAAAATAGTTGGAATTTTTGTATTACTTAAATATGTTAATATATGATGTATTTCAGAAACATTTAAAATGACACCATCTATAAGAATGACAGCGCAATTTAAAAATGATACTGAGTTTAAATTCAATAAATTTTTTCCTTTAAATTGATAACCTTTTATTAATTCTAAGGAATTTTCTCCATTATTTGAATTTTCATAAAAAATATCATTATCCAAACTTCTGTTATTAATCAAATAATCTATGAAATTTTTTGAAGTTTCATAAATACAATTTTTTAAATAAAAATCTAAATCTTTTATGTTAAAATTCTTAAAAGATAAATTTTTATAATCATTTATTTCTAATATATTTTTTATAAAAAATTCAAAGCCAAGAGGAACTTTATTTTCACATTTAATTCCATGATTAATAATCATATCAAAAATAATTTTATCATTTTCACTCAAATGATTTCTTATATTTTTTGATATCATCAGATAATCTGCTAAATTATTTGAATCTTTCAAAACATTTTTAGAATTTATTAATTTAAATAAATTATCTTTTAAGATATTACTAATAATCACATTACACTTTATAAGAATTTTTTATTAATGTACAAAATTTTTAGCTATCCAAAATACATTAGATAAAAGTGCTGCAATTAACATCCAGGTAAATTTTGAGTAATTATCTTTAATTTTATTAAATTCATTTAATGTATTATCTATATCTTTTATTTTAGAAAGATCATTTTTAACGTATTTATTTTCATATTTTAATTCAAAAAATTCTTTTTCTAAATTGTGCACTTTTTCTAAATTGCTAGATTCACAATTTTTTATCTTTGAATAAAGACCTGAATTTGGATCATAGATTTCATCTCTGATTTCGTTTATATCTGTGATTATTTTTTCTTGTGTAACTTCAATTTTATTTACTTTTTCAAATAATTTTTCAAAGCCTCCGTTCATAACGGTACTAGAAGTTAATTTTAACTGTATGTCGTTTAACAAATTAATCAGTTGTTTTTTATCTTCATCGTTCACTTGTACATCTCACATTTTTTAAGTAAAATAAAACTAGAATCAGTCAGAATCAGTATCTATATATAATATATTAAAATATATTCTAGATATTATATAATCTATCTAATATAGAAAAATATAATACTGATTCTATACAGATTATACAGTTTAGAATCAGAGGGTAATGTGAGCTTAATTTTTGTTTCAGATTTTTATAGTGATGAAGTATTAGGTGGAGCTGAACTTACAACTGATGCATTATTAAGTTATAATAATTCCACAGTTCTCAAAATTAAAAGTTCTAATATAACCCAAGAATTTATTAACTTATATTCCAGTTATTATTGGGTTTTTGGAAATTTTTCACATTTAAATTTAAACTTATTAAATTCAATAAGTAAAAAAATAAAATATTCAATTATTGAATATGATTATAAACATTGCAAACACAGATCATTTGAAAAACATGCAAATTCAGAAGGAATTTGTGATTGTGATAATTCAGAATTTGGAAAATTAATAAATTCGTTTTTTATGAATGCAAAATCAATTTTTTGGATGTCTCAACTTCAAAAAGACATAACAATATCTAAATTCCCTAATTTATCACAAAAAGAAAATATAATTTTATCATCTGTTTTTTCTAAAGATCAATTAGAAAAAATTCTATCTTTAAAAAATAAAGAAAAAGTTAAAAATTCTTGGGCGTATTTAAAATCAAATTCCTGGGTAAAAGGAACAAAAGAAGCTGAGATCTTTTTACAAGATAAACATTCCAGACCAATAGAAAATTTATCTTATGATGAAACTTTACAATTACTTTCTGAATCAGAAAATTTAGTTTATTTGCCTGCAGGTTCTGATAC
>ERZ869929.1140-NODE-1140-length-10198-cov-6.015873_pt1 | contig 10198 bp, 12 predicted proteins | sample MGYA00579312_ERZ869929 | MGnify/ENA primary metagenome ERZ869929 (study PRJEB32216, sample SAMN09231818) | wastewater metagenome | place: USA: Maryland | collected 2016-08-09 | study: EMG produced TPA metagenomics assembly of the PRJNA472060 data set (Reclaimed...
TGTTTTTTTGTGTCAGGCTTTTTTTTCTCTGACACAAACCTTGTGTCAGACACAAAGTAGGACTTCGGGCATCGCGTCGGGGGGCGGCGTAGGGCTTGGGGCAGTGGGAACTGGTCTCGGGAACTGGCTTCGCTAGTAACTGGTCTCGCGACAGCGCGGCCATGCCGCGCCGCGCTCGCCAGATGCGCGAACCACGCGATCACGAGACAAAAAAAAGCCCCGTCTCGCGACGGGGCCAACGTGGTCGACGTGGTCTAGACTGTTTTACTGGACAGCGACAGGCGCGGGCGCTGCTACCTTCGCGACCTTGTCGGCCTTGCGAGACTTCGCGGCCTTGCGTGGCGCGGTATCGATGGCATTCGTGGCCTCACGAATAACAGTGCGCATGAGATTGATTACCGTATTCGCCGCGACAATCTGCGATTGTGGCGAGACCTTCAGCATGGCGAGGCGCAATTGCTCCGACAATTGCGGAATGCTGAATTCCGGCGCGGCCTGAGGCGCGGCCTTCCCGGCCTTACCCTTCGCGGCTTTGCTTCGCTTCTGTCCGAGTGAGACCTTGCCCGATGCGGCCTTACTGCTAGTCGCACCGTTGGCCTTCGCGACCTTCGCCGATTCGGCCTTATGGAGGCCTTCTGTCCATCGCCACGCCTTGACACGGATACCGGACAGAGCCGCATCACGCGCCGGGTGCGTCGTTCCCGTTTTGCTGATCGCGACCTTGAGCGCGGCCGTGTCATAGTCCACGCCATCCAAGTGGCGAGTCTCGCCCACGAACCATGCGGATACGGTCGCGAAAATATCGGCGCGGATGGCCTTCGCCTGTCCGGCCTTCCAATCGATCACGCCTTGCGCGTTCTGTAATGGCGCGATGTAAGCGGTATAAAAGGCGGCCTTCGCGCTGTCCAATTTCGCCTCACCCTTGAGCGCGGCTTTCAGTGCGGTATTCAGTTGCTTGTTCATCGATGTAGTCCTCAGTAGTTGGTAGTAGTTGGTTGTGATGTATCACCATCACGAACACAAGTATACGCCACGCATACGTGGTGTCAACTATGGCCAGTCTGGCCGCCTTCGCGAGGCCGCGACAGCCTACCGTTACAAACTTGTAACGCCGAATTCTTTGATCATTTCTTTGAGCGCCGTTACAAACTTGTAACGCTGAATACTTTGAGGCACGAATTCTTTGAGCGCCACCACGCGCCATGCGATTGGCGAAACGGGCTGAGCGCGACCCCACTACCCCGCCACCCCCCGCTATTAGGTTAACTTCCGCGTGCCAGCCATCTACACTCGACCTCGCTCATACGATTCCACAAAATCCGATACTCGACCCCCCACCCCCTGCTATATAGAAACCCCCCCGTCACTTAATTTGGTTCCATGTCAACTTTTCTTATATAGTATTCATATGGACATGCTTGTACCTGACATAGAAGAGTCTGTACCACTCCCCGCCAGCATGGCTGAGGCTCTACCGGACTTGTCCCCGGCAGATGAACTTCAGATGCGGGCGAATACCATCAAGTTTTTCTCGGACTTGACCGGGCAGCCCATCGTCCCGAACGAGGCAGACGCCGAAAGCGCAGTCAGTTTGGCCCGCGAGATGGTCGAGAACCCCACGGTCAGACCCGATTTCACCCAATATCCGAACGAAACCATTGCTTTGTATGCAGGGTTAGCCGCTCGGTACAACCACATGATCGTGAAGGAACTGTCAGATCTAAAGTTGTACGTGGTGAACAAGTTATTTGAGTCAGTCGAAGCCGCCGACGACGTGAAAACACGCATCCAAGCCCTCAAAGCCTTGGGCGAAGTGGACGGAATCGACGCCTTTAAGAAGCGTAGTGAGGTCACGCACGTGATCAAGCCGCTGGAAGAGGTCGAAAAGGAACTTCTGAGCGTGTTGGAAGGCATTGAATACAAGGTTGTGAGCGAAACTCCGGTGAGTAATGCTGAATCTCACTGAAAATCACCTGCAAAAACTCCGTGCCGCCATCCCAACGATGCCGGAAGAGCAGAAACGGCGTACGTTAGACCTCTTAAAGCAGTATCAGACCCAAGTTACGCAGCGTTTGGGCAAGGATTCGTTCCTAGATTTCATTCATCACGTGTATCCCGGCTATAAAGTGGGTCCGCACCACAAGAAACTTGCCAGAATCTTCGAAGATATAGCCGAAGGCAGAAAGAAGAGAGTGATCGTGAACATCGCTCCCCGTCACGGCAAGTCGGAAATGATCAGTTACCTTGCCCCTGCGTGGTTCCTAGGCAAATTTCCGCAGAAAAAGGTCATCATGGCCTCCCACACCGCTGATTTGGCGGTGAACTTTGGCCGTAGGGTTAGAAACTTGGTGGGTTCGGAGTCTTACCGTGACATTTTCTCTAATGTGGAACTACAGGCCGATTCGAAGAGTGCTTCTCGTTGGGGCACTAATTTTAACGGTGAGTACTTCGCTATTGGTGTCGGTGGCGCTCTTGCTGGTCGCGGTGCCGACCTGTTTATTATTGATGATCCTCACTCTGAGCAAGACGCTAAGCAAGGCCGTCCGGGCGTCTTTGAACCGGCTTGGGAATGGTTCCAGTCAGGCCCCGTACAACGATTGATGCCGGGCGGTGCCATTATCGTGGTGATGACCCGGTGGTCCAAGATGGATCTCACGGGCAAGATTGTGGACCACATGACACGTGAGGAGGAGGCAGATCAATGGGAAGTCGTCGAGTTTCCCGCCATCCTCAACGAGAAACCGCTGTGGCCGGAGTTTTGGTCTATAGAAGAGTTGCTGGCCAAAAAGGCCAGTATGGACGTGCGGTATTGGCAAGCCCAGTACATGCAGCAGCCGACTTCCGAAGAGGGTGCCCTGCTCAAGAGAGAGTGGTGGCAGGTCTGGGAGGCAGAGAATCCCCCTCCGTGTGAACACATTATTATGAGTCTCGACACGGCGCAGGAGAAATCCAACCGGTCGGACTACAACGCCCTGCTCACGTGGGGGGTCTTCTTCAACGAGGAGACCAAGAACTACAACATTATTCTGCTCAACTGCATCCGAGAGAGGTTGGAGTTTCCCGAGTTAAAGCAGATGGTGTTTGAGCAGTATAAGGAGTGGAACCCGGACACGTTCATCGTGGAAAAAAAGTCCAACGGTGCGGCGCTCTATCAGGAGATGCGTCGTATGGGAGTGCCTGTCTCAGAGTTCACACCGGGTAAGGGTCAGGACAAGATCAGTCGTGTTAACGCTGTATCTGACTTGTTTTCTTCAGGTATAGTCTGGGTGCCTGACCGACGATGGGCATGGGAGGTCGTGGAAGAATGTAATGACTTCCCGTCCGGTAGCCATGACGACATGGTAGACGCTACCACTCTAGCCCTCCTTCGATTCAGACAGGGCGGGTTTATTCGACTCCCAACTGATGAGCCGGAACCGACTAAGTGGTTTAAGAGCCACAGGCGTGAGTCGTATTACTAGGAGATTCTAAATGGCCGTCGATAAAAGTTTGATGGAGGCTCCCCAAGGCATCGCGGCTATGGCTGCTGAGATGGAGCCGCTAGAGATTGAGATCGTCGATCCGGAAGAAGTACGGATCAGTGCAGATGGAGTGGTCGTCGAGTTAGAGAAGTCTCGCCCCCGTGCAGATGACTTCGACGCTAACCTCGCAGAGTTTATGAATGAGAGTGAGTTGCAGAGCCTCGCCTCTGAACTCATTGGGCAGTACGAGCAAGACCTCGCCTCTCGCAAAGATTGGCTCGACACGTACGTCAAAGGTTTAAAGATCCTCGGCATTCGCTACGAGGAGAGAACAGAACCGTGGCCGGGTGCGTGTGGCGTGTTCCACCCGCTTCTCATGGAGAGCGCGGTTAAGTTCCAGTCTGAAACGATCATGGAGACTTTCCCCGCAGCGGGGCCGGTCAAGACGAAGATTGTTGGTAAAGAGACGCCTGAGAAAAAGGATGCGTCGATCCGCGTTGCGGATGACATGAACTACCAACTGACCGAGGTGATGAAAGAGTATCGCCCGGAGCATGAGCGCATGTTGCTCAGCATGTCACTTGCAGGTAACGCGTTTAAGAAGGTGTACTTCGATCCGTCGTTGGGTCGGCAAACATCGGTCTATATCCCGGCTGAAGATATCGTGGTGCCCTACGGTGCGGCGAACCTTGAGACAGCCGAGCGTGTTACGCATCGCATGCGTAAGACCGAGAACGAGGTTAAGAAACTTCAGTACGCAGGGTTCTACCGTGATGTGGATCTGGGCGAACCGATCCGCGTTATGGACGAGGTGGAGAAGCAAAAGGCTGAGGATCAAGGTTTCTCAGCCAGCATGGACAATCGGTTCCAACTCCTCGAAATGCATGTGACCTATGACTTGCCGGGCTACCCGGATGTCGATGACGATAACAACGAGACCGGCCTTGCACTGCCGTATGTCATCACGATTGAGAAAGGCACAGGTACTGTTCTAGCGATTCGTCGTAACTGGAAGGAAGACGATGAACTCAAAGCCAAGCGACAACATTTCGTCCACTACGGATACATACCCGGATTTGGATTTTACTACTTCGGCCTTATTCACCTTATCGGGGGACACAGTAAGGCTGCGACCTCACTCCTTCGACAACTTGTTGATGCGGGAACTCTCTCCAACCTTCCCGGAGGCCTCAAGTCTAGAGGACTTAGAATTAAAGGAGACGATACTCCAATCGCTCCGGGTGAGTTCCGAGACGTAGATATTCCGTCCGGCGCGATCCGCGACAACATTCTCCCCCTGCCGTACAAAGAGCCATCGCAGACTCTGTCTGCCTTGATGGATCGCATCGTTGAGGAAGGACGCCGTTTTGCTGCGGTGTCGGACCTGAAGATCAGCGATATGTCATCACAGGCTCCGGTGGGTACCACGCTTGCCGTGTTGGAGCGTGTATTGAAGGTGATGACGGCGGTGCAGGCTCGCGTGTACTACGCGATGAAGCAGGAGTTCAAACTGCTGGCCCTGATCATCCGTGACAACACCCCGGATGAGTATTCGTACGAGCCGGAGGTCGGTGATCGCAAGGCGAAGAAGGCTGACTATGATGATGTCGATGTCATCCCGGTCAGCGATCCAAACGCAGCGACGATGTCGCAGAAGGTCGTGCAGTACCAAGCGGTGCTGCAACTCTCACAAACTGCGCCGCAACTCTACGACTTGCCTTATCTCCATCGTCAGATGATTGAGACTTTGGGTGTAAGGAATGCGGAGAAGATCGTGCCCCTGCCGGGTGATGCGACTCCGCGTGACCCGATCACTGAGAACATGGACGTGATGACGGGTAAGCCGGTCAAAGCCTTCATGTATCAGGATCACGAAGCGCATATCGCTGTTCATATGGCGATGGGACAAGATCCGAAGATCTCGCAGATGATCGGCCAGAATCCGATGGCGCAGCAGATTACGGCTGCACTTCAGGCTCACATCATGGAGCATGTGGCGTTCCAATACCGCCGCGAGATCGAGAAGCAGTTGGGTGCGGCGCTTCCGCCGTTGCCGCAAGATGATCGTGAAGAGTACGACCTGCCACCTGAGTTTGAGGCGCAGTTGTCGCAGTTGGCAGCCGCCGCTGCCGCCCGTGTTCTCCAGAAGGACAAGGCGGAGATGCAGATGCAGCAGGCTGCTCAACAGCAACAAGACCCGCTCGTCCAGATGCAGATGATGGACTTGCAGATCAAGCAACTTCAGGCGCAGACCAAAGCGCAGCAGATGCAGATCGAAGCGCAGATTCAACAGGCTGAGATTCAGCGTAAGCAGCAGAAAGATGTGCTGGACGCCGCTGCCAAGGCCGATGAATTGGAACTTCGCAAAGCAGAGATCTCTGGCCGTCAACAACTTGAGGCAGCGCGTCTCGGTGTGGACATCCAGAAAGATAAGGCCGCTCTTTCTGCCAAGCAGCAGATTGAGGGAGTACGTCTTGGCCTAGAGATAGGCAAGGCGCGTGACGATGCCGATGCACGGCAACAACAGGCAAACCGACCGGAGAAGCCTGCAAAGAAGGAGTAACGCATGGGATATTCAAACGCTCTGGAATACCTTGAATCCAAACTCAAGGACGAGCGCGAACTGATTGTAGAAAACCTTGTTCAAGGAAAGTTGGATGAGGGCGAATACAAACGATTGTGTGGGGCCATTCAGGGTCTTGACCTCGCAGTCGGTTACATCAAAGACCTTGCAAAACGTTTGGAGGAAGAGTGAGTAACATCGACGTAGAAAGAACACAGGAAGAGGCTGCCAAAGCCAAACTCCTGCCGGAGCCGAAGGGCTATCGAATTCTGTGTGCGGTTCCGCATGTAGAAGAAGAGTTTGAAGGCGGCATCATCAAGGCAGATGACACCAAGCGCGTTGAGGAGCAGACCACTGTGGTCCTGTTCGTCATCAAGATGGGTGATCTTTGCTACAAGGACGAGAACCGATTCCCCACCGGTCCATGGTGCAAGGAAGGCGACTTTGTTCTGACCCGCCCCTACTCGGGTACCCGAGTGGTCATTCACGGACGTGAGTTCCGCATCATCAACGACGACACGGTGGAAGCGGTGGTTGAAGACCCCCGTGGCATCCGTCGCGCATGAGGTAGAAAAGTATGGCTATTGAGAAAGAAGAATTTAAGTTCCCTGATGAGATTCAGGAGGACAAGGTGGAGGCGAAAGCCGAAGCCGATGAAATCGAGGTCAAGGTCGAGGATGACACCCCCGAACCAGACCGAGGCCGGAAACCACTGCCCAAGGAAGTGGTTCAGGAACTAGAAAGCGATGACCTAGAAGAGTATTCGGAAAAGGTCAAAAAACGCCTTGGACAGATGAAAAAGGTTTGGCATGACGAGCGTCGTGCCAAGGAAGCCGCTTTGCGTGAGCGCGAGGAGGCTTTAAGGTTCGCACAAGTTCGCGAACAGGAAATTCGTCAGTTAAAACAACGACTTGGTAACGGCGAGAAGGCGTATATCCAAGAGGTCACAAAGGCTGCTTCTAACGAGTTGGCCGTGGCTAAGGAACGTCTCAAACAGGCTTATGAGGCAGGCGATGCCGAGCGCATTACCGATGCACAGGAAGCCCTGACGGAAGCCAAGTTTCGTGTAAAACAGTACGAAAACTTCCAACCCTCTTTACAAGAGGATTTTACAGGTGTACAACCGAACCAACAGTATCAAGTGCCACCGGCACCTCAGCCTGCTTCGGACCCGAAAGCCGAGGCGTGGAAAGAGAAAAATCCGTGGTTTGGCACAGACTAGGAGATGACCGCCCTCGCTTTGGGACTGCACGAAAAATTGGTCCGGTCTGGAGTCGATCCGCGTAGCGACGATTATTACGACCGAGTTAACGCGACGATGAGGAAGCGATTCCCCGAGGCGTTTGATGACGCTGAGGACGAAAAGCCAACTCAAACGAGGGAGGCTGAAAAGCCCGCTCGCACAAAACCAGCCAATGTAGTGGCTCCCGTCACGCGGGCAACCGCGCCGCGTCAGGTCCGCCTGACACCATCTCAAGTTGCCATCGCCAAGAGACTTGGCCTGAGCAATCAAGAGTATGCAAAAGCAATGTTGGAATTGGAGAACTCAAATGGCTGAAAATAGACTCGCACGCGAACTCGAAAATCGGGAATCAGCGCAGCGCAATAAAGTATGGACCCCTCCTCAGACGCTTCCGGCCCCAAATCCGCAGCCGGGGTGGGTATTCCGATACATCCGGACCAGTATTATGGGTACTGCTGACCCATCGAATACCTCCGCAAAATTCCGTGAAGGTTGGGAGCCTGTAAAGGCCGAAGATCATCCGGAGTTGATGCACATGGCCGACCCTAATTCCAAATTTAAAGGGAACGTGGAGATCGGCGGACTGTTGTTGTGTAAGGCACCGGAAGAGATTATGAAGCAGCGTGATGACTATTACGCTCAGCAAGCAAAGTCTCAACTCCAGTCTGTAGACAACAACTTCATGAGGCTGAACGACGAACGTATGCCGCTTTTCAGTGAGAAGAAGACATCGGTCTCGTTCGGCAAGGGTAAATAAATTCATCTTTTTGGAGTAATCAATGGCATATCCTACTGTTAGCAAGCCGTATGGCTTGAAGCCGATCAATCTGATCGGCGGACTGCCGTTTGCCGGAGCGACCCGTCAGCGTCGCATCGCTTCTGGTGCTGGTAGCATCGGATTCGGTGACCCGCTGAAATTCGCTTCTGACGGCACGGTTGTTGTAACGACCGAAACCTCGACGGCACCCACGACCGGCTTTGCCGGTGTGTTCTTGGGCTGCACGTTCGTGTCCTCTGTGACGGGTCAGCCGACCTACTCACAGTCTTGGACTTCGGGCACGTCGGTGAAGGCTGGCACGTACATTGTTGCATACGTGGCGGAAGATCCGAACACCCTGTTCCAAGCGGTTGGCGTGACGGCTTCGCTCGTGGTTTCGACCTCGACGGGCTTCACCTACTCGGACATTGGTCTGAACGTGGCTTTGGTGGCGAACACGCTGAACACGACGACGGGCGATTCCCAGCAGGGTCTCCTCGTGTCGTCGGCCAGCACGACGCTGTCGCTGCCGATGCGTATCATCGACGTTGTGCCGGATACGGCGTTCGACGTAAGCGGTACCGTGTACTACCCAGAAGTCATCGTGAAGTTCAACGCTCCGTACGTGAACTCCGGTGTCATCGAAGGTGGTCACGCTTACAACAACCCGACTGGTCTGTAATAGGGAGTTCTAAGACATGGCTATTTCACGCGCACAATTACTCAAGGAACTCCTTCCGGGTTTGAACGCCCTGTTCGGCCTTGAGTACAAGACCTATGGCGAAGAGCATAAGGAGATCTACGAGACGGAGACCTCCGAGCGTTCCTTCGAAGAGGAGACCAAACTTTCTGGATTCAGCGCCGCCCCGGTGAAAGCCGAAGGTGCCGCGATTGCGTATGACAACGCACAGGAAGCGTGGACTGCTCGCTACAACCACGAGACCATCGCTCTCGGCTTCTCCATCACGGAAGAAGCGGTTGAAGACAACCTGTACGACTCGCTGTCCAAGCGATATACCAAGGCACTCGCTCGTGCCATGGCGTACACGAAGCAGGTCAAGGCGGCCTCGGTCCTTAACAATGGCTTCTCCTCGTCCTACACGGGCGGTGACGGACAGCCGTTGTTCTCGGCCAGCCACCCGCTGGTTACCGGCGGTGTCAACAGCAACCGTTTGACGGCTTCGGATCTCAACGAGACTTCGTTGGAAGCGGCTGTCATTCAGATCGCTGGTTGGACCGACGAGCGTGGTTTGCTCATCGCTGCGAAGCCCAACAAACTCATCGTGCCCCCGGCTTTGATGTTCACTGCCAAGCGCCTCCTCGACACGGAACTCCGTGTTGCGACCGCTGACAACGACATCAACGCCCTCAAGGCGATGGGTTCGATTCCGGGCGGCTACACCGTTAACCACTTCCTGACCGACACGAATGCTTGGTTCTTGACGACCGACGTTCCGAACGGCATGAAGCACTTCGTTCGTACCCCGCTGCAAAACAGCATGGACGGCGATTTCGACACCGGCAACGTTCGGTACAAGAGCCGCGAGCGTTACTCGTTCGGCTGGTCGGATCCGCTGGGCATGTTCGGTTCGCCGGGTTCGACCTGATAGGTTGATGTCCTAGGGAGAGTTGGGGGGTTACAAGTAGCAATGCTTGTAGCCCCTCTTTTTTAGTGATATACAGTCGTTCATCGGGATAAATTTGCATACCAGACAGACCCGACTGACGACATGCAGACTGGTATGCACAACTCGCATGTGAGGTTTTGAAATGGCACGTACAACTTTTTCCGGCCCGGTTAAGTCTGACAATGGCTTCGAAGGCGACGTTGCTGGCAACGTAGTTGCTGTCAACACTCTTGTTATCGGCACGACCACGGTCACTGCCGGTGTCGCTACGGGTGCGGTTTCCGCCCAAGCCGGTTATATCCCGGTCAAGATTGGCAGCACGGTCAAGTACATCGCTCTGTACTCCAGCCTGACTCCGTAAGATTTCGTGGGGGGCGTAAGCCCCCTTCATCCATTACAGGAGACTCAGAATGGGTATGCAAACAGATGTCTTAGCCAGTAAACCCCGTACTGATGCGGGGCAGTTGCTGGATCAAAATAGTCTGGTCATTGGCCGTACTCGTGTGAAGGCGATTTATATCGTCCCGAACTCTGCTGCTGGTCAAG